>JAEEGL012759685.1_pt1 | contig 38181 bp, 28 predicted proteins | sample 9134231 | NCBI WGS metagenome assembly JAEEGL01 (sample SAMN16246548, study PRJNA631951) | gut metagenome | biome: gut microbiome; feature: rumen; material: fiber-attached | host: Bos | place: Iran: Karaj | collected 2018-10
CGGAACATCTCCAAAAGCAGTTTTATTTTCTCGGGAGATGCACAGATCTGGATCATCATATAGTGAAGACTCATGTCCACGATCTCGGCTTTCATAACTTCGCAGATCTCCATGATCTCAGCGCGGTTATTCTTGTTATACTTGATCTTCATAAGCATGAGCTCACGGGATACGCACTGCATCTCGGAGAAGGTCTTAACCTTGATGACATCAAGCTTTTTATTCAGCTGTTTTTCGATCTGTTCAAGAGTTCTTTCATCACCGCTAGATACGATCGTCATGGAAGATACGGTAGGATCGTCGGTCTCACCAACCGCAAGTGAATCAATGTTGAAATTTCTTCGTGAAAAGAGTCCGCTGACCTTGGAAAGAACGCCGGCTCTGTTTTCTACATTTACGGAATAGATTCTTTTATTCATACTTAGCCACCTAACCTTTATTCAGGCTTAACTACATCTTTAGGATCGACAATGCACTCGAGAAGGACATTCTTCTTATCATTCAAAAACTTCTTTATGACAGCTTTTGAATCCTTCATGTTATCGAGTCTCAAGTAATCGAATCCGTAAGCTGCAGCAATATGTTCAAGATCTGGATCTCCGTCAAGCTTAACCATTGAGTAATCATCATTGTAAGTATAATGCTGATACTCTCTTACCATTCCCAGGTATCCGTTTCTGAGAACAACGATCTTTGCCTGAACATTATGCTGTACGAAAGTTGCAAGTTCGCACATGGACATCTGGAAACCGCCGTCTCCGCATACTGCAACAGTCTGTCTCTTGGGAGCTGCAATCTTGGCACCGAGTGCCGCAGGGATAGCATATCCCATAGTTCCCATACCACCGCTTGTAAGCATTCTGCCTTTTCCTATGACGATATTTGCGCAGGACCAGATCTGGTTCTGTCCGACATCGGCTACATATATACTTCCATCAATCATATCGGTGGTAAGCTGTTTAACAAACTCTGCAGGATCCACATACTTGGAAGAAGGCTTTCTGTTAGGCTTGAATGCCTTTCTTGCAGCAGTAAGTTCCTTGACCCATGCTGAGTAATCAGCACTTGTTTCCGAAGCGGTGAGTTCTTCGAGTATAGCCTCGGCATCACCTACAAGGGGAATTGTTGAATATGCATTCTTACCGATTTCTGCGGGATCTACATCCATATGGATAAGAGTCTTGTTTCCGTTACTGATAAGCTCGGGTCTGTTGACAGCACGGTCAGCCACACGTGCACCGATCATAATAATTACGTCTGCATCGTTCATAGCCTTGTTAGCATAAGGCTTTCCGTTATTTCCCACCATTCCGAAATAAAGAGGATGTGCAGTAGGAAGAACTCCGATACCCATCATTGTTGAAACTACGGGGATACCTTTCTTTTCCGCAAATCTCTGAAGTTCGTCATCTGCCTCTGCAAGGAAGACACCGCCTCCCGCACAGATAATGGGCTTCTTGGCATTTTCAAGTTCACGGATAACCTTCTTGATCTGCTGGCCGTTTCCTTTGAATGTGGGCTTATAAGTTCTGAGATTAACCTCCTCGGGATAACGGAAATTCTTAAGAGGCTGGTTCTGAATATCGATGGGAACATCGATAAGAACAGGTCCCTTTCTTCCGGTTGATGCAATATAGAACGCTTCCTTCATGATACGGGGAAGATCGTTTGCATCTTTAACGAGATATGAATACTTAACGAATGATTCAACTGCTCCGGTGATATCAGCTTCCTGGAAAACATCGGAACCGAGAAGTTCCGAATTAACCTGTCCTGTAATTATGACCATAGGGATTGAATCTGCAAATGCAGTAGCAATACCTGTGATCACATTGGTAGCACCCGGGCCGCTGGTTACCGCACAAACTCCGGGCTTTCCTGAGATTCTTGCTTCCCCGCTCGCCATATGAGCCGCATTCTGCTCGGTTCTTACAAGAATCGTTCTTATATCTGAATTAAGAATGCTGTTATAAAAAGGACAAATGGCTACGCCCGGATATCCGTAAACATTCTTAACGCCTTCTATTTCAAGACATTTAACTATCGCATCAGCACCGATCATGGTAAAATCCTCCTAAATCAGATGACAAAAGGAAAGCGTCCCCATTGTCACTCGCTCATTCCTAAAAGCTGCTTAGCCACTCGTACGGCCTCGGCTGCATCTTTTGAATATCCGTCCGCACCGATCTCCTGCGCATACTCTTCTGTAACGCATGCACCTCCGACCATGACTTTTATATCAAGGCCTTTTTCTTTGACCAGTTCGATGGTTTCTTTCATATGAACCATGGTAGTGGTCATAAGAGCCGAAAGGCAAATTATTCTTGAGCCCGTCTCCTGAGCTTTAGCAACGATATCTTCAGCTTTTATATCCTTACCCAGGTCAACAACATTAAACCCGTAATTCCCAAGCATCATGGCAACCAGGTTCTTTCCTATGTCATGAATATCACCTTCCACGGTAGCTATTACAACAGAAGGCGCATCATCGGAAGTCCCGCTGCCCTTAAGTTCCGGTTCAATCACCGTAATTGCACTCTTCATACTTTCTGCAGATGATATAAGCTGAGGCAGGAAATATTTACCCGAGTTAAAATATGCACCAACCTGATTGATAGCGGGAATAAGGCATTCATTTAGAATATCTGAGGCACTCTGTCCGCTTTCAAGAGCAGCCTTAGCAGCTGCGGGAGCGGCATTTTTATTTCCGCCGACAACAGCCTTGTATATATCCCTCAAACTTTCCGGCACTTTATCAAGAGTCTCGTCACCGGATTTTTTTACCGGAGATGCATTACCGGAAGTTCCTGCAGAAGCTGCCGCACTTTTAAGAAGTTCTTCTTTCGCTTCTTTCTCAGCTTTGAGTCTTGCTGCCGTATTAATATACTCGAGATCACTGCCCTCTTTGTTCAAAAGAAGGTCCGTTGCCCTTGCAGCTGCAACAAGCAGTTCCTGACCCGGATTGGAAATAGCCATTGTAAGACCGTTTGCAATCGCAAGTGTAAGGAATGCAGCATTCACGTAACTTCTCTCAGGCAGACCGAATGAAATGTTGGACAGACCTGTAATGGTCGCAAAACCGTTATCATGAGCATACTTGATCGTTTCAAGAGTCTTAACACCCTGACTCTGATCCGCTCCGACAGTCTGTACGAGACCGTCCACCACTATATTATCCTTGGAAAGCCCAAGTTCAACGGCACGTTTATATATGATATCTATTATCTCTTTCTTTTCATCAAGATCCTTGGGAAGACCTTTTTCGGAAAGAGGCAAAAGAATGAACACGGCCCCATACTTAGCAACCGTAGGTAAAAGCTTTTCGAACTTGGCAGGTTCCAAAGATACTGAATTTACAAGTGCTCTTCCGGGATAATGTCTGAGAGCAGCTTCAAGTATCTCCGGAGAACTGGAATCAAGGCAAAGAGGAAGACTGGTTGTCTGAGTCACTTCATCGATAACCCTGAGCATCATAGCCATCTCATCGATGCCGCCCATTCCCACATTTATATCGAGGACACCTGCTCCGTTTTCTTCCTGTTCAGTTGCAAACTGTAAAACTCTGTCGGTATTTCCATCTCTGAGCTCGGCCTGAAGAGCTTTCTTACCGGTAGGATTAATTCTTTCTCCTACGATAATAAATTTTCCGTCAAGTCCGAAAGATAAAGTCTGTCTTTCACTGGACAGGTATCTTATTCCGTCTTTACGGCTTTCGCTTCTTTTAACCGGACCTCTTCCGAATGCTTTAACGATAGCTTCAATATATCTGCTGTCTGTTCCGCAGCATCCGCCAAGGATCTGTGCACCCGCATCGACAAGTGCAGCCATCTCTTCAGCGAAAAGATCGGGGCCCATCTTATAGACGGTTTTATTGTTTTCATCAAGTTCCGGAAGACCCGCATTAGGCTTAGCGATAATGGGGATACGGGTATTCGCTGCCATATCCGCAACAATCTGTACCATATCCTTAGGACCGGTTGAGCAGTTCACACCGATTGCATCAGCACCGAGGCTTTCACAAACCACAGCTCCTGTAACGGCATCGGTTCCGAAAAGAGTTCTTCCGGAAGCTTCAAATGTCAGCGTGACCATTACGGGAAGTTCAGACACTTCCTTAGCTGCAATGAGAGCTGCTCTTGTCTCTGCAAGACTCATCATGGTCTCGACAACCAGAAGATCGCATCCGTGCTTTTCAAGAAGAGTTATCTGCTCTTTATAGACATCAATCAGTTCTTCAAGCTCCATGTTACCCATGGGCTTAAGCTGACGGCCGGTCATTGTGATGTCACCGGCTACAAGAACTTTTCTGTCCTTGCATTCATCTGCAGCCTGTCTTGAAATACCGCATAGAGTCTTGATCAGTTCATCTGCCTGATCCTTTAATCCGTACTCATCAAGCTTGATGGAATTGGCAGTAAAAGTAGGCGCATATAAAATATCGGTACCTGCCTGAACATAGCTCCTCTGAAGATCGAGCATCACATCCGAATGCTCACATATCCACTTCTCGGGGCACACGCCTGAAGGCATACCTGCCTTGGCGAGATTCGTTCCGCACGCACCGTCCAAATATATAATTCTGTCTCTGGTAAATTCTCTGAAATCGGCTTTATTCATGAATAAATACTCATTTTTTTATCTTTTTTCGAAATATGACAATATCTTATAACAATTTAGAGAAAAAAGGAATATAAAAGCCTGAGAGCAAAGGCTTTCAGGCTTTTGGTTTTTAAGAAATTGTCAATGTCTGTCATCCATCTTGCGGTACTCTACATGCTCTCCTACGTACTTGAAAGCAGGTCTTACGATCTTACCGCCGTTAACAAGTTCTTCGAGACGATGTGCACTCCATCCTGACATTCTAGCGATTGCAAAAAGAGGTGTAAAGAGCTCTTCGGGAATACCGAGCATTGAATATACAAATCCGCTGTAGAAGTCAACGTTTGCACAAACAGGTTTATGAATGCCCTTATTCTCAGCAATCAGCTTCTTGGCGATACGCTCTACTCTGTCATAGAACTCGAATTCTTTTACCAGATTCTTCTCAACGGCAAGGGTGCGGGCATAATCTTTAAGAAGTACTTCTCTGGGATCGGACAAGGTATAAACCGCATGTCCCATACCATATATAAGTCCTGCACCGTCGAATGCTTTCTTATCAAGGATCTTCTTGAGATAAGCTTCAATCTCTGCATCATCTTCCAGGTTTACGATGTTCTCCCTGAGATTTCTGAACATCTCCTGAACCTTAAGGTTAGCACCGCCGTGCTTGGGTCCCTTAAGAGATCCGATGGAAGCTGCAGTTGAAGAATATGTATCTGTTCCGGAAGAAGTAACAACGTGAGTTGTGAATGTGGAGTTGTTTCCTCCGCCGTGATCCGCATGAACAATAAGTGCTATATCAAGAACCTTAGCTTCAAGCTGTGTATAGTGACCGTCGGGCCTGAGCATCTGAAGAATATTCTCGGAAAGAGACAGATTCTTCTTGGGGTTTCTGATGATGAGTGCATCATCCTTCCTGAAATGCATGTATGAATGGTATGAATAAACCGCAATAAGAGGAAGTTTATTGATAAGCTCAAGGCTCTGTCTTAATACATTCTCGGGAGTGATGTCATCAGGGCTCTTATCATAAGTATAAAGAGTAAGGACACATCTCTGAAGCGCATTCATGATGTTTCCGTTTGATGCCTTCATGACAACGTCACGTACAAATCTTGCGCCAAGCTCCTGGAGATTACTTGAAACATGTAGATAAGCATCCAGCTCATCTCTGTTGGGAAGGTGTCCGAAAAGAAGAAGGAAGGAAACCTCCTCAAATCCGTGAATCCTGTCTCCAAGATTATTTACTATATCCATGACGTTGATGCCCTGATAATAGAGTCTTCCGTCGCAGGGAACTTTATCTCCGTCAACAAGATCAAAAGCTACTACATCGGATACTTCGGTAAGTCCTGTAAGCACACCTTTTCCGTTAGCATCACGAAGACCTCTTTTAACGTCATATTCGACATAAAGGTTATTATCTATTTTACGGACATCGTGAAGTTCATTGATAAGAAGCTCTGCATCAGACTTGATCTCATCAATCTCCAGCAGGTCCGGCATCTCTATTTTTTCTTTATCTTCGTACATACTAACCCTCCGGATATACAAAAAAAGTACAGCACTGTGTACCCATGTATTAATGTATACAACATATAGATTTTAAAATCAAGTTAAAATACAGGAAATAAGTAAAAATATCTGATAATTATATTAGCAGTATAAACAATAAAATGACAGAGGGGACGCTATCGTTTTTGTCATCGAATTCTGATGACAAAACGGTAGCATCCCCTCTGTCATAAAACTTAAGCCTGAAGAACAGCTTCCTTCATAGACTTAACATAGTCATAGATATACTGTCCCGCATCCTTGCCGTACTTTTCTACAATACGTACGATAGCGGAACCTACAATGGCACCATCGGAAACGCCTGCCATAGTCTTGGCCTGTTCGGGTTCTTTTATTCCGAATCCGATAGCACAAGGAACATCGGTAACTTCTCTTATATGGGTTACGATGGGTGAAAGATCGGTGCTGATATTGTCTCTTACACCTGTAACGCCCATTGAACTTACAACATAGATAAATCCCTTTGCTTCCTTAGCAATCATCTTGACTCTGTCCTCGGAAGTGGGAGCAACCATGGAGATGTACTTCACACCATACTTAAGAGAAATGCTTTCCATCTCTTCTTTTTCTTCATAAGGCATATCGGGAATTATCACACCGCTTATTCCAAGTTCCTCGCAATAAGCAAAGAACCTGTCATATCCGTAGTGATAAACCAGATTTGCATAGGTCATAAAGCAAAGCGTCACATCACTCTTTTCCCTGACCCTTTTGACCATCTCGAAAACCTTATCAGTAGTGGTTCCTGCTTTCAGAGCTCTTACATTGGCATTCTGAATAACAGCTCCTTCCGCAACGGGATCCGAAAAAGGAATACCGACTTCAATGATATCCGCACCTGCATCAGCCATCTTAAGGATGAATTCCTCGGTGGATTCGATGTCGGGATCTCCCGCAGTAATGAAAGCTATGAATGCCTTCTTATTGGGATTTTTATCAAATGATTCTCTAATCTTATCACTCATGAAGATCAACCCCCCTGTATCTTGCTATAGCCGCAACATCCTTGTCGCCTCTTCCGGAGACGTTGATAATGATGGACTGATCTTTGGAATATTTCTTGGCAATCTTCATGGCATATGCGATTGCATGTGAGCTTTCGATTGCGGGGATGATTCCTTCGGTACGTGACATATATTCAAAAGCTTCAACAGCTTCGTCATCGGTAATGGGAACATACTGAGCTCTTCCGATGGAATTGAGATAAGCATGCTCGGGGCCTATGCCGGGATAATCAAGTCCTGCGGAAATTGAGTATACCGGTGCAATCTGACCGTACTCATTCTGACAAAAGAGTGATTTCATACCGTGGAATATACCCATGGTACCGGTTGCTATGGTAGCAGCAGTCTCAGGGGTATCAACTCCTCTTCCGCCGGCTTCGCATCCGATAAGTTCTACGCCTTTATCATTTATAAAATTATAGAAAGCACCGATTGCATTTGATCCGCCGCCTACACATGCGATAACGGCTGCAGGAAGCTTTCCTTCTTTTTCAAGAATCTGCTCGCGTGCTTCTTTGGAAATAACAGACTGGAAATCACGAACTATGGTAGGGAAAGGATGAGGACCCATAACGGAACCGAGGCAATAATGAGTATCGTCTACTCTTCCTGCCCATTCCTTCATGGCATCGTTAACCGCATCCTTTAAAGTCATGGTACCTGTGGTAACGGCATTAACTTTGGCACCGAGGAGTTCCATACGATAGACATTAAGTGCCTGACGGATGGTGTCTTCTTTTCCCATGAAGATTTCACACTCCATGCCAAGAAGCGCGGCAACAGTGGCAGTTGCAACGCCGTGCTGGCCCGCACCTGTTTCCGCTATAAGTCTGGTCTTACCCATTCTTTTGGCAAGAAGGGCCTGACCTATGCAGTTATTAAGCTTATGGGAACCTGTGTGATTGAGATCTTCTCTCTTAAGATAAATCTTTGCACCGCCCAAGTCTTCTGTCATCTTGGCGGCAAAGTACAGGCGGGAAGGACGGCCTGCATATTCATTTAATAAGAAATTAAGTTCCTCCTGAAAAGAAGGATCGTTTTTTGCTTCGTTATAGCACTCTTCGAGCTTGATAAGCTCATTCATGAGAGTTTCGGAAATATACTGACCTCCGAATTCTCCGAATCTGCCTTTACTGTTCATTTATGTTCCTTTCTCATACGGGAAAAGACCTAGGCGGAATGTGCCTCCTGAACCGCTGCCATAACAAGGTCCGGATCTTTGTGACCGCCCTTGTCTACGGATGAGCTCATATCAACGGCATAAAGCTGACTGCCTTTAAGAGCATCAACCGCCTCTTTGATATTGCCGGGTCCGAGGCCGCCTGCAAGGATGAAGGGACGCTTACAATCCTTGATCTTGCTCCAGTCAAATTTCTCACCTCTGCCCTCGCCCGCATCAAACATTATCATATCGGCAGGAGACTTTTCAGCCTTAGCAAGGTCGAATTTATCATCTACCTTAAACACTTTGATGACACTGCCTTTACCGGACTTAAGTTCATTAATATACTCGTCGTCTTCATCACCGTGAAGCTGGATGATATCGATAAGTCCGTTATATACGAGTCTCTTGATCCTGGATGTGTCGTCGTTTACAAATACGCCTACACGTCTGATCATGGGATCGATGAATTTATTAAGGAGCTGAACCGTCTCTTCATCAACGGTTCTCTTAAAACCGTCGGTCAAAATAAAACCGACAAAGTCAGGCTTTGCTTCATTTACCGCATTAGCGTCGCCGGGAGTCCTAAGCCCGCAGATCTTAATCTTCATTAGTCTAAGCCTCTTAACTGTCTCAAACACAACTTTTTATTGTCGCTTCGCATCAGAGTCTCACCAACTAATACTGCATTAACCCCTGCATCCTCGAGAGCTTTTACCTGACTTCTCTCCGAGATGCCGCTCTCCGATACGAAAAGTAGTCCGAGGGGCACTTTATCACGGAGTGACAAAGCATTCAAGGGGTCTACGGAAAAATTTTTTAAATTTCTGTTATTTACGCCGATAAGCCTCGCACCCAAACCGATGGCTTTTTCTATCTCAGTTTCCTCATGACACTCCGTGAGGGCCGATAATCCGAGTTCATCAGCTATGTCGAGATACTCGGCAAGCTGCTCGTCGGATAAAAGCGAAACTATCAGCAAAATCGCGTCTGCGCCAAGAACCTTGGCCTGGTAGATCATGTACTCATCCACGGTAAAATCTTTCCTCAAAACCGGAATGGTAACGTTTTGTTTTACCTGGGTCAAATACGAATCGTTTCCTAAAAACCAATGTGGTTCGGTCAAAACAGAAATTGCATCGGCACCGGCGCTTTCGTATTGTTTTGCTATCGAAAGAAAGGGAAAATCGGCTGCGATGATACCTTTTGAAGGGGAAGCCTTCTTTATCTCGCAGATAAATGACATATTTTCCTTCCTCAGGGCATTTTCAAAAGGAAATCCCGTATCCGGGTTAAGTGCCCTTGCTCTGGCCATCATTTCCGAGGCACTTATCTGTTCCTTATATGAAGCTACTCGCTCTATTGTTTTATCCGCTATTTGATTTAATATGTTTGCTTCTGCTTTAGGCTGCATTTGTATCCTTTATGACTTCTTCAAGTTTTTCATAAGCCTTGCCGCTGTCAATAAGCTCAGCCGCAAGCTTGATTCCTTCTTCCATTGATGAAGCAGCGCCGCCGATATAAAGTCCCGCACCCGCATTCATAAGCACGCAGTCTCTCTTGGGGCCTCTTTCCTCTCCCTTAAGGATACGTCTTGTAATCTCAGCGTTTTCTTCGGGAGTTCCCCCGGTAAGATCTCCGGGATTGCTCTTCTGAAGGCCGAACTGCTCGGGGGACACTGTATATCTCTTGGTATTTCCGTTTTCATCAAACTCAACAATTTCGGTAGGTCCTACGGATGAGATCTCATCCAGCTTTTCCTTACCGTAAACAACCATTCCACGCTTTGCACCAAGCTTCATAAGTACCTGAGCAATGGGCTCAAGAAGTGATTCATCATATACTCCAAGGATGAACTTGGATGAATATGCGGGATTTGTAAGAGGTCCGAGAATGTTGAATACCGTTCTGATACCCAGCTCTTTTCTGATAGGTCCTACATACTTCATTGCACTGTGATACTTCTGTGCAAAAAGAAAACAATATCCGGTATCCTTAAATACTTCCTCGTTCTTCTCAGGCTCAAGAGTGATATTTACTCCGAGAGCTTCAAGAACATCGGCAGCACCCGACTTGGAAGATGCGGATCTATTTCCGTGCTTTGTTATCTTAACACCACCTGCGGCGATAACGAAAGCGGATGTTGAAGAAATATTATAAGAGAAAGATCTGTCTCCGCCGGTTCCGACGATCTCAAGAGTATCGCATCCGGTATTAAGTCTTGTTGCCATAGCTCTCATGGCTTCTGCGGAACCTGTGATCTCATCGATGGTCTCGCCCTTCATGGAAAGAGACACAAGGTAAGCACTCTTCTGAACGTCGGTTGCTTCGCCCTTCATGATCTCATACATTACATCTCTGGACATTTCATATCCGATGTTTTCTTTGTTGGTAAGTTTCTTGATTGCTTCGTTGATGATCATATTTTTACTCCTTCAGGAAAAAGAAATTGTTTTGTTAGTTTCATATCTAAGCTGCGCCATCGTCTGTAGGGGCGCCATCGTCTGTAAAGATTCATATTTCTTCCTCCTTCCCGGAATAATAAAAAAAGCCCTTGCCTGATAAACTATCAGACAAGGGCGTCATATAACGCTGTGCCACCTTGCTTCGAAGTCATTTGACTTCCTCATTACGGGTACCAACATACCCCTTCTCTGTTACGGGAGTTCCCGTCGCATATTACTCTGACCTGAGTCATTTCCCTGCGCCCTTAGCGGCCCATTTGACAAGCAGTTTACCGACCTTTCTCAGCATCCGGTCTCTCTGTAGGTTCATATCATGCCTTTATTTCCGCTTCAACGGTTTACTATGAATTTTTATTCACTTTATTACAATAAAGCGATGATGTCAAGAGAATTTTAAATAATCTATTTTTATCAGTAATCCAAATTTACATAGGTTAATTCAATATTGCTATAGTTTACATCTACGGTATGTTCAATAACATCTGTTGAAAGATCAGCGTCTTCAATCTTAAGTTCTACATCGCCAAAACGGTTGCCGACTATCTCATCTGTCTCAAATAATCTATTCAATTCCTCACCATTATAAAAATATACATAGTCAGGATCATAGCAAAACGCTATATTACCCGACCCGATCTCATTGATCACCTCAGCAAGTTTACTCTCGAATATTTCATAATGCCAATCACCATCACCGGCTTCAGCAAGCCTGAAAACTGCAATTGCCTTTCCATTATACAATACAGGATAGAAGTATCTACAATAAGAAAAATAACCTCTGAGCGAACCGCCGTCATACATATACTCATTAACCGGATTTCCTAATTTAACAGAAGAAAGATCCGGATTGGAATCGTCAAACAGCTTCTCTAAATGGGGATATTCAATAAGTGCATCCGCAAGCATATTATAAAGGTTATCTCTGTCCATCCCCAGTAAAATGGCTGCACCATATGAAATCGGTTTGTCTTCCTCAGCCGTAATCTGTGATAAATAGAGCCCTTTATTTGCAAAGGGGAAAGATACAGTGATCAGATCATGGTTTTCATTATTTTCCGTATAATAAAAATGAATCAGGAAAGTCCCGCGTGCACTTTTAGGAAGTTCTTCTGCGATTTTCTTCAGCTTATCTCTGTAATTAAGCCTTACATCTTCATCACACCATTTCAACTCGATCAACACGTTATGATCTTCGGGAAGTGATGCAAAATACTCCTCACAAGTATCATAAACAACAGGTGTCCCACTTACAAAATCTTCAAAAACCACAGTGCCTCCGGTATGATCCTGAAGAATATGAGCAAACTTCTTAGACTGAAAGTTTTCTTTATAAATCTCAGGTAAACTTGATCCTTTTATTTCTACATATGCAGTTACCGGAACATTTTTCCAATAAAGCTGAACATAGTATGTATTACATCCGGGACGGTCAGGATCATCAATCTTATAAACTTCCCCTTTAGGTCCGGCTGAAGAATACATATTTATATCTTCGGAATAAGTTTTTTCCAGATAATTGATTGCAGCATTAACTGCCCTGTTTTCCGTATGACCCGAACCATGATATGCATGTTCTTTACCATCGGTAAGATATAAAAAGAAAGAACATGCGGCAACAATGCAGACAATATCAATAATATTAAAAAGTTTAAAAAATCCGTTCCTAACAGTTTGAACTTTAAAGCCGGGAATAAACTTATGAAAAGGAATCCTGATTTCAAATGGCGGTAAAGCAGATTCAACAATAATCACACAGCTTGCCAATGCATTCATCAGATTTACGAACGGCATAATTCCCATTTCTTTCAAGGGTGTGCTGTTCAAAGATGCCATAAATCCGAGGAAAGCAAATATATCACCGATCAAAAAAATAATGGAAACAACTATCATAGAGATAGATATTGCAATCGATGTAGTTTTCCTGCTGAAAGAAGCATAGATAGTACAAACACTAGTAAAATATAAGATAAAATACAAAAAAATCGCCCCACCCCACCAGTCAAAGATCGAATTCATATACATGAAGAAATTACTGACTTTATAAAGAAGCGTAGCAACAGCCAAAATCATTCCAATCTGTTTTTTCTCGAATGTTTTAGAAATACCCATTAATCAATTCTCCAACAAAACAAAAAGCAGACTATCCAATACCGCAAGGCTAAAACTTACGGCATTGAATAAATCTGCTCTGTACACAGTTCAAAAACTTAAAAATCAAATACTAAAGCCCTTTATTACTTAACAAGTGCAACAGTCTCTCTTGCGATGGCAAGCTCTTCATTAGTGGGGATAATAAGAGTCTTAACCTTGGAATCCTCGGTGCTGAAGATAACTTCCTCACCACGAATCTTGTTCTTCTCTTCATCAACAGTAATTCCGAGATATCCGAGATATTCGCAAACCTTGCTTCTTACAAGTCCGTCATTTTCGCCGATACCTGCGGTAAAGCAGATAGCATCGACACCGTTCATGGCAGCTGCATAAGCACCAACATACTTGGCTGTTCTGTAGCAGAATGCCTCAAGTGCCTGGATAGCAAGCTTGTTTCCGGAATTATAAGCATCCTCAAGATCTCTGAAATCTGAAGAAAGGTCTCCGCTCATACCGTATACACCGGATTTTTTGTTAAGAACATTCATGACGCCGGTAATATCCAGGTTTTCTTTCTTGGCAATGAACTCAAGAATTGCGGGATCAAGGTCACCCGATCTGGTTCCCATGATAAGTCCCTCAAGAGGAGTAAGTCCCATGGAAGTATCTACGCACTTTCCGTTCTTGACTGCAGATACGGAAGCACCGTTTCCGAGGTGGCAGACGATGATCTTAAGATCTTCATATTTCTTACCGAGAACATCTGCGCATCTCTTGGAAACAAATGAATGAGAAGTTCCGTGGAAGCCGTAACGGCGAATCTTATACTTCTCATAATATGAACTGGGAAGTCCGTAAAGATATGCTTTTTCAGGCATAGTCTGATGGAATGCGGTATCAAATACAGCTACCATGGGAGTTGAAGGCATAAGCTTTCTGCATGCATCGATACCGATAAGATTTGCGGGATTGTGGAGAGGTGCAAGATCATTGCACTCTTCGATTGCTTTGATAACTTCATCATCAATTACTACGGATGAAGCAAACTTCTCACCGCCGTGTACGATTCTATGTCCAACAGCGCCGATCTCATCAAGGCTCTTAAGGACACCGGTCTTCTCATTGGTGAGATACTCAAGAACGAGTTTGATGGCGTTGGTGTGGTCGGGCATGGGAGATTCTTGGGTCTCTTTTTCGCCGTCGGCGGGAGTATAAACAATACGTCCGTCAATGCCAATTCTCTCGCAGAGTCCCTTAGCGAGCCACTCTTCTGTTTCAGAATCGATAAGCTGATACTTAAGTGATGATGAACCACAGTTAATAACTAAGATTTTCATAGTGTTGATTATCTCCTATTATTCTTTCCTGATGGAAAGAACTATTCTTATTCAAAAAAATGATTTACTGAGAAATTTGTGCCTGAACAGCAGTGAGTGCAACAACACCTACGATGTCTTCCCATGAACATCCGCGGGAAAGATCGTTAACGGGCTTTGCGATACCCTGAAGCATGGGACCGTAAGCCTCTGCTCCGCCAAGTCTCTGTACAAGTTTGTATCCGATGTTACCTGCATCAAGGTTAGGGAATATAAGAACATTTGCCTTACCTGCAACAGGTGATCCGGGAGCTTTGTTCTTAGCTACATGAGGAACGAGTGCAGCATCGGTCTGAAGCTCACCGTCGATAACAAGATGAGGATACTGCTCCTTAGCAATCTTGGTTGCTTCTACAACTTTATCTACAAGTGCATGCTTAGCTGAACCCTTGGTTGAGTGGCTGAGCATTGCGATTACGGGCTTAGGGCCTACAAGCTGCTTGAAGCTCTTTGCGGAAGAATCTGCGATTGCAGCAAGATCTTCGGGACCGGGATCCTGATTAAGTCCGCAGTCTGCAAATACGAATGCACCATTCTCACCCATATCCTTAAATACGGTATCAACGATGAAGAATGCGGATACGAGTTTAACACCGGGAGCGGTCTTCAGAATCTGAAGCGCAGGTCTTAATGTATCAGCGGTTGAGTGACAAGCACCTGCAACCATTCCGTCGGCATCATTATTTTTAACCATCATGATACCGAAAGTAAGATAATCCTTGTGAAGAATCTCGGAAGCCTTCTCAAGGGTCATGCCCTTTGACTTACGAGTCTCATAGAGAAGATTGATATACTCATCCATCTTCTCGGTGGTGTCGGGATCGATGACAGTAACATCATCAAGGTCAACCTCAAGCCATCCTGCACCATCACGGATCTTCTCTTCATTTCCGACCATGATGATGTTTGCAATGCCTTCTTTGATTATTTCAGCTGCAGCAAGAAGTGTTCTCTTGTCATTGCTTTCGGGAAGTACGATTGTTTTCCTATCGATCTTTGCTCTTTCTTTGATCTGATCAATATATGCCATAAAGACTCCTTAAATTAGATGCGCCATGCGCAGAATGATTAATGAATTTTTTGCCATAAACAGGCAGATATATTATACTGTATTAAGATATCGCGGACAATAAAACGTCCATCATTTTCTTGTACTATTTCACATACAATCTGCCTGTATTTTGTTAATTTTTTAGCAGACTTTTTGTGATCCTGAATTTCAAAAAGATCCAATGGGAGAATTAAATGAAAACAGCCGGAATCATCGCGGAGTATAATCCGTTTCACAACGGACATAGATATCACATTGAGGAAACCAAGAAACAAACAGGTGCCGATTACTGCGTAGTTGCAATGAGCGGAAACTTCGTTCAAAGAGGAGCTCCCGCTATCATTGATAAATATGCAAGAGCTAAAAGTGCACTCGCCGAAGGTGCAGATCTTGTAATACAGATTCCTCCTGTATATTCACTTTCATCAGCAGAGTTCTATGCAAAAGGTTCCATAGCTCTTTTGGAAAACACCGGGCTTATCGATTATCTTTCTTTCGGAAGTGAAGCAGGCATTCTTGAAAAGCTTGAAAAGCTGGCTCACATTCTTGCAGATGAACCAGACAAGTATAAAAAACTTTTGCAGAAATACTTAAAAGCAGGTAATGCATTTCCTGCCGCAAGGGCCAAAGCTTTAATTGACTATTGTCCCGACATGACAGATCTGTCGGAACTGGTCTCTTCTCCCAACAACATACTGGCTATCGAATATCTGAAAGCACTTATATCATCTAAGTCAGACATAAAGCCTGTAACCATGAAAAGAGTCGGTGCAGGATACAACGATCCTTATGCTCCCGGACAGCCGGGCATCTCAGCAAAGGCCATCAGAGAAGCAATAAGCTACGGCTCCGAAGTCGATAACCTTAAAGCATACATGCCTAAGGAATCATTCAAAGTTCTCAAGGATGCGGTCAAAAAGAATATGACCGTTGATGAGAATGATTTTTCTGAGATGCTCATTTACAAGCTCTTATCCGAAAGAGAAAACGGATACACAAAGTATCTGGATGTGTCAGAGGAACTGTCTGACAGGATAAAAAATAATCTGGAGAAGTTCAAAAACGTTACTGATTTCTGTAATCTTCTCAAGACCAAAGATAAGACCTATACCAGAGTAAGCAGGGCACTCTTCCACATCCTCCTGGATATCACTCAGGACAGCATCGAACCTTACGATTACACAGGTTCATGTCCATATATAAGAGTATTGGGATTCAGAAAATCTTCCGAAGCTATCCTTTCGGAAATTAAGACTAAGGCATCGGTTCCTGTACTGTGCGGATACAATGACGCGGCAGACAGTCTCTACTCCGAGCCTATGAAAATATTCAGAAATGAATCTAAGATCGAAGATCTGTATTTTGCGGTTCAGACTATGAAGTCAGGTATAATTGCAAAACCCGATCTGTCGAGACCGATAGTGGTTGTTTAATGAAAATGGGGACGCTTTAGGCGGAAGCGTCCCCATTATAATTTAGTTCTTGAAAGAATGGATAGGTGCGGGAATTCTTCCTTCTCTGTTAATGAATGCTTCACAGGAATACTTGTTAACAGGCATTACAGGTGCCCATCCGAGAAGTCCGCCGAACTCAACCTTATCTCCTACGTTCTTGCCGATAACGGGAATGAGTCGTACAGCAGTAGTCTTGGCATTGACCATACCGATTGCCATCTCATCGGCGATTATACCGGAAATGGTTGCGGGAGTGGTGTCTCCGGGAACTGCGATCATATCAAGACCTACAGAACATACACAGGTCATAGCCTCAAGCTTCTCAAGAGTAAGAGCTCCGCATGAAGCCGCATCGATCATACCCTGATCCTCTGAAACAGGAATGAATGCACCTGAAAGTCCGCCTACATAAGAAGAAGCCATTACGCCGCCCTTCTTGACCTGATCGTTAAGAAGTGCAAGAGCAGCGGTGGTTCCGGGCGCTCCTGCTTTCTCAAGTCCGATCTCACAGAGGATATCTGCAACAGAATCTCCGATTGCAGGGGTGGGAGCAAGTGAAAGGTCTACGATACCGAAAGGAACGCCGAGTTTAGCGGATGCTTCTCTGGCAACAAGCTGACCTACTCTTGTAACCTTAAATGCAGTCTTCTTAATGGTCTCACAGAGAACTTCGAAAGATTCTCCACGAACTTTTTCAAGAGCATATTTAACAACACCGGGTCCGCTGACACCTACATTGATAATACGGTCAGCTTCGGTAACCCCGTGGAATGCACCTGCCATAAAGGGATTATCATCGGGAGCGTTACAAAATACTACAAGCTTTGCACAACCCAAAGAATCACGGTCAGCGGTAAGCTCTGCAGTCTTGTGAATGGTCTCACCCATAAGACGGACTGCATTCATATTGATACCTGTTCTGGTGGAACCGAGGTTAATGGACGAACATACAAAATCTGTTGAAGCAAGTGCTTCGGGAATAGACTTCATAAGAAGCTCATCTGCTGTTGTGCTTCCCTTACTTACAAGTGCGGAATAACCTCCGAGGAAGTTAACTCCGACTTCTTTTGCTGCCTTATCAAGTGTCTTTGCAAGCTTTACGAAATCAGCTTCAGACTTAGCGGAAGCGGCACCGATAAGTGCAATGGGTGTAACGGAGATTCTCTTATTTACGATGGGAATACCGAACTCACCGGAGATCTCCTCTCCTGTTTTAACAAGGTCCTTGGCGCTCTTGGTTATCTTGTCGTATACCTTGTCACAAGTTTTATCTATATCCGAATCAATGCAGTCAAGAAGGCTGATGCCCATGGTAATGGTACGGACATCGAGATTTTCCTTCTCGATCATTTCATTGGTTTCGGAAACTTCCATTCTGTTGATCATAACTAAACTCCTCGAAAAACAATCTTTTTCATGCACTCGTGATATTAAATGCGGTGCATCATATCGAAAATTTCTTCTTTCTGGCACTTGATGGAAACCCCGATCTCTTTTCCAAGGTCATCGAGTCCTGAAACAAGTGTTTCAAAAGAATCCTTCATTCCGGAGATGTCAACGATCATCATCATGTTGAAATATCCTGATACGATGGTCTGTGAAATGTCGAGGATATTAACATTCTCATTTGAAAGAAATGTACAGGTCTTGGCGATGATACCTACAGTGTCTTTGCCTACTACAGTGATGATTACTTTTTCCATAAAAAACTCCTTTTACCGTGATAACGGCATAATTATACTTCAATGCACTCTGAAGGTACATCTCTTTTCGCAACACTGATGTCAAAATCGGATGCTCTGTAGGGATTGTCTCCCATAGTGATTTCCATTCTGACTGATTCAAATGCAAGATCGGGATAATTGTTCTCGAGAGAAAGATGACCGAGAAAGATCTTCCTGATAGTGTCATTTAGAACCGAAGAAAGAAGTCTGCCGGATGCTTCATTGGACAGGTGCCCAAGCTCTCCTAAGATCCTTCTTTTCAGAGGATAAGGGTAAGGTCCCTGTTCAAGCATCCTGATATCGTGATTTGCTTCAAGAACCATTGCATCCATGCCGGTGAGGCAATCGACGGTATAGTCGTTATAGCATCCCAGATCAGTACATACCGCCATATTCTTACCGCCGCATGATAACCTGTATGCGACAGGATCAGCGGCATCATGTGATATATGCATGGGATTAATAGTTATATCTCCGACGTTAAAGATCTCATCGGCTCTTACTATCTTAAAAAGCGAAGAATCGATATTCCCCAGAGACTTGATGGATCCGATGGCTTCGATGGTCGCCCAGGTTGCATACATCGGAATTCCGTATTTCCTGGAAAAGACGCCGAGCCCCTGTATGTGATCCGAATGCTCGTGAGTTATAAGGATACCGTTTATATCTTTGCCGGTAAGGCCTATTGTATTAAGTGCACTTTCAGCTTTCTTGCCGCTTATTCCTATATCTACCAGAAGATGGGTACCTGATGAACCGATGTAAATGCAGTTACCCGATGAACCGCTGGCAAGAGGACACATCCTCATTTACTTCTCCTCCCATCTGACTTCGATAACATCTCCGTCTTTGATAGGCTCGAGATACTGGGCATTCTTACCGTTAAGTTTGGTAATGATCTTACGGCCGTTACCCGCCTTTAAGTCAAAATTCAATTTATCGAATACGTCAACGTAAACGTAGTTTTCTTTTCCCGCAAGGGTAATCATACGGCCGTTGGCATTAACATTGACTGTGGTAGTCAGATCAGGCCCTTCAGCCTTTTCTTCCTCTTTCTTCTCGCCCTCTTCGGAGCCTGCCATTTCAGCCATCTTCTCTTTCATCTCAGCAGCGGTTCCGTCATCATCGGGAAGATCCGCAAAAGAAACCCCGCCGCTTGTCTGAACAGGCTCAGCCGCATGATTCTCCGAGTTTGATGCATCTTCAGCAGTGGCTTCGACCGCTTCAGGAGATTCGGTTACTTTCTCTGCTTTCTTATCGGCTGCCTTTTCAGACTTGGTTGTTTTATGATTATGGCTTCCGATGGTGTAATCCAGAGTAAAGTCTTCATAAACCTTGGTCTTAAGAACTGCAGGTGTCTGGTTTACTTTGATATCTCCGGCAGCAGGCGTATCAAGGAATTCCGTTATCTGCTCAACAGTGTAGAAATTGTTTACCTTGATGTCATCGCCGTCTTTGATCTCATAAAATGTTTCCTGAAGTTCTCCGTTAACCAGAGCCTTCTTGGGAAATTCAAAGATCTTGCCGTTTACATTAATCTTGATAGGAGTCTTAAGTTCGGGAAGTTCTCCAAGCTTAAATGCCGCATCGCTTCCGGGAGTTGAAGCCTTAACCTCTATAATATCTCCGCTGTGAATCTGAGTATAAAGGTCAGCAGGTTCATCATTAATGAGAATCTGAGATGACTCTCCTTCGGTTCCCCTGACAATCCTGGACTTACCGCCGATAGTGAATGTGATTGCCTTTCCTCTCTTGGGGAAGAGATCCTCATTGGGGAATGCAACCTGAAGAGCTGCATCGGAAACGGATAAATGTCCATTGTCATAAAGTTTTAATCTCTCTCCGTTAAAGGAAACGAAGATAAAGTTATTGCTCTGTGCATAGAAACTTAAGCAGATTCCTATGGGAGTTACCATGAGGGAATCTTTGTGAGCGTCCTTGTCTTCGAAGATGATCTCTTTCATTACATCCTCACCTCTGATGGCAACACGCTCTTTCAAAATGCCAAGGCTCTCGGAAAGTTTCTCGGTATATCCGGGAACCATTCCGCCACCGCCAACAACGAATACCGCACTAACAGGTTTGTCTCCGTTAAGTCTCTTGATTTCATCGGAAACCTTGGCAGTCATATCATCAATATAAGGTGCAAGTGCCTCAGTGATTTCTGCAGCCTTAACCTTCTGAGGAAGTCCCATGATATCGGTAAACTCTATCTCGGGTTCACCTGTTCTGAGGCTTCTCTTAATATGTTCAGCCATGTCAAAATCAACAAGACATTTCTGAACGATCACATCAGTAAGTGAATCACCTGCAACGGGGATCATGCCGTAAGCAATGATACTACCGTCTTTGGTGATGGAAATATCGGATGTACCTGCTCCAACGTCAACAAGAGCAAGGTTTAACAGTCTGAATTTATCGGGGATTGCAACCTGGATTGCAGCAATAGGCTCGAGAGTCAGGTTAGCAACATGAAGACCCGCATGCTCGACAGCCTTATAAAGACCGTCAACAACATCGTCGGGAAGAAATGTGGCAATAAGATCGGCTGAGATTTTCTTAGCTTTATGACCTTCAAGATTACCGATCTGATAACCGTTTAAATAATATCTTACGGGAGTATAACCAACGCAATAGAATTTCATGTCAGTATCATTCTGAGCCTGAAATTCCGTATAAGCCTGTTCGATTCCCGACATGGACAGATTATAAATGTCCTCATCGGTGATCTCTTTTTCGGATTCGAAATCCTCAGCTACGTTAACCGTAACCGTACGAAGAACTCGGCCTGCTGCTGCGATACATACTTCGCCGAGCTCTTTGCCGAGTCTTGATTCAAGGTTCTTTTTTACCTCGAGTATGGTATTTCCTACTTTGCCGATATCATGAATCTGTCCGTCGAGCATGGCTCTTGATTCATGTTCTTTGATTTCCTGAGCAAGGACATGGAATCCGTCATCCGCTTTATATCCGACGGTTCCTACAATACTTCTCGTACCGATATCAAGTCCGAAAACCAGACTTCCCTGGCTTTTTACTCCACCCATGTGAATCCCTCCAGACGGGCTTTTACTTGTGCATAAGCTGATTCAGGATCTCCGCTGTTGTCGATTATCACGTCGGAATGCTGTCTGAAATCCGCATCGGAAAGCTGATTTTCCATGATAGACAAAGCCTTCTTACGGGTATAACCTCTGGATTCCATAAGGCGCTTGATCCTGGTCTCATCATCAGAATAGATGTACCACATCTCATCTACGATATCGCTGTATCCCTTTTCGATAAGGAGGGCAGCTTCTATGAAAAAGAGTTCGGTCTCATGCATCTTGGCCGCGCCTCTCATCTTCTCGATGAGATAATTCTGAACCGAAGGATGTACTATCTCTTCAACCTTCTCAAGGTATGAAGGATCCGAATAAATGACCTGAGCAAATTTGCTTCTGTCAATTTCCGAACCTTCTCCGCCTGTGAGAATATCATTACCAAACAGAGCAACGAGTCTGTCATAGGTCATGGTTCCGGGTTGCTCAAGCTCTTTGGCTATATCGTCGGCATAATAAATCTCAGCAATATAATGCGATGAGATAAAATTAAGGATACTGGTCTTTCCGCCGCCGATTCCGCCCGTAATACCTATAATCTTCATTAGTGTGCCTCGTACCAGCTTCTTCCGGTGTCTACTGAAATCTCAAGTTTGACCGCAAGATCAGCCGCTTTCTCCATGCATTCGGTTAAAATAGTATTTACTTCCGAAGCTTCCTGCTCCGGTCCTTCGATAAGTAATTCGTCGTGTACCTGAAGTATCAGTCTCGACTCAAGTCCTTTATCCCTGAGCGTCTTCCACACAGAGATCATCGCAAGCTTTATAATATCCGCCGCTGTACCCTGAATAGGGGCATTCATGGCAACTCTTTCTCCGAAGGCTCTGGTCATAAAGTTCGAATTCTTAAGCTCGGGGATAGGCCTTCGTCTTCCGAAGTATGTCTCGGAATAACCCTTTTCCTTGGCCGATTCAACCAGTCCGTCCAGATACTTTTTAAGTCCTGGGAAAGTCTCAAAATATTTCTTGATGTATTCTCCCGCTTCCTTACGACTGATACCAATATTTTCACCAAGTCCGAATGAAGAAATACCGTATACGATGCCAAAGTTTACCGCTTTGGCGTTTCGTCTCAGAGTATCCGTAACCTCTTCAAGAGGAACTCCGAAGACCTTCGATGCCGTTATCCTATGAATATCTTCACCGGATCTGTAGCTTTCTATCAGCGCTTCATCTTTAGAGAGCGAAGCAAGTACTCTTAATTCAATCTGCGAATAATCCGCATCCGTAAAAAGAAAACCGTCCCCCGGAACAAATACTTTCCTGAGTTCTCTTCCCAGTTCTGTTCTTACGGGAATGTTCTGAAGGTTGGGATCTGAGGATGATATACGGCCGGTTGCCGTAACCATCTGATTAAACTTACATCTGATCCTTCCGTCGGGACCAATGAATCCCTTAAGCCCTTCCGCATATGTTGATCTGAGTTTTGTAAGTCCTCTGTATTCCAGAATATCTCTTACAAAAGGAACCTCGGGAGCAAGCTTTTCCAAAACATCCGCGGATGTTGAATAACCGGTCTTGGTTTTCTTTCCGCCGGAAAGTCCCATCTTTTCAAACAGGATCACTCCCAGCTGTTTGGGCGAGTTAATGTTAAAATCAGGTTCTCCGGATTCTTCATGAATCTTCTTTTCAAGTTCATCGATCCTGCCGGAAAGCCTTTCGGAATACTCTTCCAGTTCGCGTGCTTTTACAAGGATTCCCAGATTCTCCATATCATAGAGAATGTAGGAAAGGGGAAGTTCAATATTCCTGTAAACATTCATCTGACCTGTGGATTCAAGTTCTGCTTTGATCTTCTCGTATGAAGCAAAAGAAATGAAAGCACCGTCACATGTGTATTCTTTTAACGTATCGGGAGCTGTGAAAAAGCTCTCCTTGAAGCTCATCTTGCCGAATCTTTCTTTTACCGAAAGGGGCGTGAATCCAAGATAAGCATTTGCTATATTTTCAATGTCGTGGTCTGCGGAAAGCGGATCCAGGACGTAATTGGACAGACCTGCATCAAATAATTTCTCGGGTTCAATGTATCCCGTGACACTGTACTGGGACTTTATATCAGTAAAACAAAGAACCGTATTCTTGGCGCTCAAAACTTTTATGGAACTCTTGAGAGCATCGCATTCGATATCGGTACCGGCGTAATAATATATCTTATCCGCAGTACAGAAAGCACCTGATAAAGCGTTTCCTTCATCGATGACAAACTGAAATCCGCACTTGTCTAAATCTGCATCGTATATAACTTTGGCAAAATCAAGTGCACTATCAAGTACAACTGTTTCGGGACGGTTTATTTTCTCTGAAGGAGCTGATACCGAGGCTTTGGCTGCATCATCAAATCTGGAATAAAGAGATTTAAGCCCCAGTTCTTTGATGATCTCATAAGCTTCTGAGGTAAAGTAATCTCCTCTTTTAGCCTTCTCCTTATCAAGAGTTATATCTGCATTTATCTCAATTGTGGCAAGAACCAGAGAAAGATCCGCAAGATCCCTGTGTTCTCTTAAGGACTCTCTTACAGAGTTACCTTTGATTTCATCAAGGTGCTCATATATACCGTCAATAGAACCGTATGTCTGCATCAGATCCGCAGCGGTCTTAGGTCCTACTTTAGGAACACCGGGAATATTATCGGACGAATCTCCCATAAGAGCTTTGAGCTGAATAAATCTCTTGGGATCAACTCCAAATTCCTCTTCTACTCTTGCAGGGGTATAGTCTTCAACTGTAGTTTTGCCTGACTTGGTCTTAGGTATTCTGATAAGGATGTTCTCATCTGCTATCTGGAGAAGATCCCTGTCACCGGATACGAGACTTACATTCATTCCTTCAGCCTGTGATTTCTTGGCAAGAGTGCCCATGATATCATCAGCTTCAAGACCGGGTATGGAAAGTGTTGCAACGCCCATGGCATCAAGGAGATTCCTTAAGATAGGAACCTGACTTTTAAGCTCTTCGGGCATGGGCTTTCTTGTGCCCTTATATTCGGCAAATATCTTATGTCTGAATGTGGGTGCATGCTCATCAAAAGCTACAACCACATAATCAGGCTTTTCCTCATCAAGCAATTTGAAGAAGATGCTTAAAAAGCCGTATACGGCACCTGTGTGAACACCTGCGGCGTTGGTAAGATCCGGCACGCCGTAAAATGCTCTGTTTATTATGCTGTGTCCGTCTATAAGAACAAGCTTATCAGCCATCTGCTCCTCTATCCGAGATGCCATATGAGAAGCAATCCGAGAAGGATGCAACCCAGTGTAATGACATATCTTTGCGATTCTTTGTAAATCTTGTGCCTTTCAAGCTTCTTTTCATTGCTGGCAAGACGCTTCTTAAGCTCGGAACTCAAGTCGAAATTATCATCATCGTTGTCGAGATGCTGAACTCCGACAGAAACCAGAAACTGAATACTAAGTTCCTCGCGGCATTCACTGCAGGATTCATAATGCTCACGGAACTCCTCCATAGTCTTATAATCAAGCTTTTTATCTATGAAGGCAGGTATATTGCTTTCAAATTCCTTGCAGTTCAAAGGCACTCCTTTTAGATATTCGCATACAAGGATATAATACTACAAAAGTCCCGAAAAATACAGTATGTAAATGTTTACATAGTATATCTTCTGAAGCCCCTCTTAAGCCACCCAAATTGTGTCATTTTGCACTCATTTTAGATACTCACACGCCCCCGGGGCAGACTCTAAAGTCCGGATGGCTACTAAAACTAAGGCGGGCTGTAAATCCCTCAGAAACTTAGTTTTTTACAGCCATTTCACAATCAAAAAACGGCTTCTGAGACCTAGCTGACTGTAATATCCTCAGAAACTTAGTTTTTTACAGCCATTTAACGTTCTAAAACCAGTTTCTGAGGTCAGGATGGCTGTAATCCCCTCAGATACTCATATTTTTACAGCCATTTAACGTTCTAAAACCGGTTTCTGAGTTGGGGCTGACTGTATTCCCCTCAGAAATTCACATTTTTACAGCCCACTGCCGCCAGGCACTAAAAAACAGGAGTGGGCATTTATGCCCTCTCCTGTTTTTTATTTCCTGCCGGCAGTGGGACTCGAACCCACACACAGTCGCCCGCGGCAGATTTTGAGTCTGCTTCGTCTACCAATTCCGACATGCCGACCGACAGCGATTAATATATCACATTAACCGCATTTAAGCAAATTCCATTTTGATCTTCAGATCATTTCCAATTACACTAACATGACCAATGCTTCCCATAACAAAGGGCATGGAAGGAGCAACATGACCAAGATCACAATCCAGCACCGCAGGAACACCAAGCTTTTCAATATACGGCATTACTGCACCAAAATGATTAAGACCTATCATCTCTCTTCCGTCACGTGGTCTTCCAATCAAAAATCCTTTTACAATGCCTTTCTTAAACCAACCTGCCTGCTCCATCTTCCACATGGATCTTCTGATAGAAAAGACATTAAGATCACAGGCTTCAAGACACCAGATAACTCCATCTGAAGCATATCTTTCAAGGAAACCTTTAGTATCCTCATAAGGTGTCCCCAGAAGAACCTCAAGGCAATCCATACAACCGCCGATCAGCCTACCGGAAAATTCCAATTCTCCCGTATATTCTCCCGGAAGAAAGAACGACTTGGAATCATATACAGTCTTAAGAGACTTCTCAGTTGCATTCATAGGTTCCAAAGGATCTTCTTCCACACCTTCAGGAAGAGGCTCCTCATCATAGGGATACTTTTCGTGGAACTCATAAGAACGAACCGTGTCACATTTACCGCACAAAATATCCAAAGACGAAGTCGCACTTTCATGAAGTTTTCTAAGTCCGAAATTATTTGCACAAGGTCCGTAAACAGAGGCAGTATCGCAAAGTGTAAGAAGCGGATGAATAATATTTGTAATATCCGAATATCCCATCACCCACTTTGGAGTTGCTTTACGAATACTATCGAAATCCACATGCTCGAGGATCTCGCACATAAGCTCTCCTCCGCCGCAGGTAATAAGTGCGTCATTGGCAGGATCAAGGTACATCTCGTTAAGTTCAGCAGCACACTTTGCAGGTGTGTTGCTGATTCCTATACCTTCTCCCGCTTTGGAATTAGGTCCGGGATTGATTTCAAAGTCCAAGCCTTTGAAATATTCCATAGCTGCGTCAAATCGTGAAAAATAAGGCTCCGTGTTACAGCCGAAGGAAGGAGCCGGAAAACCTATACAATCGCCATTTTTTAAAAATTCAGGATATCTCAATATAAAACCTCAGATAATGACGACGGGGACGTTTCTGTTTTGTCATCAAATACTGTCCCGAAGGGACTTGATGACAAAACAGAAGCGTCCCCAATTGTCATTTACTTATTCTCAGCTTCCAGTTTCCTGTAAACATCGAATTCATCGAATGTTGCGTAATAATCCATGGGAGTCTCGGCACGTCTGATCTTCTTGAAAGATCCGTCAGACTGAAGAAGAACCTCTGCACTTCTGAGTCTTCCGTTATAGTTATATCCCATTGAATATCCGTGTGCTCCGGAATCATGGATGAAAAGAAGATCTCCCATTTCAATCTCAGGAAGCATTCTGTCGATTGCGAACTTATCGCAGTTCTCACAAAGAGAGCCGGTTACATCATACTTGTGATCACAGGGGGCATCTTCTTTTCCGAGGACGGTGATGTGATGATATGCGCCGTAAATAGCTGGTCTCATAAGGTTTGCGGCACAAGCATCAACGCCGATGTACTCTTTGTAGATGTGCTTTTCATGAATGGCTCTGGTGACAACTGCACCGTAAGGAGCCATCATAAATCTTCCCATCTCGGTGTAGATTGAGATATCTCCCATTCCCGCAGGAACAAGGATCTCGTCATATACCTTGTGTACATTCTCGCCGATAACAGCAATATCATTGGGAGTCTGCTCGGGCTTATAAGCAATTCCTACGCCGCCGGAAAGGTTGATAAATTTTATATCTGCTCCGGTTTCTTTTTTCAGTTCAACAGCGAGTTCAAAAAGCTGTCCTGCAAGCTTGCCGTAGTATTCATTAGTTACTGTATTGGATGCAAGGAAAGCGTGAATTCCAAAATACTTAACACCCTTGCTCTTCATGATCTTGAAAGCCTCAGAAATCTGCTCTCTTGTCATTCCATACTTAGCATCTCCGGGGTTATCCATGATTCCGTTGGAAAGAGTGAAAACTCCGCCGGGATTAAATCTGCAGCTCATGGTCTCGGGAAGCTTTCCGCCGCAGGCCTTCTCGCAGAAATCAATATGAGTAATATCGTCGAGATTGATGATGGCACCGATCTTACCCGCATATTCATATTCTTCAAAAGGTGTATCGTTTGAAGAGAACATGATGTGAGCTCCGTCAAAATCAAGAGCCTTGCTGATCTGGAGCTCGGTAAGTGATGAGCAGTCCATGCCACAATCGTATTCTTTTAAAATAGAAAGTATAAAGGGATTGGGATTAGCTTTAACCGCAAAATACTCTCTGAATCCGGGATTCCATGCAAATGCTTTCTTAACGGCTTCAGCGTTCTTACGCATTCCGGCTTCGTCATAAACATGGAAGGGAGTAGGAATTACCTTTGCAATCTCTTCTGCTTTTTCTTTGGTGATAAACGCTTTTTTCATAAATACTCCTTAATCTCTTATCTGCCAGTCAATGGGAGTGATTCCATTAGCCGACAAATATTCATTACATTTAGAAAACGGTCTGCTTCCAAAAAATCCTCTGTAAGCAGAAAGGGGACTGGGATGTGCGGATTCGATTACAAGATGCTTGGGATTAGTGATAAATATTTTTTTTGATCTTGCGGCTGACCCCCACAATATATAAACGATAGGTCTGTCCTGAGATGCAACAGCTTTAATAGCTGCATCCGTGAACTCTTCCCATCCTTTTCCTTTGTGTGAAAAAGCCTGATGAGCTCTGACAGTCAGAAGCGAATTAAGAAGAAGCACTCCCTGCTTGGCCCAATATGTTAGATCTCCGCTTTCGGGAATACTGCAACCAAGATCTGTATTAAGCTCTTTATATATGTTTTCAAGCGACGGCGGCTTTGGTATTCCTTTTTGAACGGAAAAAGAAAGACCGTGAGCCTGCCCGGGTTCATGATAAGGGTCCTGTCCCAGAATGACAACCTTAACTTCCGACAAAGGAGTAAGGTTAAATGCCCTTAACACATCGTCTTTGGGAGGATATACGGTCTGAGTCTGATATTCCTTAACAATAAAGGAGTAGAGATTTTTGTAATAATCTTTGCCGAATTCCGCTTTCATAAACGGAAGCCAGTCATTAGTTATCTGTGACATATCAAAGCCTTACGCTGACACCTTGTTCTTTTAAATAATCTTTTACTTCTTTGATGGTAAGTTCCTTGTAATGGAAAAGAGAAGCTGCAAGAACCGCGGAAGCTCCTACTTCTATAGCATCATAGAAATCTTTACAACTGCCCGCTCCGCCTGAAGCGATAACGGGAATGTTTACCGAAGAAGCTATTGCCTTGGTGAGTTCAAGGTCATAACCTGCTTTAGTTCCATCCGCATCCATGGAAGTAAGAAGTATCTCACCTGCTCCGAGCTTTTCTGCTTTTATAGCCCATTCAACGGCATCGATACCCATATCAACTCTTCCGCCGTTTTTATAAACGGTCCATCCGTCCGAGCCTTCACGTTTCTTAGCATCAATAGCAACTACAACGCACTGTGAACCGAACTTCATAGCCGCATCGGAGATAAGATCAGGATTCATAAGAGCTGCGGAATTAACGCTTATCTTATCGGCTCCTTCTCTTAAAATTGCTTTAAAATCATCAGTTGTTCTGATACCGCCGCCTACCGTAAAAGGAATAAAAAGAGTTGATGCAACATTTCTGACCCATGAAAGCTGGGTATCACGGGAATCCGCAGATGCGGTTATATCAAGAAACACAACCTCATCCGCACCCTGTGCATCATATGCAGCGGCAGTTTCTGCGGGATCTCCGGCATCTCTTAAATTCAGGAAATTAATTCCTTTAACGACTCTTCCGTCCTTAACATCAAGGCAGGGAATTATTCTCTTGGTAAGCATGTCAGACCTCCCCTGCTATCTTAAGGAAATTGGATAGAACTTTAAGGCCTGCGTCCGAACTCTTTTCCGGATGGAACTGAGTTGCAAAGATGTTGCCTTTTTCTACGGATGAATCATAAGTAATTCCGTATTCAGTTCTGGATGTAACAATTGAAGGATCTTCGCATTCCAGATAAAAAGAATGAACGAAGTAAAAGTAGGTCTCTTTTTCAATACCTTCAAGAAGTCTTCCCTTGCTTTCTACTATATCGTTCCAGCCTATCTGGGGAACTTTAAGCTCGGCAGATCCCGGAAATCTTTTGATCTTACCGGGAAGTATACCAAGGCCTTTAACTCCGGGAGATTCCTCGCTTTCGTCAAAAAGAAGCTGAAGCCCAACACAGATTCCAAGAAAAGGCTTACCGGATGCAGCGTACTCTTTTAACGCGATATCAAGTCCGCGTTCCTGCAGTTTACCTACACAGTCACCGAAATTTCCGACACCGGGTAAGATTACCGCATCAGCCTTCCTTATCTCTTCGGGATCCGATGTAAGGATATGCTTTGCTCCAAGTTTTTCAATTGCTTTTTCGACGCTCTTTACGTTTCCGGCGTCATAATCAACGACAGCGATCATTTACTAACCTCAGGGATTTACAAATACTATGTCATCACCGGGATCTTCTTCGCCGGGAATGATATCTTCCAAAACTTCAGGAGCCTCGGTTGCTTCTTCGGACTGTTCTTCAGCATCCTGAGAATTTCCGTAAAGTCCGTTTACCACATCATATACAGCTCTGGTGTAATCAACGTCCTTCTTGATCATAGCAATCTCTCTTGCTTCTTCTTCGGTAAGACCGAAGTCGTTATAGAGAGCTTCAACAATCTGATTATAAACAGGCTCAACTTCTTCAAGACACTGCCACTTAACAGCAGATTCATAAAGGTCGGGGTAATTGTTAACAGACTGAATAAGTGAATCGAGAGCCTTTACATCCGACTCATCTCTGAGCAATTCATATTCGCGATACCAGAGTCTGATCTTAAGGATGCACTCTGATTTCTTGAAAATGATCTTATCGGATTCATTCAGTTCCATACCAAACAGATCCTGGTATGCAGTCTGATAATCGCCCGCAGAATAAGCTTCTCTTGCTTCCTGCTTAACTGCATGTGTCCCAAGAAGGTTTGAAATAATAAGCACTGCGACGAGAATAGTTGCACAGAGTGCAAAAATCGCGATGACTTTCTTTTTGTTAAGCTTCTTTCCGGTTTTTTCGGGTTCTTCGTTCTTAGGCTTCTTTTCTTTCTTAGGCTTCTTTTTCTTTTCTTTCTTGCCGCCGCCTTCGCCTTCTTCGCCCTCTTCACCTTCACCGGCGTCATCAGCTTTTTTGCCCTTATCTTTCTTCTTCTTTTTCTTCTTACCCTTCTTGCCGTCCCCGTCTTCAGCTTCAAGCTGTTCGAGAACTTCGGCATTTTCTTCAGAGAGTTTTATCTCGGAAGCTTCACCTTCTTCATCATCTTCATCGGTCTCGGTAAGAAGATCGATAATCTTAGCTATAAGTCCCTTCTTGGTTTTCTTTTCCTTTGCTTCTTTATCAAGAAGTTCATCCAGCTCATCCGCAGGAAGAGATATGGGCTCCTCAGCCGGTTTATCATCCGATGAGCCTTCTGACTCTGAACCTTCGGAAAGAGCATCATAAAGATCCTCTTCACTCAGAGGATTACCCATGATCTCTGCAAGAAGTGAATCTGCCTCATCAATTTCACTGTTTTCCGTAGGTACTTCAATAGGAGCAGCGGATGCTTCCGAAGTAAGTGCAGCTGCTTTAACTTCAGCCGCAGCTTCTGCCGCACCTGCAAGAAGCGCATCAACATCAGACATATCTGCGTTTTCTGCATTCGCTGAAGAAACGGTATTTTCTTCGCCTACACCGCCTGCCTTCTTCTTGGCTTTCTTAGCTTCTCTTGCTTCCTTACGAAGTCTTGCTTTTTCTTCTTTTGCCTTACGTCTGGCTTCTTTCTTTTCTTCTTTTAAACGCTTCTTTTCGGCCGCCTTGTCTACAGGAGCTTCGCTTTCTTCGCCTTCTCCAAGGACATTAGGAACTTCACTTTCATCTGTTCCGTTAAGAAGTGCCTCGATTCCGGGATCAACAGCCTCGTTATTATCGCTCTTATTAAGCAGTCCCCCGATTTCACCGGCAGATCCGCTGTCTGCAGCAAGAAGATCGTCAAGAGACATCTCGGATCTGTCATCATCATCTGCAAGACCTTCAGCACGAGCCTTATTGAGCATAGACTCAATATCATCTTCTGAAGGAGCCCCTTCAGATTCATTCTCTTCTTTCATGAGCTCGGCAAGCTCAGCGTCCAGGTCAAAATCATCCGATGCCTTTTCAGCAGGTTCTTCAGATTCAGAAGATTCAACAGTCTCACCTGATTCCTGTAAAAGAGCTGCAAGCTGTGCATCAAGGTCCTCTTCTGTAGGAGCCTCAACTGCTTCCTCAGCAAGGTCATCAGTAGAAATTTCTTCTGCCGTTTCATCCGCAACTGATTTATCAGTTATATCTTCTTCTACAGATGAAACAGCAGCTTCATTAAGAACACTCTCAGCCTCGCTTAAAAGACTGGAGAATGAGTCGTCTATATCAAAATGTTCCTCCGGTGAATCTTCTGAAGACTCGGCAGAGGCTTCATCAGAGAGCCCCAAGTCATCAAGATTAAGACCATCGAGATTCAGATCATCAAGGTTTAACTCTTCTGAAGGCGGCTCGGCAGACGCTTCTTCTGCAGAAGGCTCTTCTTCAAGAGCAGAGATTTCATTAACTGCGAGAGCCTCTTCAAGTTCGGAAGCTTCATCAGCGGCTACTGTATCGTCAGGGAGTCCGAAATCTTCAAGATTGAGACTATCAAGATTAAGATCTTCGATGTTTAAGTCAGCAAGAGTTAACTCTTCGGAAGAAGACTCGGCAGATGCTTCTTCTGCAGATGGAACTTCTTCAAGAGCAGAGATTTCATTAACTGCAAGAGCCTCTTCAAGTTCGGAGGCTTCATCTACTGCAACAGTATCGTCGGTTAATCCAAGATCATCAAGATTAAGGTCATCAAGACTTAACTGTTCTGAAACTTCTTCTACGGATGAATCATCAACAGGCGTTTCTTCAGTCAACAAACTTTCGACAGTTGATTCATCGGATGTTTCATCAGAATCTATCTTACTCATGAGACCACTCATAAGATCGGACAGATCTGCATCCATTGCAGAATCATCATCTGTCACCTCAAGAGAAGGAGCAGAATCAATATGTATATCAGACGCAGCAGGATCCTCATTCAGAATCTGTGCAAGATCAGGAATGTCAGCAGAGTGATCTATAGTTTCTTCGACAGCAGGTTCTTCAACAGATAATTCTTCAGCAAGGGCTTCTTCAAATGAAGGTTCCTCAATAACCGGCTCTTCTATAACGGGCTCATCAACAGCGGGTTCTTCTATAAGCTCTTCTTCAACTGAAAACTCTTCGATAGGAACTTCTTCAACAGCAGGTTCTTCGATAGTATCTTCAACTATAGACTCCTCTGCTGCAGGGGCAGGTTCACTCATCTGCTTAAGAAGATCATCAAGGGCAGATTCCCCGGATGAAGCAGAAGCTTTAGGTGAAGGCTTAGATGCACTTACAACAGGCTCCTCGGATGTTTTGTCCGCAGGTGCCTCTTTAACGGGTTCGGGTGTTTTTTTCGTGGGTGAAGCCAGCTCAGCAGGCACTCCCATTGATTTCAATAAACTGTCAAGATAGTCTTCAGACGATCCCATTTAATATCTCCGATTTCTATAAATGTTCTTATGACAAAATCACATAAACATACGAAAATATTTTAACACAGCAAAGCATTAATGTATAGGTAAATGGGGCTCTACAGAACAAAAAAAGCTCTGCCCGAATCGGGCAGAGCTTCCGGAAATTTTAGTTCAAATTGTACTTGTCAACAAGTCCGTCGATGATCCTTACAAGATTTCCGATTTCAGGTTTTGAAAGCTGAGCATCGGCACCAAGTAACTCGCCTTTCTTCTTCATTTCCTCATTTACAAGTGATGAGAATATAACAACAGGAATATGCTTGGTACGGTCATCCTCCTTGATCAGTTTGGTAAGTCTGTGACCGTCCATCTCAGGCATCTCGATATCAGTGATGACTATCTTTACATGCTCATCGAGAGTTCCGTCAGCCTTGCACTCTGCAATGACATCGTAAGCCTTCTGTCCGTTCTCTGTGTGAATGATCTTGTCATATCCTGCTGCCGTAAGTGAATCAACGATCAGCTTATTCAGGAGAACTGAGTCTTCTGCAATAAGGATGGGAACATTGCTTCTGGTTCTCTCACCAAGTTCATCAATGTCACTTATCTTAAGTCCGGTCTCGGGATTGATATCGGAAATGATCTTCTCAAAATCAAGTATGATGATGAGTTTTCCTTCATTCTTGATAAATCCTGTAGAAACGGAAGCTTCAGCGGTTGAAATGGTTGAATCGGGCTTAATGATATTTCTCCAGGATACTCTGTGAATACCTTTAACCGCTTCAACATGGAATGCGATATTGAGATTATTGAAATTAGTTATGATAAAAAGTCCACCGGGCTCGGACTGTCCTCTTCCGAGGCAGTTCTTAAGGTCAATCGCAGTGATCATAGTCTCACGGGGCATGAAGATTCCTTCGATGCTAGGGTGAGAATTAGGAACGGGTGTAACAGGCTGATAAGATATGATCTCTTTGATCTTGGCAACATTAATGCCGTATGAGAATTCACCGAGAGTAAATTCAAGGACTTCAAGTTCGTTAGTGCCGCTATCAAGTAAAATCTTAGTATCCATAGTCGATATTACCCTTTCTGCAACCTTATTCGGTGTCTTTTTATAGTAGTTACTATATCATATATTGAGTTAAAAATAAAACAAAAACAACCCTTATATATGAACTGTAAAATCAGTATATCACATTCTGAACTTGTAGAAAATATATTCGATTATCAGAAAATTCAAACTGTCAATCACAAGTATTCAGTTTGACAAAAACGGTAATCTTCAGAATATGAAACATGTCGCATCCTTACGAATGCGACATGTCTATCATATTCAGGTCATCAAATTATTTAGCAACAAGCTGACATGCATATCCGTTGAAGTTAAGAAGGAATGTAACGGTTCCGGGAACATTATCTATATCGTCAAATACATGTACCGCACCGTTCTTATCAACTGCAACAAGCTTGTAATCGGTGTATCCGCCGCTGACGTTCATGGTTACATAACCGTTCTTGGGAGAACAATCAACACCATTGTTTACATAGAGTGAGTAAGTCTTATAAGCAGTATATCCTGCAGGTCTTCCGATGTTGAATGCGTTCATGCACTGAGCGCCCTGATTTTCCTCTACAAACTTATAATTGCTAAGGTAATTGTAGAACTGATTGAGGCTTGTGCCTGATCCTGCGGGAACTGTTCCGACACTGGGTGCTGTAGGAGTAGGAAGCGCATCTCCCTCGGTATAAATAAGAACTACTGCAAATCCGTTAAAGTTAACGTTAGAGGTAATGGTTGCAGGATTGATATCAACATCATCGAGAACGCTGATAACGCCGCCCTGTCCGATAGTCATAAGCTTATAAATTCTGTTAGCTGCCTGATATCCTTCGGGGATATTGAAGCATACTAGTCCCTGCTTATTCTTGTAATCCTGAGTGAAATTGAAAGCGATAGCGCCTTCGCAAGCAGACATATATCCTGCAGGCATAAATGCGTTAACGGAAGTTCTTGCAAGTCCGCCGAGTGCGCACTTATATCCGTCAAGAGTCTTGTTAGCAGCTCCGTCATAAAGAACAGCACTTGCTGAAGTGATGATTGAGAAATCACCGTATACGTTTTTCTTATTCTTGATGGTGATGTTGGTGGTATATGAATATCCAAGATCAGCACATGATACAACAAGGGTAACAACTACAGGAGCATTCTCACGGAACTTGCTTGTATTTACGTAAATAGGATCGGTAATTCTGGTTCTGGTCTCGCTGTAATCAAGGCAACTCTGAGCGGTATCGGAATCAACAGCCTTCTCATAAATCTGCCAGGTGTGTCCGTTTACTGCGTCACCAAGAGAACCTTTATTGGTAAGCAGGATAAAAGTACCGTGATCGGTATTGTACCAATCAGCAACAAAACTTACAGTAGGTACAGCTGCTGCAGCCTGAACACTGAAAGGAAGATACGTAAGAACTACCAGAACAGCCGTAAGAATTCCGGCAAGTCCCTTAAACATAATTTTTTTCATAATCCGGGTTCCTCCATAAACATTTTTGAATATTGGAAATACCTCTATTCACTTAAAAACCATACACATATATTGTAAATAAACACGCTCTTTAAATCAAGTGAATTTACCTTACAATTCACTGTTTGGCATTAAGAATTCATATACAATTCTTTAATTTTTTTAATATTATATTTGCAAAAAAGCTAATGTTGTTATACGATTTTTTATAACGATATATATTCTTATGGGGCTCTAATACTGTAAATCAGAAAGCGTGGTTTTATGGAGAATAACTCTAATTATCCTGCTCAACCAAGTCAGTCTCTCGTTCCTACAGGCCTTCCCGGCGGTTTCTTTATATATAACGCTGAGGGGGATAACGAACTTCTTTTCGCAGATTATAATCTGATCAAACTCTTCGGTTGCGAAACATTTGAAGAATTACAAAAATTCACCCATAACTCCTTTAAGGGTATGGTCCATTTTGACGACTATAAAAAGATCGATACCGAGATCATGGCCCAGACCTTTAACAGCGATAAAAAGCACGACTACATAAGATACCGCATTATCACAAAGACAGGCGATATCAGATATGTTGAAGACTTCGGTCATCTCCTTCACGGCAAAAGCGGTGAAAAGATCTTCTATGTCTTTATTATAGATCTTGATAAAGATGAATATTTCAACAGAGGAAGAAACAGTTTTGCCGAAAGCCAGATATTCGCCATGAATAAAGATGCCGACAGATTAACCGGTCTTCTGAACATGGCTTCCTTCTACGAACAAGTTCAGAGCGGGCTTTCGGAACTTAACGATAACGAAACCAAAAACATCTCATTCGTTCATTTTGATATTGTAAACTTCAAGATTTTCAATGAGAAATATGGTTTCCAGAAAGGAGACGAACTCCTTTGCAGGATTGCATATACCATAAGGCAGGAGTTCCAGCACGGATTCTTCGCAAGATTTTCAAACGATCATTTTGTAGTAGCAACTAATGCAGAAAATGTTGAAAAGATCGTCGAAAACATACACAACATAATTCTCACTATATTTAAAGGTATACGAGTCGAGATAAAAGCCGGCATATACCATATGGAAAGCAAGAGCAAGGAAGTGGGTCTTGCCTGTGATCAGGCCAGAATCGCCTGCAACAGTATCAAACACAGATACGACAAGATCTATGAGATCTACAAAGAAAACATCCATAAGAAACTTCGAATGGCTCAGTTCGTAATTGATAATATCGATACCGCCATCGAAAAAGAATACATTAAAGTCTTCTATCAGCCCATCATACGAGTCACATCGGAAAAGATCTGCGGATACGAAGCACTTGCAAGATGGGAAGACCCTGTTGAAGGAATGCTCTCACCCGGAAGTTTCATTCCTCCTCTCGAAGAGTATCATATGATCCATAAAGTAGACCTCTTCGTAATCAGTAAGGTCTGTGAAGATCTGAGCAGAATGATCGATGCCAATGAAAAGGTCGTTCCCATATCGGTAAACCTGTCAAGAATCGATTTTGAATTATGTGATGTATTTGCTTTTACCGAGCAGTTGATGAACAGATATAATCTTCCCAGAGAACTGCTGGAGATAGAGATCACCGAAAGTTCACTGAACGAAGACGCTTCCTGTCTCCATGAAAAAGTAAATCAGTTCAGAGAAATGGGATATCACATCTGGATCGATGATTTCGGAAGCGGATACTCTTCTCTTAACCACCTTCTGGATTATGAATTTGATGTCATTAAACTTGACCTTGAATTCCTGAGAACCTACGATAAACATGTAAAAGCTGCTGAGCTCATCAGACATATTGTTCAGGGAGCTCTGGACATGCAGGTAGAACCTCTTCAGGAAGGTGTAGAAACAAAAGAACATTTTGAATTCCTTAAACTCATCGGTTGCATAAGAGCTCAAGGTTATTATTTTGCAAAGCCAATGCCTCTTAATGAAAGCAGAGAATTTACGAAATCAAAAGGTCTTGATCTGGAATAAGACAAACAAAAAAACAGATCCGAAAGGATCTGTTTTTTATTACTTATTTCTTCAAAACCGAATCCGAACTAATCAAACATCCATCTTGGCAACAACAGGATAAGCCTTCGACCTATTAGTAAATGTCAGCTGAGAGCGTTACCGCTCTTACACACCATTCCTATCTACCTCATACTCTCTAAGGGGTCTTATTACCTTATGGTAGGGATATCTCATCTTGAG
>JAEEGL011753739.1_pt1 | contig 38180 bp, 25 predicted proteins | sample 9134231 | NCBI WGS metagenome assembly JAEEGL01 (sample SAMN16246548, study PRJNA631951) | gut metagenome | biome: gut microbiome; feature: rumen; material: fiber-attached | host: Bos | place: Iran: Karaj | collected 2018-10
AAACTGTTTTGATTAAATCGGAGAGTTTGGGAACGTGAATCTGTTCAAAATACTGCTGCAATCAGCAAAAGCAAAAATAACGCCGATCATAACCAAGGTCAGGCTATATACCAAACCCAGTTTCCTCCTTACGAGAGCAACGGAAATCATTAAGACCTTCTTTACGAAGACTCTTAATGTCAAGCCCAGACATAAGGACGACTATTATTCCATCGGAAAATGGCTGGTCAGCCGAAAATTGGCCTTTGCCATTGTGCTGGTGATAGGTGTTCTGTCCGTGGCATTTCTGATCAACTCCTGGAGCGGACTTTTCCCGGGAAGAAATACTGACGGTATCAAGACATATAAATACAACAGCATTCTGCTGAAGTTTGCCAAGGGGACTGTTAGGATCAAGGGTAAATCCGGATATCTCGCGTACGAAGGAGATGTATCCAAGGGCTCGTGCAACGGTCAGGGAACATTGATGAATCCCGCCGGAATAGTTGTCTACCAAGGCAATTTCACCAAGAGCATGTACGAAAATACCGGTACTCAGTATTATCCGGACGGAACTCTTTTCTATCAGGGAACCTTTCATGAAAACCTTCACAGCGGAACCGGAAAGCTATACAGACCCAACGGCAGTCTTGAATACGAAGGAGAGTTTGCTCTTGATATGAAAGAGGGACAGGGAACCCTCTTTGATCTGGGACATAATGCCGTGTTTACGGGTCAGTTTTCACTGGATGATATAAAGTACAGTGACTTTATAGAAAAGAAGGCCTCTGAGGTGGCAGGCGCCTATAACGGTACCAGGACCATCTACGAATCCTACGGTGAGAGAGCACGTTACATGGCGGATATCGATGCCATGACTCTTGAGTATTACGACGAGGAATCCATTGATACGGAAGCTTCCGTTGAGGCAGTCTATGTACTTAAGAACAGTTTTCCCACAGCAACGGGAAGGATCACCACTTTCGAGGAACTTTCAAGATTATTTGGTCAGCCTATATACGTCGGAACTTCTTATGCATCACTTCCTGAGCTTTTGTGCGTGAACAAGCTGAACGCCAAGTCGGATAAGATAGTATTAAACGGACCCGCAGATATAGAGATGAGTTCTCTCTTTACCGAATACTGCGAAGTAACGGATTATGATCTGAGCTACGAAGTATATCTGCACACCTATCACAAGGATGGTATCCTGTACACATTTGTTACTGATCCCGGGGTCAATACATTTTATTTCTATTTCATAATGGCTGAAAATCTTGCCGATATCGAATAGAAAAAGATTGAGGTTTGCTATGACAAATATGAGGAAAGGAAAAAAGAATATTTTAATCTACATACTTGTCATGGCTCTTACTCTGCCCATTTGCATGCCGGTATTCACCGGGACTGCCAAGGTGGAGGAGGTACAAGCTGCAAGAACGCTTAAACTTGCGGCTTGTAAGGCGCTGGCAATAGCAAACAGTGAAAAGATCGAGGCCTATGAACTTCAGGTGGAAGCAAAGAGCGCCGCAAAACAGTCTGCTATACGTGCATTGGGTGAAAAAGAGCGTAATATGGCCACCTTCAGATGGACACCTCTTTTGAATTTTAAATTTCCGGAAAAGGCAACTGAGGAAGAGGCATACGAGTTTGCTTACAAACCCATTCAGCTCCAGTACGAGATCGATGGTGTAAAACATAAGATCGACACCGAAAAGATCAACGAGGCCCAGAAGGTTAGCAATATCTACATAGATATCATCACTTCCATAGCTGAGATTACATTCCTGGAACAGCGTATAGATGCGCTTCAGGAAGCTATATTGAAAAATAAGGCAAGGCTTGCGGAGGGCACTGCAACCAAGGCACAGATTGAGCAGCAGGAAAAGAAACTGGAAGGTTATAAAAACTCTCTTTCATCAGAGGAGAATAAGTGCCAGCGAAACAAAGAAAAGCTCAGCAAGGAAGTGGGCTTTGATGTAACCGTCGGTTATAAATTTGAAGATGTATTTGTATCCACCAGTATAGCGAGAGATAACATCGAATATCTCCAGAACTACGCTTTGGAGCGTGACCAAACCGTGTTCGAGGCAAAGCAGGACCTTGAACTTGCCAGACTTGCACTCAACACGAATTACTACCTTATGAAGAAAAAAGAGGGTGGTAAGATCTGGATGATCAGTTCATATGTCACTCAGGCATTGGATGGGTCAAAGGTTAACAAGCGTGCATTCAAAAAGGATTACGATAAATTCCTGAAGGAGATAGATCTCCCTTGGCAGGGTTCTTATAAGATTCTGTTCTTTAAGTTTCCAAAGGAGTGGTTCAAGGGTTCCATCGACGGTATCAGATACGTGGAGGACGATCCCTACGTACTGTATTCTTCTACCCTTGAATATGAGAGTGCGTTAAAGGAATACGATAATGCGTGTAGTGAATTAAAGAGTGCCATCGAAGAGGGTTACGATAACTTGATGGAGACAAGAAAGAGCTATAAGACCTCCGTCAATGAACTCAATAATCTTCGTGTGCAGCTTATATATGATGAAGTATTAAACGCAATGGGTCAGCTCTCTTTGGAGGAGTATGACACCGAGCTTGCGGAGTACGAAAAAGCCAGAAGTGCGGTAAAGGATGCGCTTTCGACTTATTCAAAAACTCTTTACGAATTCGATAAGACCACCTGCGGCGGAGCCTCCGCATATTTCACCCAGGAGCTTATTGCATCCAAAACCGGATATGCGGGACTGGGATCTCCCGAAGATTACGAGGGATTCAATGACGGAATGAGTGTCATGAGTCCCGTTATCAAGAAAGGTGCTACCTACAGCATTCGCTCCATCCTTGATTCGGAGGAGTTTATGCTTTATATCGATATACCCGATGATTTTGAGTATCAGGTCACTCATTTTGAACTTTGGTCCGATAACCGTCAGATCGGTGAGAGGACTGCCAAGGGCTCTTCCATAAGGCATCTGCGCCTCACTGTGGAAGATGTGGAATCCGTATTTATCAGACTGTATAACGGCGATGAATTCATAGATGACTGTACCATCGACCCCGACGTGTCTTACGGTCCTCTAAATGTAACCGTTGGTTATGAAGTCACGGACGAAAATAGTGAGCTCATTATCGGTTCGTATACTGTGGAGGATGATGCCGACACCGATATGATAAGGCTTCGCTTTTCTTTTGATCCTACAGGAGTTTCCAAGAATTACAAAACCGATCAGGTTGTTTCATACTACAACATCTGTGCTGAAAGAAATCTTTACCTCTACTCCGACGAATTTGTTGCGGCAGATAAGGCTTTCAGCTATATGTCCTTTGTAAAAAATGACCTTGGGGCCCTTACCATCAGAATGTTCACCAAGGACGGAGATTATATCGGAGGTGCATATTTCAACACCACCAATCAGACACTTATCGCTGATACCGAGATCACTGCAGCAGATATGCAGGATATTGCCGCAAGACAGATACTGGCAGAGGAAAAAGCAGCGAAACTTGTTGCCGAATTGCAGGCTACAAAGGAACTGCTGGCTGCGGCAGAAGAATTTAACAGTCAGGAGACAGATTCCGGTACCGTCAGCTATTACAAAAAACGTATAGCAGAGCTGGAAACAGAGATTTCCGAAGTCTCCTCAAACATCACTGCAGAGGAAGTGGCAGAACTCTTGGCAGACGAGAAAGGTGCCGTGCTTGTGCAGCAGAGGATGGAGGAACTGCAGGGTGAAGGTGTCACCACGGAAGAGGAAGAGGAGATAAGTGAGGAAGAACTTAGGGCAAAAAATACTATAATAGACAAGGCTGCAAAGGATTTTGTACTCAAGCAAAAGAAAAACCTCCTCATAAAATCCATTCAGAATGTTATTAATGACGATAATACAAAACTGCTTGAAATTGAAAGAAAATTGAATAACCTCGAAGATAATGCGGCAAACAAAACCCTAAGAGAGGAATTGGAACAACAGAAGCAGAATCTGGAAACCGAGAAAGCAGCGGCAGAAAGAAAACTTGAAAATGCAAAAGCCGCTGAACTTTCCGCAAACGATGTGACGGATGAAGAGATTGATGAAGCTCTCCGCGAACACGGATTAGAGATATATGCATCTTGTTCGGATCAGCTTTCCAATGCGCTGCTCTACGGAACCGAAGTCGGACAGTGGGCACTTGCATACCTGGAGTCTCAGGGACTGAAAACCACAGAGGATAACGTAAGACTGGTGGTAGCAGCCGCAGGGGATTTACAGACGCATGAGGCCCTGATTGCCAGGAGAGAACAGCTTCAAAAGGAATACGAAGAAGCCGCAAAGAAAGCACAGAGCTATTATGACAAGGGTGGAACTACAAACACGACACTTGCAAATGAACTGAACAAGGTTGCTGTTTCATACCAAAAGGAGCTTCGCCTCCTTGAGGAACAGATCAAGCGTTCCGATCCTGCCAAGGAAGTTAGGCTTAAGAGTTACAGAAAAGATAAAGCCGATCTTGAGAAGGAAAAGCAGGATAACGAAAATGCCATCAAAGAACTCCTTGCATATAAATATACGCTCCTTGAGTATTGCAAGGAAGTGGATGAAAAAGTAGTGGTGGCCAAGGCTAAAAAAGCAGCTTTGGAGAAGGAAAAAGAAGACCGTAAAAATGAACTTGAAGCGTTGGTAGTGACTTCCGTAGAAGAAGTGAAAGCACTTTTGGACAAAGCAAAGCAGGACAGAGACAACGCTGAAGAATTGCTTGAAAAGGCTCGTGAAGAAGTTCGTAAGGACGACAAGAAAGAAAAAATATATAAGGATTATATTTTGAAGGATAAAGTCCCTACGGATGAAGATGAACTGAAGCTTTATCACGTGTTATATTCGCCTTATATTTTGCTGGAGAAATGCGAAGAAATAGTAACAGAAGCACAGACCAGATATGACAGGTTCGTATCCTTGGAGCCTCTTGAGAACCCGACCGAGTCCGAAAAAGAGATAGCAGCCAGGATGGAGGAATACTACAGTCTGGATGACACCTATGCGGAAAGATTTAACGAGATTGAGGAAGAGATAGAACAAGCCCAGGAAGACAGCAAAAACGTGAAGACCGTATGGGATGCATCATATTCCCAGAAAAAGGACTACGAGAAGAGAAACAAACAGATAGATGAGGAAATAAAAAGGATTGATGCTGTGATCAATTCATACAATTAAGCTATGTTGCGGTCTTGTTGCGCGCAGTATGGTACATTTGAAACGGTAAAAAGCAAAGTTTGATGGAACCGATATGAAAGATATTTTTAAAATCGGAAAAAAGAATATGGGTATATTTAAGCGTCAATTCTTTTCCGCGATGCTTGCTTTTGTGCTGATTTTCAGTGCTTTACCCTACGAGAATCTTTTTAAAGAGTTTCACGTATATGCGGTTGAGGGACAGACGGTTCTCACGGATATGCTGGTTCCGTTGGTACAGCGAAATCTCGAATCCGCTGCCAGATACAGTGAGATCACGCAGGATGTGATCGCCGCAACCTTCAAGGAAAAGAATCCTAACAATTTAAACTGGAGCAAGGTCAATCTCTATGATTTTATGACCGCTCTGGGAGACAAGATAAAGGACCATATTACACACACTGTTATAGAAGAGGGCGAGGAAAAGGAAGTCTCGGAGGATATAAACCCCTGGCTTGCCGCTTCATCACTTTCTAAGGGATCCCCCTACAAGGATCACAGCCAGGACTTTTTCGGAAATGCAATGAATACCGGATATACCCTGGGTGATTACCTTATAGACTACTGTAGAAACAACATGACAGAAGCTGCGCTTCTGACGGATGCAGCTATCATAGAGATCTATGATCAGCTGGCGGGACTTCCCTCACAGGGAGAGAGCAATCCCTTTGTGGAAACCTCTGAGATACAGGGAAAGATCCGCGGAGCCGCAAACAGTGCGGGAATAGGTTCTGCAGCAAACCAGGATACACAGGGGTATATAAACACAGATAATTACATTACTTATCAGAGATACATTTTAGATCTGGCAAACAGGGGTGAAAAGATCCCTGCGGGTACACTGTTTATCGGAACCTGGATCATGGATGCACAGACCATAAACGATACTTTTTATCGCATGGCTGTGGACTCCATGTCCGAGGCAAACCAGCAGGTTATGTACTATAAGTCCGAACTTTCAGGAAACAGATGGAAAGATATTTACGGTGCAACGGGTCTTGAATATATCCTTCCCATCTCCGAAAACGTTGAGGATACAGAACTTTTGAATCTATATGTCTCGGTGGTTGTGGGAGCCGACGGAATACCCAAAAGCGCAAAGACAAATCAGGAGATAGATATATTCAAGATTTCGGATCCTTATCAGATGGAATCCATCCCGGAACTGAGAGCACTCAAAATGCAATTCGATTCCAAGGTTGTTTCCGTAACAGATCAGGGATCTAAAAGATATATATATGACAGATTAAATAAGTTCTTCAACAGTGATGAAGACTTTACCAGAAATGGTGACATGCAAAGGGATTGTGATTACATCCTGAATGTTGCATCCAGATCCGGAATAGCCTTTTATGCGGCAGATCCCGTGTTCTTCCTTTCCAGATTTGAGGAGAGTGGACGCGGATATTTGGAAAACATTGAGTCCACCGCAGAACTCTATAATATGAGGATCAACTACCAATTTGCGACATCATGGCCTTTTGGACTTGTCAGAGGAGCGGTTTGCTGGACAAACGAAGTAGCATGGCAGAATGAAGTAAATGCCATGGGCGGCATAAGCAAGTATAATGACCGCGTTTACAATTTCCAGCAGGTTTGGAGACATTTTTCCTGCGTGCAGGATGAAATTACACATGAATACGATGAAAAGCTTACCGGTATGGGAAACATATACAAACAGATGCGTTCCACCGGTAATCCCGACGATAAAGAACTGGCGGACAGAGCTCTCCTGATCCAGGAAAAACTGGATTCCGGAAGAAGAGCAAGGGTTTACTACAATCTTACGGAAAATGAGACTCACAACTATATAATTGGTCCCACCCTTCCACTTCTGTATCAGTGGGTGGCATACGGTAATTCCTCCATTGGTCGTGATTATCAGGTACTCTATAAGACTACGGAGGATTTCTCGGCTGTCTCTTCCATATCGGAAGCTGTTGAGAGCGCACTTACCGAATGCGGTAACACATATATAAAATACAATTCAAATACTATTACCGAAGGAAATACGGTTGCTTCAAAGCTGGAATATGACCTGACACAGGCGGTCATCACCAAGGCAAAGCAGGGACCCGGTGCGGTAAGAAAAGAACTTACGGATCTTGTGGATCTTGATAATATCAACAGCAATGTTATCGCACACAAGACCAGAGAACTTAATCTGTTAAACGATATTCTGAATATTGCGGACGCTAAATACACCCAGTATGTACATATGTCTGCCGGAGAAACCTATTTAAAAGCAAAGTCGGATCCGGAGACGACACAGTCCACTCTTGACGAGATACTCATGGACCAGGAGGCGGACGTATTGGCTGTAGGTGTTGAAGTCCAGCGTTACATCAAGGCACGTGCCATCAGACTTAAGACAGAGGACGCCATCAAATTTGTGGAAGGCAGACTTGACTGGTCGGAGACTTTGAGAGAAGGCCTCAGCCCTGATGAATTCGGACGTTATGCTGAGGAGGCGCTGAACAATCACATTAAGTGGTTGCAGGCACTTTTGGCATCCATCAGACAGGGCGGCGATATAAAGGACGAAGAAGAAGAACTCGAAGAGAAGAAGGCCGAACTCGAAAACCTGATGAAGGATGCATATGACAATGACGATCTCGAAAAGGCAGAGCAATATAAAAGTGAGATAGCTGAAATCGCTGCAAAGATCGAAGAGATTCAGAAACAAAAGAATGAGACGGCGGGAGGCCAGGGAGCTACAGGTTCCCAAATCGCCAACGCAGGCTTGGGTAATTCACCTTCAGCAAAAGCAAGCGAATTGATAGATAAGATTCTGGAGGAAGCAGCGAATAAAGAATTTGATACGATAGATGCACAGCTTGATGGTGTTGAAGTATTGGATTCCCCCAGAATACAAGAAGTTGTCGATGCACTTGAACTTCACGGTGCACCCGAAGCTTTGATAAACAAGGCAAAGAAGATACTCGACAACCTGGGCAACGGAGAGTTCTCGGATTTTTATCCAAGTAACGACGATAACGGAAACGGAGAAGGTGAAAACGGCGGTGATTCCGGAGATGCCGGTGGAGGCGGAGACGGAGACGGCGGCGGAACCGGAGGCGGAAACGGACAAGACGGAGAAGGCGGCGGTGACGACGGATCCGGATCAGGGGGCGACGGAAGCGGCGGCGGAACCGGCGGTGATGATGGATCCGGCAACCAGAACAAACCCAATTACGGGGATGGAACCGGTCTTAAGGACTCGGATTTTAAAGCCATCATCGATAGCTTATTTGGCGGTGAATTTGCAGACTTGAGTGAGCCGGAAAAGGGAGCTGCCGTTGCGGCGCTGATGGTATTTGCAGAGAACAACAAAGACATGAACGCCTATGACTACGGACTCAGCCTTCTTAAAGGTCTGTTAGATAAAAACTGTCCTTTCATTTACAGACAATACATGGCTGATGATTCAGAGGAATATGTTTCACTTGCTGCGGTTGACAAGTGCAGAAGATGGACCAGATTCAGATTGGTAGACAAAGAAGAGGATCAGGAGCTTGACGAAAACCGGAAAGCTACGATGCAGCAATTTGTTCAGGGAACTGCAAGCTATGTATTTGAACTGGATAATCTTTACGTTACAAAGAATGATGAAAGTACGGATAAGATGGAAAAAGTTCCGGTTTCCCAGGAGGATTCATCCATACGCGGTGATGCATATGCCAAGTATCCCTACATAACGGAGAAGTATTGCTATAAATACATGTATTGCACATGTGTATACGTTCCCAAAACAGAGTGGGCTATTCTTATCACCCCTCAGATGGACAAGAGAGTGGGAAGGCTCCTGGATGCCTTTGATCTTCAGGCTGATAAACTCGAAGAGGCACAGTAAACAGAAATGAAGAGAAACCTTAAAAGAGGAAAACTGAATATCCCTGCAAGGTGCTTCGGTGCTCTGCTGTCAGCAACACTGGCGGTTACCTCTTTTTCGGTTTCGGGCATAGCGGATCTGATCCCGGGAGTTTCAGAACTTTCGAATGTTTATGCGGCCAAATCAAACCCCATAACATACGAGTATTATACCGTTAACCTTGGAAATGTAGTTCCCGCTTCATGGATATTTGTGGGAACCTATCTGATGAGCCTAAAGGGAGTAAACGGCCATCTCTACCAGGGAGCGTTGGAGAGTAGGGAAATCTACAACCAAAAGATAGCCTTTTATTCATCTGAGCTTGATAAAGGATATTGGAAGAATATCGATAATGCGAACTCACTTTCAACCATCCTTCCCTCAAGCACCACAGTAGAGGAAGAAACCCTCTTTCCCTACCTCATCACCGTAGTTGTGGGAGATGATGGGATACCCGTGGATCCCCTTACGGGAGAAGCAATTGATATATACAATCTGTACTCCGTTTACGATATGGAGAATATTCCGGAACTGGACCAGATAGAGGAATATTATAACAGTGGAAAGATATCCTGGAACAGTGAAGGATCAAAGAATTACTTCTACAGGATGCTTTATTTCTTCTTTGAAAACGATACTTTGGACGGTTACAGGGAAGAAGTTGATATCGAAAAAGCGGTTGTTCAGTACAACAAACTTAAATCCACTCCGGAATTACTTGAAACCATGTGGGATACAGCTCTCACAAAGCTTCCGGAGAGTTACCCCGAAGAGTACAGAGATGTAATGCTGGTAATGCGCAACTGGCCCAGTGTCAGAGATGCTATTACGGAAAGAGCGGATGAGGAATCCGAACAGTTAAATGCTCTCTATACTCAGCTAATGAATGAAGAACTTAAAGAAGAAGCGGAGAGCACCATGTACGTCACAGCACAGATCGATGCTACCAGACGTGCGGAAGTTTACTACAATCTTATCCAAAACGATAAACTCTTTGACACTTCCGGAAGCTTTGATTCCGGAGAACTTGAGGAAGCAAAGATCATCAGGGCAGAACTGGCGGCAAGGCAGGCACTGGAAGCCAAAGAATATGATGAGGCTCAAAACGAGCTGGCAGTTCTTGAGGAAAAGATAAAGGGACTTGAGGAGAAAAGCACAAGTTTCCGCTCAGCCATAGATGCGGAAAATAAAGATTTCGAATCAAAAAATTATGACGCAGAAACTAAAAGACTCGACGAAGAATACGAGAAACTGACCGAGCAGTTTGAGGATGTAAAGGGTAAATACGAAGCTCTGGAAGCTCAGATACAGTCCGTGTTTGACGAGATGGCTGACACAGGCAGCAAATCAACAGGAAACAGTGAAACGGAAAACGCAACTCCCCAGGAGACCATAGCCCAGGAGACAGAAAACAAGAAAACCCTGTCGGAACAGACTTCGGAAAAGAAAGCCGCTCTTGAGACAAATCTTGCTTTGATGAAAGCTCAGAAGACGGCTGCGCAGGCAAGAGCCGGTGAACTGGAAGAACTTGATGCAAAGTTAAAGCAGCTTGAGGAAAACGCAAAAAAGCTGGAAAAGAGCCTGGGTGACGAAACAGCAAAGCTTACCGAAATGCGTACGGAGGCTGACAGTTATACATCCAGTAGAATGACTTCCTTAGTGGATTCTTCAAAAATCTATGATCCCGACAAGAAAAAAGAGTTGGACGGGATCGTCGAAAAGCAGCAGAAAGAAGTAAATGCCCTGAACGATTCCTATTTTCTGATAAGCAAAACGCTGCAGGAAATAAAGGACTCAATAAATGAGATAAACGACGGACTTTCACTGGATGATAAAATTGCAGAGCTGGAGAATTCCATAAATACCGAAAAAAAGGTATTGGATCTTCTTGAAACTGCAGGTTTTGATGATGCTGACGGAAAGATACTCGAGAATCTTGAAAAGCTTGCAGCGGATGACACAGCCTACAATGAAAAGCTAAATAATCTGAAAGATATGAAGGCTCAGTTGGCTGAGCTTGCTCCGGATTATTTCTATCGTAAGGGACTTATAGACCGGAACCGTTTGGATGCAGATGCGATAGCGGCCAATGTTGCGTATCACAAAGATGTTATCGCAGACATCGAAGAAAGACTCGGCGCCAATAATACCGAGATCACAGAAAGAAAGGCTGACAGAGACGCACTCAAAGCTAAAATAGATAAGCTGGACAGTTCCATAGTAAATATAAACACTGAGATTTCTTCCATAGATGATGTTCTTGATAACAAAAAAGGACTTGATCCAAATGAAAGACTTCAAGAGGCCCTTGAGATAAAGATAAGGGCTCTTACGGAGCAAAAACAGGCATGTCAGGAAGAGATAAGTGCACAAAACAAGACAGTTAAGGACGCACGGGACGATGTGATCAAACTTGTGGCGGACAAGAACGACACTAATAAAAAATTGGAGGGAGAGGCATCAAGGGAATATTATTCGGAACTTGAGAAATTAGAGTCTGAATATAAGGAAAAATCCACTGCAATAAACAATCAGTTAAATGAAATAAACAATAAGATCACAACCTATTGTGCCAATCTTACGACATCCAACAGTGATGTAAAAGCACTGGAAACCGAAAAGAAAACATATGAAGATGCGCTGGTGACACTGGAAGCATATAAAACAGCTCTTGAAGCAGTTGCAGTTGCCCAAAGTGATCTGGATGAATTGATTGAGAAGCAGATGGCTTATAAACGTGAACAGCAGATGTTGTCATACAGGATCGCTGCCGCGGAAACAGAGGATGATAAGGAAAAACTATTAAAAGAATACGAGAAGATCGAAGAAGTCCTTTATGGGTCAGAGGATGGGGAAAAAACCGGTTATGGCGATATCACCATCGCTGCAGAGGACAAACTCGCTGCGAAAGAGACCGCCAGAGACGCGGCACTTGCAAATTTAAGAAAATGCCCGGATTACAAGGACATATACTCTAATGATAATTATGCCGGTATTGTTTATTCCAAGATAGCGGAAATAAACGATAAGATAGAACTGGTAAGAAGAAAAGAGCCGGGATACAGGGATCTTACCAGAGAGAAGGACATCATTCTCAAGAACATCGATATTCTTGAAGGAATGAGATCGGATGAAGAAAAAAAGCTTGAGACAAAGTATCTTGCCAAGCTTGAAAATTTAAAGGATAAGATAAAAGGTTTTCAAGATTCCATTGACGAAAAGGATGACAATAAAACTAAAGCACTCGCTAAACTCACGGAACTGAATGCATCCTACGAGGATATCGAGAAAGCTCTGGAGGAAGCAAAGAAAAGGAAAGAATCAATTTCCAATACTCTCGTGCAGTACAATTCGAGCTTAAGCTTCGGTCCCATGCCCACTCTTTATTTCCTGAGAGATGCGGTTGCAGCCGGAAATCCCGGTATGGGCCGTAAGTTCAAAAATATAGCTGCATATAAGGAGGCTAAATTTGAAAGCGATGAAGAACTTCTTTCCCTGATCGAACAGGCTGTGGAACTCTGTGAACAGAGCTATGAGACATATCTTGGAAAGAGCCTTTCCAGGGGGGAGACTGCCGCGGACTATACCGGTTATATCCTTTCCAGAAGAGTCGCAAAGTATGCCGGAAACAAAGAAAAGGCATTGCCTTATCTGCAGATGATAACGGATCTGCAGAATATCGAGAAGAGCCAGATCGAACATGCGGAACGTGAGGTTTCACTTCTTCAGGGTTGGCTTCTTCCCTTCACCATGGATGACTTCAACAAGAAGAGAACCGTGGATGCCCAGAACAGCTACCAGTATTATATCAAGGCCGATTCGGACAGAGACACTCTCGAAAACGCCATTGTTTATGTTCAGGGACGACTTGAATATGCTTACAGCTTAAGGATCAGCTTTACCGACGACGGTAAGGAAGAAGTGATAGAAAGCCATATAGCATGGCTGGAAAATCTGTTAAAAGAACTCAAGGATAAAGCAGGTCTTGAGGATGATGACGATTCTGAAAAGAGCGAAGCCGAAGAGATCGAAGAACTCATGGAGCAGGCTCTAGGGGAAAACAATCTCGTGGAGTACAAAAAGCTCAAGGAATATCTTGATAAGGTCGTAAATGCAGGTGATGGAAACACGGACGAAAACAGCGGAAGATTGACGGGAGAAAGCGATCTGACGCCCACGGACGTAAATCCTTCGGACAGACCCAAGGCAACACAGGCTATCAGCGAGACCATGTGTGATGATGTGTCAGAAGTAGACGGAACTCTTAACGATACGGATCTGGATAGATATTACGGAGCCGGAGGAGATGAGGGAGAACTCATAAGCGAACTCGGTAATGCAGGAGCAAGTGAGAAGCAGCTGAATCAGGCCAAAGCCTCCGACAAAAACGGAAGCGGCGGAAGTGCAGGTACTACCGGCAGCAGCGGTACTTCCGGAGGAAGCAGTTCCGGAACTGACGGTGGATCCGGCGGAAACAGCGGCTCGGGAAGCAGTGGTTCGGGAACCGGTATTTCCAACATCGCAACTGCCGATCTTGATACTTTTGTTCGCGAGATCATGGACGGCACCAACGAGGAGGAGAAGATCGCACTTGTTGCACTCCTGAATCAGGAAGCCGAAAAGAGCGGAAACAAGAAACTGGCGGCTTACGCAAAGAATCTTTTGGACGAGCTGCTAAGAAACGGAAGTACATGTATCTACAAACAGTATGCAGACGACAAGACCAGAGAATATGTATCACTGGGTGCAATGGACAGATGCAGGATACTTTCCGGATTCAGATACGTCAGACAGGATAATGATATAACCATGAGCCAGATGTTCGGAGGCTCGGCAAGCTATGTATTTACCGTAGGCAAAAACACTGTCACCAAGAATGACAATACTACCACCACCATGAAGGTAAATACAGTTCAGCAGGCAGACAGGTATCTGAGAGACGACGATACAAAGATCGCTTACATAGAAGAGACCGAAGCCAAGAAATTTATGGAGTGTGAATGTGTTTACATCAAGAACACCGATTGGGCACTTCTGATCACTCCGGGTGTTGCAAAGCAGATCAAAGAGATAGGTGACATTCTTAATGAGATGGCAGCACGAGGCGAAACGATCAATCTTCCTAAGAAATGAGTTACAATAGGAGCAAAGTAAGATGGCAGATTATACAATAATCTCGGATGTCAGCAATTATATACTCAGTGTTCTGAGATCGAAGATGTGCCCTGAGCCCATCCCTTCTCCGAACAATATCGAGGTATCCTCCCCTGCATCACAGGATGTAGACTACATTTTGGGTCTGTATCTGTATGATATCAAGGAGGATGACACGGTTGCTCCGCCGCCTACTGTAAGGCGCGGAAAACTTCAACTTACACCGCCGCCAAAACCGTATAGCTTGTACTATATGGTGTTTGTAAATTCGGGAGGCCAGGCCGGACTTAAAGACCAGGACTTCCAAAAAATCATCGGAAAGTGCGCGCAGATCGTTTCAGACAACAACTCCGTACTTCCGAACCAGTTACAGAACTGGCTGGATACCCAGGAACCTCCGATAGTTCTCACCCAGGCGAAGATCTCGTTGGAGGAAAAAGTTAGGGTGTGGAGTGCTATCAACAAGCCTTATCAGATATCACTCTTTTACAAGGCGGCACCCGTCTATGTATCCAGCGAACTTGTCATCAACACGCCTCGTGTTGTTGATGCTCAGTTCTCACTGAATGTTACAGGCGAGGAGGTGGATAGCAATTAGAAGATCACCTCCACGCAGCGTTCCACGCTGCGGGCCGGAAAGGAGGAACCCACCATGGAAAAGGCTGTTATCCACTATACGCTTGATCTGCTGATCACTCTTTACGATTCGACAACAGGTCATGCAGTGGATGAAAGAAACGTCCAATTCTTCAAAAACGGTGATTTCGTCACCGCCCACGCAAGAGGAGAAGGGTGTTACGTATTCATGAACGATGGCAGAGAGAATTGTCTCATGCGTGTCGAAGTATACGGATACGAACCACAAAACCTGAAAGTGGATTACGAGAAGATGGACAAGATCATGCCGATGCTTGACGTTTTCCTGATACCGTCAGAGAATACGAAACGCGGCGAGCCTGTATTAACCCTGAAGGGCCGACTTCCCGGGCTTGAATCATTAGAGGCCATCCATCCCGGCCGTGCCGTCACCACGATTCGTGACATAGATACGAAAAAGCGTATCTGTTCGCTCTTTTCTCCAAACAGAAGAGCAAATCTCACGGAAAGTGCTTACGGTTTGTTCAACGCAGAAAAGATAACCTTTGAGAAGATTGAGATCGCAGAGGAAATGTCTGAGAAAAAGATCCGGCTGCGTAAAAATCCGGAGGAGGAATATCCGCCAAACTCTTCGTTGTGCCGTATCATTTACGGTCAGGTAGAGGAGGATGGAACGTATCTCTTCAGAGTACGAAATGACGGAAGAAGCCTCAGATACCTTATCAAATATGTTGTAAACGGACAGCCAAGATACAAAAAAGTGGATTTCGGTGAACCCGATATCCCGAGTCTTGACTGAGAGACAGCTTATTAGTTGTCTTTCGAAGGGAGAAGATTATGTCACAATTAGTTTGTACCGGCGGAAGCTGTATGTGCACTTTCGGAACTGCACCGGGAACGCTGACTTCTACGAATAATGCGACGGTGCTGGTGGAGGGAAAGCCCGCACTAGTCATGGCAGATGCCGCACCAATGGTTAATGTGACACCCTTTGGAATGTGCGTGACACTTTCCAATCCGCAGGTAGCGGCCGCAACGGCTGCAGCTCTTGGAGTACTCACACCGCAGCCCTGTATTCCGGTTATTGCCGGCGCCTGGATCGGTGGAAAAACACTCATAGGCGGAAAGCCCTGCTTAAACATGGAAAGCAAGTGCATGTGTACATACGGGGGCTCAATAAGCATAGTCAATCCCGGTCAGATGAAAGTTATCGAAAGCTAGTCCGCAAAGCAAAGAAACGAAAGGAGAAAATCAGTTTATGGCTGAATATTTTAGTCCCGGAGTATATGTAGAAGAATATGACAATGCTCCGCGTAGCGTGGAAGGGGTTGGAACCAGCACCGGTGGCTTTATCGGTCTTGCCGAGAAAGGACCCACCAAGGGAGCACCTCTTCTTGTAACGAATTTCAAGAGCTTTACAAAACAGTTCGGAGGATTCCTCTCCGAGTATACCCACGGTGATTACCGTTTTCTTGCAAATGCAGTAGAGCAGTTCTTCCTTAACGGCGGAACACGCTGCTATGTATCACGTGTTGCTCCCGAAGATGCTACCTGCGCATCCAAGAAGAGCGGCATCCTTACCGTAACTGCAGCTAATGAAGGAAAGTGGGGCAACCGCATCCAGATCACATTAAAGACAGTTACCAAGAAGAAGATGCAGCTTCTTGAGAATGTTGGCAAGAATATTTACAAGGCAAAGAGCGTTGAAGGTTTCCGTGAGGGCGATGTAGTTGAGTTCAACGGCGAGTACAATCGCATTGCAATGATCTACGACGAGCAGGTTACCTTCGAGAACAAGTTCAAGGCAGATCCCGTTGATGCGGATATGATCCCCAAGAATTTCGTTAAGCTCGTTACCTTCGATATGCAGGTTCGCTACAACGAGGACGTTGAGAACTTCTTTGATCTCACCCTCAATTCAGCATCACCCGCATATGTTGTATCCCGTCTTGCAGCAAGTAAGCTTGTTAAGGTTGAGGCAAAGGCTGTTAAAGAAGCTACCGTTAAGACCGACAAGGCTGAGAAGACTGATGAAGCTCCTATGAAGGAGATCGGCAACCCTGTAGAGAATATCCTCGGCAAGGGCATCACAGAGGGAAGCTTCTCTCTTGAAGGCGGTACCGACGGAAGCATCGCAAAGGTTAATGCCGGAACCTTCATCGGTAAGGACGACGGCCCTGAGGGACGTACCGGTATCCAGAGCTTCCTTGAGAATGACAATGTCAACATCATGGCAGTTCCCGGCGTTACCATCCCCGAGGTTATCGTTGCTCTCGTAGCTCACTGCGAGAACACCAAGAGCCGCTTCGCTGTAATCGATATGCCCAAGGATGAGTACAAGACAGACGCTCTTATCCAGTATAGAGGACTTATCGACAGCACTTATGCAGCTATGTATCATCCTTGGATCCAGGTATTTGACAGAGGCTCCAACAAAGCTGATTTCGTTCCTCCTTCAGGAGCAGTTATGGGTGTTTACTCACGTACCGACATCAGCCGCGGTGTTCACAAGGCACCTGCAAACGAGCCTATCTTCTGCACAGGCGTTAAAGTTAACTACACCAAGGACGAGCAGGATATCCTTAACCCCGAAGGAGTTAACCTTATCCGTGCTATCCCCGGCGAAGGCATCCGTATCTGGGGCGCAAGAACCGCTTCTCAGAACAGCGCTTTCAAGTATGTCAACATCCGTCGTCTCTTCATCTATGTTATGGAGAGCATCAAGGCTTCTACCAACTGGGTAGTATTCGAGCCCAACGACAGCACACTCTGGCAGAGAGTATCTCTCACCATCACATCCTTCCTGGATGGACTGTGGAGAACCGGAATGCTGACCGGAGGATCACCCGGAGAAGCATACTTCGTAGAGATCGGTCCTTCAACCATGTCTCTCGATGATATCAAGAACGGCAGACTTATCTGCAATATCGGTATTGCACCCAGCCGTCCTGCAGAGTTCGTAATCTTCCGTCTTACTCAGCATACCTCCGAGACCGGTGGTGGTTCCGAGGGCGGAGCAGAATAAGCTACAGTAAAGAATATTGAGAAAAGGAGAAATAACTAATGGCTAGTCCTTATGAAAACCAGAAAGGCTTATCATATCCCCTTACAAAAATGAACTTCCTCGTTCGTGTAGCTAATGTCGAAGGAACTGCAGCTTTTTCGCAGGTTACCGGCATTGATGCTTCGGTGGATGTGATCGAGTTCCGTCAGGGTAATGCAAACTCCCTGGCACCCGTAAAGATTCCGGGCCTTGTAAAGCACGGAAATATCACTCTTCGTTTTGGTTATACTCTTGATTCCGCATTCAAGACATGGATTCAGGAGTGCGTATCCGAGGTACGTGGTGAGATGCCCAGAAACGATGTTCAGATCGAACTTATCGATATCAACGGTGGATCACCCCAGACTCTCGCTACCAGCGTAACCGGAACCAGAGTATGGCTTCTTACCAACGCATGGGTTACCAAGTATACCGGACCCGAGCTTGACGCAAAGACCAGTGATGTTGCAATGGAATCCGTTGAGCTTGCTTACGAAGAGCTTGTAATACCTAACTGATACAACAGGGGATCAAAGCACGAAAATGCGATGCTGCTCGCAGCATGAGCATTTTCGTTGCTTTAGAGACCCGCACGAACATGAGCAAAAAAGCAGAATTGCTTGATTTTAAGGCAATTCTGCGATTTGCGAATGTTTGTAAGATTGCTTCGCAGAAGCGAAGCAATCCGTAGTATCATACATAGTAAAGGATAATAGTATGGAGACAGAATTTGAATTTACCCTTCCCAAAGGATATATAGACGGAAACGGCGAGATACATAAAAACGGAAAGATGAGACTTGCAACCGCAGGTGATGAGATGCGTGCACAGAGGGATCCCAGAGTCCTTTCAAACCCCTCTTATCTGACCATCGTTCTGTTGGCTGAAGTTATCACCGAGATCGAAGGAGTTGCAACCATCGCACCTTCTATCATAGAGAAACTGTTCACCGCAGATCTTGCATTCCTGCAGGATATGTATCAGCGGATCAATGATATCGAGCCGCCCACAATGCATTTTGTATGTCCCGATTGCGGCAAGGAGCATGAGATCCCCATAAATTTTACCAGAGAGGGATAAAGCTTTATCCGCAGGATGAGCTGTTTAAGGAGATGGCCTTCATTTCATACTATTTCCACTGGAGCGAGTCTGAAGTACTGGCCATGGATCACAGTATGAGAAGGCGATGGTGCAAGGAGATAAGCACCATCAACAAGAACCTTAATCCCTCGGATTCAGGGAAAGAAAAGAGCATTTTGGATATGGTCCCAACGGGCTTTCATTAAAGGAATGAGATAAATGACGGAAGAATACGCATATTTACCAAATTTCAGATTTATGCTCAGAGTAAACGGTTTTGATGTACCGCTTAAGAGTGTTTCGGCTTTCCAAAGGGAAAATGAATATGATTATATTCAGGAAGGCGGAATGAACGACTATGTTTACCTCCGCAGAAAACCCATCAGCAAGCCCTTCACCTTAAGAGTGGAGAGATATATACCGACAGACTTTGACGATCCCCTGTCCAATGGTACTGAACTGTTTTTACCATTGATGCTTTTCGTGGGAAGAAACAGCGGCGGAAAGATGGGATTTGGAAGATATTATATATTTACCGGAGCCGTTGTAATGGGTAAAGAGTATGGCGGACTTGATTCGGAGAGAGCCGGACTTTTGACCGAAACCGTAACCATCGGTTACAACCAGATGTTCTGCATCACCAATCCGGATGACGATGAAGATGACAAGGAAGCATGGCAGTTTGCAGAGGAAGACGGTGATGCTACTTCTGTCAATATTTCCAGAAAATACTCCAAGACACCCAAGGAACCTCTGCAGAACAAGATGAATTTGCGCGCATTCAAAGCAAGCGCAAATAAGTGGGAATTTGACGGACTTAAGAAGGGAGGAAAAGGAACCATTTCCCATACTCCGCTTAACGAAGACGGCGAGATGGATAAGGCTGATATGATCGATAAGAGAAGACATTTCAGCTTTGCGGCAACCTTTAATCCTCTTGCGGAAGCAGACATGAATTCGAAGCGTTCCGCAGTAAGTGCATCTGATGAAAGCTTTGGTATACAGGAGCTTTCCAAGGATGAAATGATCGAGAAAGCAAAGATGTTTGAATTGACTCCGGACGGATCCGTAGCCGGTAACGGAGTGATTTTTGCACCTAAGAATATAGAGAAAAACAAAGAAACCAAAGCCGACCATATAAAGAATGCAAAGAAGTGGAAGTTCGACAAGAAGACAAAGGCCGGTAATGGTGTTTCCAGCAGCCAGAACAATAAGGCTGTGATAAACGAGGAGACTATTACCTCCATCGGACCCCAGGAAGCTTCACAGAAGACTCTTGAAGGTAGAACAAAGCGTTGGAAGTTTGACGGAAAGATCAAAGCCGGCAAGGGAGTCAGCAATACCCAGAATAATCATGCGGTACTTAACGAGGACACTATAACTTCCATAGGTCCCAACGAAGCATCAAAGGATAGCCTGAAAGAACAGGCAAAGAAATGGAAATTTGACGAAAAGACCAAAGCCGGAAACGGAATCAGCAGCAGTCAGAACAATAAAGCTATCATTAATCCCGACACAATTACATCCATTGGACCGAATGAAGCTTCAATGGAAACAGTCAAGGGCAAGGCAAAGAAGTGGAAGTTCACCGAAAAGACCAAGGCCGGTAATGGTGTTTCCAGCAGCCAGAACAATAAGGTTATATTAAACGAAGAAACCATCACTTCCATCGGACCTCAGGAATCTTCAAAGGATACATTGAAAGGCAAGGCAAAGAAGTGGGAATTTGACGAAAAGACCAAAGCCGGAAACGGAATCAGCAACAGTCAGAGCAATAAAGCAATTCTGAATGAAAACACGAAAACCACTATCGGACCGAATGAATCCTCCAAGGATAAACTTGAAAAGATGGCTAAAAAATGGGAGTTCAGCGAAGATACCAAAGCCGGTAAGGGAACCAGCAGCAGTCAGAATAACAAAGCAGTTCTTAATCCCGATACCGTTACTTCCATAGGCCCGAATGAGGCATCCAAGGAAACAGTCAAGGGCAAAGCAAAGAAGTGGAAGTTCACCGAAAAGACAAAGGCCGGTAACGGTGTTTCCAGCAGCCAGAACAATAAGGCAAAATTAAACGAGGAAACCATTACCTCCATCGGACCTCAGGAATCTTCAAAGGATACCCTGAGCGGCAAGGCAAAGAAGTGGGAATTTGACGAAAAGACCAAAGCCGGAAACGGAACCAGCAGCAGTCAGAGCAACAAGGCTATTCTGAACGAGAACACGAAGACCACAATCGGACCGGATGAAGCATCCAAGAAGACTATGGAAGGTATGGCTAAGAAGTGGGGCTTTGATGATAAGACCAAAGCCGGCAGCGGAGACCACAGTTCGCAGAACAATCATGCGGTACTTAACGAAGGAACGGTGGCATCCATCGGACCCCAGGAAGTTCCTATGGAAACTCTTGCCAAGGGTGCTAAACGTTGGACATTTGACGGCACCAGTAAAGCCGGAGGCGGAGATACCAGCAGGAACACAGAACGCATCAAGGAAATTTCAAAGGATGAGATGGCAAAGAAAGCTCAGCGTGGAATGACAACAAATAAGGCTATCGCAGATTTCCTGATGAAATAAAAAAATAAAAACGAAAGCAAAAATATATGCTTAAGCTCAGAGCACCCATCAAAACTTCATTAAGGACGGATCTTCTTTCCTCACAGGAGAACTTCTATGAGAGGATAAGGGGAAACTATACCCAGATGGGTGCTGAGCTTGATGAAACTGATCTTTTGCACGTTGTGACTCAACCACCGCAGCTCTTTCTTATGAACGGTGGGATGACCAGCATTGTCAGCAATGCCAATGTTGAAAACAACCAGATCAAAAAGGTTGACATCATAAACAACCTGATAAATCGCATCACCATATCCGCAGATGCAAATCTGTCATATCAGGACAGAACCTTTATCACTAGTATCCTTCATAAACTGGGCATCATAGATGAGCGCAAATTCATGAAGGAGGTCTACAAAAAGACCGATGAGATAAAGCAGAGAAACGAAGTAATAGATATCTATTGGAACAACCTGAACGAGATAAGAAATATGGTTCAGGAATACTCCGAGGAAACGGAACTTCGGATAAAGAACGAGACGGAGGTTTTAAATGCCAATGTCCTGCATCTTCACGAGGAAGTTAACCGTCGGTTACAGACAGCAGCAATCTATCAGATACTTCAGAATTTTTACGAAAATGTATCTGAACCCAGAACCGTTACAGGTACCGAATACCGCATTTCGGAGCAGGAGAGATTCGCAAAGGAAGTGCTGCTGACAAGGCTTCGTGAAAGTGCGAGGGAAGAGACACAGCCCCTGGTATACAGACAGGAAAACATCTACGAAGGTGATACCAGTGAAAATAACGATATCACCGTACAGGATATCACGGAGAGAATAAGCTCTGCAGTGCTTCTGTCCATGGTATCTAATATCTACGAGGAAACATACGAAAGGCTGGACCGCAGCATCAAAAACTGGCTCTCAACAGAAGATACATTCTACGGGGCTGCGGAAAATGTCCTTTACAGAATAGAAAACAACACCGCATATCTCCAGTATCTTCACGAGGAGGCGGTGAAAAACGAAGAGTACTCCGCAAATTATGTTGATGAAATGAATCTGCTGAATCAGTTGGTGAACATCTTTTATTCCGATGACTACAGAATACAGCAGAGCCTTGGCGGAAATACATACGAAAATTATCCCGAGGGTAATATCTACGAAGGTGATAATGTAACCATCGGTTCGGGTGATGTATTCGAAAACGCCGAGATGGAATTTGTCACCAATGAAGGTGACACTACCGAAAACAATGTTACCAACGAACAGCATGACGAACTGACGGAAAAGATATATCAGACATATCAGCAGAATATCGCCAGAAATGAGCGGTATATGCAGAATCTGAAAAACATAATGGAGAGATATGCTCCCGAGCCTCAGGCGGAAAGTGCGAGGGAGAGGATGATGAGGGACGCAAGGCTTGCCCTCGAACATCCGGAGCAGTTCAGTGAAGAGTTTAAGGCAGAGGAAGAAAAAGAAACCGAAAGACTTGAAAATATTTTCAGGGAAAGAGAAAAAATCCTTCCACCCTTACAGCAGGTTACACATGAACTGATAAGAGAGTATCTGGCCGCTCCCGAGCGCTTCAGACATTCTGAGAGGATATCCGTAAACAATATGGGACTTCTTCTGAGGGATATCGTTGAAGCAAGACAGGAGGAGAGGCAGGAAAAAGCGGAAGAAGAACTAAATGCAGGCACCGGAGAATTCACTGAAAACGAAGAGGCCGAGATGGTTCTTGCTCCCGTCTATACTCCCAAGGCGGAGGAGAAAAGACCGGAGGGAACATATCCGTCGGTTACCGGAATATACGAACCTCTTCAGGAAGATGTATATACAAGCACGATCCTGCAGAATATTTATCCCGTATATCAGTCGGAACTTATATTCAGAAAGCAGGATACCACAATAGAAATGCTTGCGGAAGCAGTGAAGGAACACCAGCAGGAGCTGGAAAAGACTGCAGAGGAAGACAGATCCGCACAGCTTGCCGCGGAAGTGGTAAAGGAGTCGGAAAGACAGATCGAAAAGAGCTTTTCATCCGTATTTGAAAATGAGAAAGTCATTACGGAAAGCAATCTGGAGTATGCCGACAGAACCAATATCATAAACAATATTACCAAAAACGTGATCTACAGACTGGTTGAGAGAAATTTAAGAACTCCCGAACCCGAGGAAAAATTCGAAAACGAGACCACGACCATCGTTCACAGGACGAAGGAAAACACCGTCTCCGAAGAGACAATAGAAAATCTTCGCGAGGAGATGAAGCGGATCGAGGAAACCAACAGAACCACGGGTGAAAGGATTCAGACCATCGAGACACAGAACAAAACTGTGGTAAACAATGTATCAAACGAAACTGTCGAAATGAATACCGAAAAGATAGAGAGCATCATCAACAACCACGTGAGAGCACAGCTTGATGCTATATCCGACAAGGTATACGGCAAGATCGAAAGACATCTGCGAAATGAACAGAGGCGCAGAGGGCTTTAGGAGATGAGTTATGAACAGTGAAGGAAATGATGCCGGATCAATAGCTAAATATGCCGCCGTAGCCACCGCCTCGGAATTGGCGGGCAAAGCCATCAATATGCTGACCGCAAAAGCCACACTGTATATCAGGCTTTTGGGACTGGGCAATCATGATTCCAGCGGTGCCACTACCAATCAGGACGTTGGCGCCCTGAGAACACTGAAAAAGGGCAGGAACAAAGCATCCGAAAAACTTGCATCCCGCGCGGGAGAGCAGATAAACCAGGCTAAGCTCACCGTGGAAGGAGCCAAGGTAAAGGCCACGGAAGTGGAGACAGCGGTTTCCATGCTGGCCAGCGGATTTATGCCACTTAGAGTTCAGTACAATCCCACATCCCTGAAGATGCATACCGTAGCAGGTACCATCACCCAGTATAAGGGCATGGGAGATGACAACATGAACTCGGTTCAAAACACGGACAAAAAGGCTTCCACCTATCTTACAGTGCAGCTTATCTTCGAGGATATCAACAACTCCGATGCCTTTGGAGCATCCACTCTCTCCGAGGGTGGTGCAAGCCTTTCCAATGCTGTGGATATGGCTAAATCGGTGGCAGTGAATACCTTCAGCGACGGATATTCTGTAAAGAAGCAGACGGAAGGAATAATGTCACTGCTTATGATGAAGAGGACCAGACAGGTGATCTTCGTGTGGAACAATATGTTCTTCCACGGTGAACTAATTTCCGTAAACATAAACTACACGATGTTCAATAAAAACGGACATCCCATTAAGGCAACAGTTGATATGCAGATACAGCAGACAAACGGAAACGCTACCTTCAAATCCGATATGGATTATTGGAACGAAGTGCTTAACACCGCCTTTGTTAAGGACTCGATATGGAGCGATATAGGCAATTTGACTGGTATGCCTTTCTAATAGGAGTTTATTATGGCACTTGATGCAGTAATGAATGGCATTTCCACTTTGACAGGGTCGGTGGAAAAAGCTGTCATAAGAATAAGGGATGATAGAAATCTCAGTGCGAAGGATCTTGAGGAATCAGCCCCCAGTGCTTATCACACTTCATGGATCGGGGGGCTGGTGGATACTACGGCTCTTTCCGTAGCAAACAATCTTGGAGATCTGGCAAGAGGAGCCATTGCGGGTGCATTGGGAGTGGGCAGTCAGGCACCGCCGGAATACAATAAGTCCATCAATGTTCAGTTTAATCCCAGTACTATCAGGATTTCCGGACACGGCGGAGATGATGATGTTCAGATCACCAACTACACCCAGGACGGAAGGGGAGTCAGCAGGGGGGCTGCAAACCTTCAGATGGATTTTTCCGTGACTCTTATCTTTGACCAGATATCAAACACGGCTGCTTTCCAGCAGGATCTTTTGACTTTTTCCAGCTCCAGAGCCTTTGCACAGGCAGGAAAAGCCGTGTTGGACGCGGTGGGAGGTCTTCTTGGCGGAGGTAAACCCCAGTCCGTTCAGGTGGTGGTGGAGGCTTTTATAGCCGCACTCAGAAACGACAAAACCAGAATGATATGCTTTGAGTGGGGTGAGCTGTGTTATGAGGGCATGCTCAGACAGGTGAACAGTACCTATACCATGTTTGATGTTTTGGGAAATCCTGTCAGAGCCGAAGTGGGTCTGGTGCTGTATCTGATGGAATCCTCATCCAAAGGAATTTCGGATTACACCAACAGGTATTGGTTCCAGGCATATAAAGCGGCATTTATTACGGGTAACCCGCTGGCCGAGATGGCCTTTAGGCTGGCTAAACTGCCCCAAAAATAAATCGGTCGAAACAAAAGGTGATGTATGGATTACACTTCTTTATTTAAACAATACGGCGGATTTTTACATCCGATCCTGGAAATAAAAATAAATGATACCAGTTTCACGGCAGGTGCCAACCGTAAACTTGCTGTAGGTGTATCTAATGTCAGCATCGATCTTACCGCCGGGTTTGAAGCTTCGCAGGCAACATTCTCACTCTACAATGTTTACGATTACGAGAATGCCCAGTTCAACTTCGACAAAGTTAAAAAACTTGTGCTGCTTGGGTCTTCCGTGACTATACTTGCGGGATACGATATAAAGGTAAAAGAGATCTTCAGAGGGGTAATTACAAGAGTTAATTTCCTTGTAGAGGAAGACGATGTGGCAAATATTCAGGTGACGGCAATGGATGTTAAGGCAGTTATGATGGCCAACCGTTACAGCAGAAGACTTAAAGCCACCACATATACCAGCGCCATAAAAGAGATATTTGATCAGGGAGTATACAAATCCTTAAAGGATAACGGGGTGATAACCGGATACAATATCGACAATACACCGGATACACCACAGGTACCGCCTCCGAATCCTACTCCCGAGAACGATATTGAAAAGACCATTGAAATGGTGGGTGAGAGTGATTACGAATTTGTGGTGAAGGTTGCAAAGAAGTTTAATTATGACTTCTTTGTGGCTTCGGGCAAGGTGTTTTTCAGAAAAGCAAAGAGTGATCAGACAAAGCAGATAACCATAGACCATGCCGTCAGAATAAAGCGCCTTTCAGTGGATTACGATCTCACCGGACTTGTGGAGGAAGTGGAAGTCCGGGGACTTGATGTTGGAAAGGCTAAGGGAGTTACGGGAAAGAAAAAGAATTCCAATAAGATCTCACAGGGTAACAAAGCAAAGGCAATCATATCCGGTTCTAAATTCGTATATATCGATCCCGCTTCATCCGACAATGACGATGTGGGATACAGGGCAAATTATTTGTTTGAAAATATGAGCTACAGGTACGGAACCCTAGAGCTTGATATGGCAGGACTTCCGGAGATAGTTCCCGGAAAGTATATCAGACTTTCGGATTTTGGAACAGCGGTTTCCAATGACTTTTATGTACAGTCCGTAAAGCACACCTTCTCTGCGGACGGTGCATTTTTAACCCACATACTCGGAAAGACGGACAAGATGAGTTCAGGGGGATTATTCTAATGGGAATATTTGATATTTTTGAAGAAGTAAGTGAAAAATCGGTACTCAAGACCGATACCGGAGATTCCAGGATCTTCGGCGTGGTGGTGGGAGAAGTCGTGAAGATATACAACGACAAGTTTCCCGGAAGAGTATGCGTAAAGATACACACAAGGGATCAGGATGCCAATGTGCTTCAGTGGGCCCGTGTGGCTTCTCCTTACGGGGGAAGCGAGTGGGGACAGTACTTTATGCCCGAGCTGGGAGACCAGGTTCTGGTGGCCTTTGAGGAGGGCATAATAGACAGACCTTATATCATCGGTACCATCCACAAAAACTCCGATAAGATGCTGTCAAAGTCAAAGGATGACAACAATCAGCACAAGAGGATAGTCACCCGCCAGGGAAGCACCATCGAGTTTGAGGATATGCCAAACGAGAGTGGACAGAACGGAGACGGAACAAAGGATAAGATAAAGATCTATACCCCGGATCAGGCTCACGCCATCACACTCGACAATGAAAAGAAACTGATAGAGATACAGGATAAAGACAAGAACGCCAGCATCCAGATGAAGACGGAGAACGGCGATATCATCATCAAAGCTGCAAGAAAGCTCACCATAAAGGCCGGAGACAATGTTTCAATTGTTTTGAACGGAGCATCGGACAGCGGAAAGATCACCATAAACTGTGCAAACCTTACCATCGATTCCACAGGAAAAGTCGAAGTTTCCGCTACACAGAAGATGGCTCTTTCCGGTGCATCCTTCACAGCGGAGGCACAGGGAATGATGTCGCTTAAGGCAAACGGAGTGCAGCAGATTCAGGGTACACCCATCAAGATAGGATAAACCTTACTAAAGGAGAAATCATATGCCTGATATTGATAAATCCTTTCTCGGAAAAGGAATGAAATTCCCTCCGCAGATAAATCCTGCAACGGGAAGATTTGTTACCGTAAGCGAGGAAGAGAGCATAAAAGAATCCATATATCTCATACTTATGACACAGATAACAGAGAGGCCGCTTCGTCCGGGGTTCGGATCCAATATTATGTCCTATACATTTATGGATCAGAATCTCACAAGTCTCACCATGGTGTCCAGGACAATAAGGGAACAGATAGTATCCCAGGAACCCAGAGTCACGGATGTGGATATATCATATGAATCCGGTGCGAGAGAGGGTGTGCTGATCTTCAATATTTCCTATATGGTCATCAGCACAAACACCAGAGATAATCTGGTATTCCCTTTCTATCTGGATGTAGTTTCGGAGCAGGAAGAAGAAGGAGAGCCTGAAATCTATGAGCCTCAAACAGTTGAAGAAATTGGAAATTGATACGAGAAATGCTGCGGATATAGAAGCCATAATCGAGGATCTTGCAAAGCAGTATGATACGGGCTGGAATCCGGATTTCGAAAACCCGGACATCGGCAGTACCATTGCTAAATTCTATGCGAAGTGCATGGAGGAGAATATCGGCAGGATAAACGAGGTACTTTTGCGCTATCATACCGAGTTTGTCAATATGCTGGATATTTCGCTTCTGCCTGCAAAGCCCGCCAGTTCCATTGTGGTAATGGATATGCTTTCGGATACCGTTCCGGGAACGGCCATTCCCAAGGGGACTAAGCTGTTGACCGGCGGAGATGACGGGGACGTATTTGAGACTGATCACAGCATATATGTTACCGGCAGCAGGATTGAATGCGTCTTCATGACAGACGGAGAATCGGGGGAGATCATTCCCTTGAAGGGAATCTTCAACAGGCCTCATTTCACCGATCAACCGGAGGAAGAGATCAATCTCGAAGAGATGAAGCACTTCACTCTATTCGGCGAGGAGGGCGGCATTCAGCTTAATGCAGTAGCATTTTACCATCCTTCGGTATTTGATGCCGAAAGAGAAGAGATATTTGTTAAGATCGATGGCAATGACAATCTGGTCAATGCCATAGAAAACGGCGAATATGATTTTTGCTACATCAATGAAGAGAAAGAACTTGTGAACATTGGCGGGGTGAAAAGAACGGAAACTCCCGGCACATTCGTTTTAAACAAATCGGAAGATGTGGTTTTTGATACACTGATCATTAAATCAAAATCGCCTCTTACCGCTACCAAAGAGGTGGAGCGTGTCAGCTTTTCCTCCAGGGGAGAGAAGGAATATCCCGAAGCAGTAAACTCGGGTTCAAACGATTTTGATGTCAAAAGATTTCTTCCCTTCACCGACACTCTTTCGATATACAACGAATGCTATATCGGACACGACAGGTATTTTTCCAAAGCAGGTGCAAGGGTTGACGTGGAATTTGACCTGACGGTGGATGTGAGAAATATCGCACTGGACGAGATGGAAGAGGAAGTTGATCTTCGCATCATTAAGAGAAAAAAGAGTACTGCCAGAAAAGAAGTTTACGCCGAGTGCTTTGCACAGGAAGTGGCGATTGAATATTACAACGGAACCGGTTGGAAGACATTGCCCATAGAGGAAGATCTGAAGGAAATCTTTTCTCAGGACAGAGCACGCAGAGTAAAGTTTTCTTTCATTTGCCCCGACGATTGGGAGGAAACCGCAAACGGTTCCTACATGGGAAGAGCCATAAGGTTCCAGCTTTTAAAGTCGGATAACTGCTTTATGCGCCCCGCAACTCATCACTATCCGGTTATAAGAGAGTTTAAGATCTCTTATAGTTATGAAGAGAGATTTGTGGATCCCGAGAAGGCTTATGTCTGGTACGGAACCAGACAGATGGATGTTTCCGACAAGATTAAAGCAGGAAAGAAATATCCCGTATTTATAAAGAATCCCTATGAAGAGGATGCGCTTTACATAGGACTCTCCGACAAGATAGACAACGGTCCCGCATCCATTCTTTTCAGACTGGAAGATGACCTCAGATTTTCGGGACTCAGAACCAGATTTGAATATATGGGTTATGACGGATGGCGCCCCATGAAGGTCATCAACTATACTCAGGATTTCACAAGGTCCGGTGTGGTTATGTTCATGCCTCCTTCGGATATGAAAAAGGAGGATTTCGAGGGCAACGAAAAGTACTATATCCGTGTACTCAGACTGAAAAAAGAAGAGCCGGACGAAGACAGAACGGTACTTCCGAGAGTGTGTGACGTGGCCTTGAATGCCGTGTCCGTGTCAAACATCGAAACCGGCGAAGAAGTGCCTGTTTATATAGACGATATAACTCCCGGAATCAGATTTGCCCTTGGAGCGGAGAATGTTCTGGATGCCACCGTATGGGTGAATGAAATCGGTAAATATTCTCGGGATACTATGCTCCGCATGGCGGATGAACACCCGGAGGATGTACAGATCGAGTTTGATACTCAGGGTCAGATCACTACCTTCTTTGTGAAGTGGAGGGAAACCGACAGGCTGGAAACCTCGGAAGAACCCAGGGTATATCTTCTTGACAGACTTGCCAACGAGTTGGTTTTCGGAGACGGTATTCACACCTATATTCCCAGGGTATTGGACGATGTGGCACTTAAGTTTTCCGTAAGATGCTGCGGCGGTCAGGCAGGAAATGTGGGGATCGGCGCCATATCCGAAGCCGCATCCATGCTGGACTATATCGGCAATATATCAAACCCCGTCAAAGCTTACGGCGGAAGTAACATAGAGACACTTGAAAATGCCCTTGAGAGAGGTGCAAGCATATTATCATCCAGAAACAGACTGGTTTCCGCAGGTGATTTCAAGAGGGCAATCCTATCTTACTCCGATTCCATAGATCAGGTATCCGTAATCTCGGGCATGACTATTGACGGACGAGAGGACCTTTCACAGATCACATTCGTGCTTTTGATGAAGGATTTCAAAGAGGGCTCATTTGCTTTCCACAGGGTTATCGGCGGCCTTAAGGATGAACTCCTTGCTCACAGTGAACTCACACTTATACCGGATAAACTCAGTATTGTGGAACCCATATACGTTGATATTTCCGTAAGCGTATGGGTGGAAGTTGTAAGCATGGATGACAGCTTTGAGATACAGGGACTTTTGAGAGAGTGTCTTGAAGATTATCTCAATCCTGTGGGCTACGGCACCGGCAGGGGATGGAAGATAGGAACCCTTCCGAAGAAACCACAGATCCTTATGAGACTGGATGTATTAAAGAGCCGTGCCATCGTAAAGAAATCCGTTATCGTTGCAAAGTATTGCGACTTTGAGGGAGAACACGAAGTTGATCTGACACAGCTTAAACCAAATGCATTTATGGTACCCAGAAGCGGAGACCATAATGTTCACATCATCTATTGATATGGGTAAAACCTATCACTTCGAATTCGGAGAAATAAGATGCTAACTTACGTAACAAACGATCAAAAAACATTTGAAGAACGTATGGCAGAGGCTATTGCCGATATTCCCCTTTATACGGACGAATGGACCAATTTTAACCCTTCGGATCCGGGAATAACCATACTTGAGACAGTGCTTGGATTCGGTTCGCTCCAGCAGGAGAGCATGGACGATATCCCCTTCAGGGTAAAGCAGAATCTTCTCAAGATGGTGGGATTTCAGATTCAGAAGGGAAGAAGCGCAAGGCTTCTTCTGTCGGCTTCCAATGTCAAAGAGGAGACCGTGCTGCCCACAAATCACAAATTCCGTTTGGGTGAACTCGTGTTTGAGACAAACAGAGAGATCACCTTGAGTCCCAAGCATCTTTTGGGGGTTTACGGAAAGAAAGCCGGAGAGGACACGGAGTACGTTGATTTCAACACCATCATAGACAGAGAGACCACGGTTCCCGCCCTTGTGTTCGGAGAAAATCCCGCAGAGCAGGATTGCCTTTATCTCATAGCCAACGGTCTGCCTGAAAAGGGAAAAGAACTCACTCTCTTTATAAAGCTGAGGGAGAGGTATAACCGTAATCCTTCTTCGGGACAGAACGTCAGACTCTTTGCCGATATCGTGTGGGAGATCTTCTGCGAAGACGGCTGGGTGCAGATGGATATCAGGGACAACACCGACGCATTCCTTCAGAGCGGAGAGATAAGACTCTGGATGCCCGACGAAGATCCCGAGGTATACACCGAAGCGCCCGTAGAGGGATACGCTGTAAGAGCGCGTCTTGTGCGCAGCGAATACGACGTAAGACCCAAGGTTGTTTCCATCGAAGCCTTTCTGTTTGAAGTATGGCAGAAGAATACCATCTGTGAGTGCCACAGCGAGAGCAGGAGCGGTGAGTTTGAACTCTACAGCGAACTTTCCGAGGAAGCCTACATAGATGTGTTCTGCAGGGAAGGAAAGGGTGAATCCTACAGGAAATATTCCTACAATCCCATCCGAACCGAAAAGGGCAGATTTTACGATATCATCCGCACCGGTTTTGGCAGAAGAACAATCCGTTTTGATAAGAGAAATCACGGTTTTGGTGCCGAAAAGGGCAGGGATTGTGTAAAGGTGGTAGTTTACACCGAGGACGTTATGAGACGTTATTCACTTGGAAGAGTCCTGGGATATGATATGCAGCAGATGGATCTTCCCTACGATCATATCGTACCTCACAGCTTCTGCATCATAGCCAGAAGATATTTGGAGGACGGAAGCGAGATATTTGATTTTGTAAGACCTGAAAAAAAGGACGACGGAGCCCTTTATTACCATCTTCTGGAAAATGACGGAAAGATAGTCATAGAGGATGCGGGAAGGTTCATCGGAAGTGACCTTTTCCTTGCTTCCGTGGCTTTGGGCAACGGTTCCGACGGTAATATCCGGGAAGGAAACACACTCATCTCTGACAGGACCAATCCCACTATAGATACCGATATCGTCTTCTTTAATCCGGGACCCGGAACCGGCGGATGTTATAGGGAAAAACTTGAATCCGTCAGAAGAAGATTTTTAAATGATATGGAGAAGTCCTATGTGGCGGTAACGGGAGCCGATTACGAGCAGATCGTACTGTCTACCCCGGGACTTTGCATACACAAGGCAAGGGCACAGATGGATGAGGCCAGGAACCTTGTGAAGATCGCTGTAAAACAGGGAACGGACGAGGAGTATCCAAGACTTTCAAAGATGTACGAAAAGATCATCCACGAAAGACTGGAGGCAAGAAGACTTCTGACCACCAGAATAGAACTTGTTCAACCCGTTTACATGCCGGTAAACGTAAATGCCACCGTATATGTCAAACCGCATTTTGAAAACGCGGCTGCCATTATCGAAGAGAGTATCAAGAAGAGGATAGACTATCTTAATTCCGACAGGAACTTCGGAGATGTTCTCAGATTTGACGAAGTATTCCACATGATCGAGACTCTTGAGTGCGTGGAGTATGTATACGAACTCTCATTAAGGCCCAATTCCTTTGCAGGGGCAAAGATGAGAGATGCGGATGTTGTGCCGGATATGAACTGCTTACTATATCCGGGATTTATCAGGATAGAAACACTTACCTTTGAAGATGAGGTGTGATTGAAACATGGCCGGAATAAATTATTCCATCAGGAAAAACAGACTTGAAAAATCGTATATAGCGGGATTTGAGCCGGATGAAGAGGGAAGCAGACTGTATTTTTCCCAGGATACCGGAATACACAGGCTGTACATTGATGTGATAGACAGTGCCACCGACGGCTGCGACTGGGGAAGATTTTCCTTTAACATGCAGATCACCGAAGATATGGCAGTGTATGTGTATGCCGCTGCCACGGATTTCGATACCTGGTATGACGATGAGGGAAGAACCTTCTTTATTGCCGATATATTACGCTCGGACGAGGTCCCGGACGAGGATAAAAAGAGATTTTTCGAGAGCGATTACGGTATCAGATACGTGGGCAAGAACGATATGCTTCTCTACGGTTTAAAGGGCCGTTATCTCTATATTGCCATAGAGATCACCGGAACGGGAGAAGGCTATATTGACAGGCTCCGTGTGGACAGAAAGGGCGATAATTTCATGGATGCCTTTCCTGCGGTATACAGGGAAAGAAACGGATTCTTCCACAGATTCCTCTCCGTATTTTCCAGTATTTACAATGACATCGGTTACGAGATAGACAGGCTGCCGGAACTCCTGGATGCGGATAAATGTCCGAGAGAGTGCCTGCGGGTTTATGCCGGATGGTTGGGAATAGATATCTCGGGTGATTTCTTGTCGGAGGAAGCCGAGAGAACTCTTGTGAGGGAAGCCTATGACTTAAATCGTACGAAGGGTACCAAGGTCTGCCTTGCCCGAGTGCTGGAGATAATAACCGGTGAGAAGCCCATCATCCTTGAAAACAATACCATGAAGGCTTATCAGGAAAAGGGGGAGATGGCTGAATCGGAATTTGTTACCGGAAGCATATATGATGTCAATATTCTGATACGTAAGCCTCTTTCCGACACGGACAGACATCAGATCATGTATCTTCTGGCACAGTTTAAGCCTATCAGAAGCCGTCTTCACATAATCCAGCTCAGGGATAATCCTATTCTGGACGATCAGACATATCTTGATATGAATGCGGTTCTTTCGGGTGACACCATTGGTTATATGGACGATGATATGGAACTTTCCGATGACGTCATTATGGATTGATAGTTTCCCTTATGAGGATTTGGAAAAAGTTGGAAAAATACATGGATTTATGATAAAATAAATGGGTTAGGTAATTAACTATTTTCGAGGAGGAAATACAATGCAGATTACAGAGAAAAAAGGTGAAAACAGTCTTATTTTGGAAGTGTCCGGACAGGTAGATACCGTTACCGCTCCCGAACTTCAGACTTCCATACTTACAGCCTTCCAGAAGACTGCAAATGTTTATCTTGATCTGTCGGATGTTGCGTACATGTCATCCGCAGGACTCAGAGCTCTTCTGATCGGACAGAAGACCGCAGCCAGCAAGGGCGGAAAGCTTATCATCAAGGGCGTACAGGAACCCGTTATGCAAGTATTTAATATGTCCGGTTTCTCGAAGGTGCTCACAATAGAGTAAGGGAAGAATGATAGAGTTTGAACATATTTCAAAAATCTATCAGGACACCGACACCACTGTTTTTAAGGATTTTTCTGCTAAGGTGGACAAGGGAGAATTCGTGGTTCTAACAGGGGAGAGCGGAAGCGGTAAGACCACGCTTCTTCGGCTGCTCCTGCGTGAAACGGATCCGGACAGCGGTAATATAACCGTGAACGGTCAGGATATCTTAAGGATAAAAAAAGGTAAGATCCCCGTTTACCGCAGAAATTTCGGTTGTGTTTTTCAGGATTTCAGACTTGTTAAAGACATCTCTATCCTGGATAACATCAAACTTGCTATGAGAGCAGCAGACAAACCGATGGTTGATTATTCAACCAAGATCTGGAACATTGCAAAGCTTCTCAAGATCACTGATATCCTTAAGATGAAACCGGGGGAAGTTTCGGGCGGAGAGCAGCAGAAGGCCTGCATTGCGAGAGCCATCATAAACAATCCGCTGATACTTATGGCTGACGAGCCAACATCGAATCTGGATCCGTCATACTCTAAGGAAATCATGTCACTTTTTGAAATCATCAGCAGCATGGGAACTACACTTGTAGTGGCTACACAGGATCCGATCATAGCAGAAAGCGAATCTGTCAGAAACATACGTGTTCGCAAATGAGGGAGTGAACAAAATAGGAGATCAAGTTATGAAGGAACTTAATCTGACCGCAAGTGATGATACACTTTACACTGTGCTTGATGAGGTCAGGGACCTTCTGGAAAGCGCAGGTGCTACAGAAGACAAGATAATCCCCATCGCCATCGCAGTTGAAGAGGTTTATGTTAATATCGCACATTATGCATACGGTGGAAAGCCGGGGGAAGCTATTGTGGGCATGGAGATAGAGCAGGAGCCCAGAGCCATCAAGCTGGTATTTAAGGACAGAGGTATTCCTTACAATCCGCTTGAAAAAGAAGATCCCGATATAACCCTCAGTGCCGAGGAAAGAGGCATCGGCGGGCTCGGAATCTTCATGGTAAAAAACACTATGGATAAAGTGGAATACGAATATTCCGGAGGACAGAACATTCTGTCAATGGAGAAAGCATTTTAGAAAAGGGTCACTCCTCTGAGTCCTTTCCGAGAGGAAGCTGGATATAGATTCCCATTCCGCTTCCGGCATGACTTTTTGCGTAGATGGTGCCGCCATAGTAGCCTACGATGGCACGTGCCTGATACAGACCTAAACCGTTTCCGGAAATACGGTTCGAACCCTGATAGTTCAGTTCGAAGATATGCTGGGTTTCGGAATCGGTAAGACCTTCGCCGGTATCCTTGAAAATGATAAATACATCGTCGCCGATGGTGGAGATGGTGATGATAAGGCTTCCGGAACGGTTCATATATTTGATCGAGTTATCGATGATATTACGGAAGAGAATACGTATAAGTTCGCGGTCAGCCTTGACCGGAACGATCTTTTCGGTACTGGAAAAAGAAATTGAAAGACCGGCTTTTGCGGCATCCTTTGCAAGTTCATTTGCAACAGTCTTTGCCACGGTGAGAACATTCACGGAAGGAACATCCGCAGTCTCATCCGGAAGCTTGGGAAGGATGGAGATATAGTTCAGCTCATCGGAATGGATCATACCGTTTTTATGTTTGGTCATTTCCACATTAAGACGTTTGATCTCTTCACCAAGTTCGTTGTTGGCGGCTCTTAAGGCGCTTTCCTGTTCTTTTAAAGCTGCGATGGTAGCTTCGCTTTCATCTATCTTAGCACGAAGGCTTTCGCTTTCTTCACGCCAGTTGTTGCGGATCTCGGTTATGCGGTCGGAGGTGTCGTCGTTCTTCGAACGGATTCCGAAGAAAAGCAACAGACCCATAAACACTCCGTAGAGTATAAAGAATATAAGAGAAAATCTTGGATCTACAAAGAGAAAGCAGAGTATGGCAAGCACAAAGCTCACGCCCGCACATATCATTGCTATCAATCGGGTATTGTTTTGCATAGTTTGCTCCTTTAACCGGGGTGGGATTATTAATACAAAATCATTGTAATCATAGCAAAGTTTTATTTTATTATCAAGATTGCAGGTAACAGGCAAAGTAAAAAGGGGAAAAAAATGCAGCTTACCGACAGAATGATAAAAGAGACTCAGGAACTGAATAAACAGAAGCGTAAGGCTGCCGAGATCCGGTTTGTTCAGGAGGACGAGGATGTGGAAACCCTGACCTATATGCCGACACCCTCATTTAAGTACCTGAATGAGGACAAGGGGATCTTTGACAATACCGACGAAACTTCCATCAACACGGCGAAGAGTGTGTTTGACAAGACGGCAGTTTTTAGGGTATCGCGTTAACTGACTTAGGAGGAGATTTACAGTGGCTACGACGAAGACCGGGGAGTCTGTAGAAAACATCATTCCTTTTCAAAGCTATGATGAATATATGAAACATATCTTTGACTGTGTGAACAAGTGTCTGAATGTCTATCTCGAAGGCATGAAATCCACTTTTTCAAACGGTCAGGGCGGTTATAAAAACGTACTGTATCCCGATCTGGAGATCGCCAGTGATACAGCGCTTGAACTTGTCATGAAATTCGAGCGCGATCATGCCGGGGATGTGAATGAAGGTGAGGAAGACAGCGGAAGTTCTACGGAAGAAGACGAACTTTTTGAGATAGACAGTGAACTGGCAGATCTTTTAGGTGCGTTCGGTGTAGATGAAGAAGAGGAAGAAGAAAGTGATGACAAGACCGAAAAAGCTTCTTCTGACGCATCAGAGAGCGGCAATACACCTTCGGATGTTTCCGAAAGGATAGTTCAGATACAGAAACGTGCCAAGGCTGCATCAGAAGCGGGAGTTGAAATGCCCTTCTATGATCTGTGCGAGAAGATGCAGTTCGATCCCTTTACCATATTCTGTTTTGCCTGCGGTATTCTTTCATCCACACAGACGGATTATGCGGGCATTTTCCAGATTGTCAATGAGAACGGCGGGCTCTCGTCACCTACGATCGAGTCGGCCGGACGACTGTATTATGGGAATACCTATTCCATCACCGGCGCATACGGTGATATGTCTGTTTGCTTAGAGCAGCTTCTGCCTGTTCTTGACCTTCGCGTGGTTCCCTCAATGCCTTTCTCAACGGCGGTTTCACCGGACAAGAGAATAATCGATTTCCTGTTCGGACGTGACAGAATGAAGATAGACGAAAACTATATCCGCTTCATGAAGATGCTCACCAAGGACGGAGAAAAACTTGATGATATT
>JAEEGL012861376.1_pt1 | contig 38179 bp, 33 predicted proteins | sample 9134231 | NCBI WGS metagenome assembly JAEEGL01 (sample SAMN16246548, study PRJNA631951) | gut metagenome | biome: gut microbiome; feature: rumen; material: fiber-attached | host: Bos | place: Iran: Karaj | collected 2018-10
ACGCTCATAACGATCACGGGCAAGCGGAGGAGTGGACTGTGGCATTGTTGTTGGCATAATAAATAATGATGATGATGAACAATGCCGCAAAGATAGAAAATCAAACAATGAAAGTCAATGCGTAATCGCGGAGACGCTTACAGATTATCTTTGCAATAACCAATCGTTATTACTATGAATAAGATAATGTCCCTTATTGCGTTATTGTATTTCATGACACTGAATGAAGTTCATGCCCAGATAACAACCTACAATAAATATGATATCCTTTATGAAGAAGCATTGGAAGTGGAAGATTTTTCTTCAGATGAAATAAAAGCCTATAATGGTATGTTGGAGGCAGGTATTCCCAAAGAGTCTGTTATAATGGCCATTAATGCAGGCCGGGCTACTCTCAATTTAAAATATGCACCCGCAACAATTATTGATTTCACATTCCAGTCAGAATTGGGAGAAAATGATTCAATACCAGATGCCATTGGCGCTTGTGGAATAATTGTAGATTTGATAAATACAACTACAAAAACAATCAAGGAAATCACCTTGGTTTTTACATTTTGGAATTATGATCAACAAGTTTTCGATATTAAAACTGGTGATTCGTATTGTACCTTAAAATTTAATAATTTGGAAGGCAGGACCAAAGCAACAGATTATGGAATTATATCACATACTATCCTTAATTGCTTTCATGAACTGAAGATGTCAGATGCTTCATATAAAAAATTGTTCTTTAACAAGAAAGCAAATAAGATTAGACTTCAACGTGCATCAATAAAATATGATGATGGAACAACAAGCAAAAAAATTGCTGTTTACCAAAGTGAATATGGAGATGGATTTATTCTTGATGGTCCGTTAAGACCGATAGCCAGGTATTTAATGTCCTCCCTCCCATCGGAAGAAACAACTAATCCATCAAGTGCACTTCCACCTCCACCTCCTCCTCCACCTGCACCATCGTCTGATACATTTCTAATAGTACCCCCCGGGACAGCGCCACCGCCACCTCCTCCTTCATTGTCAGAATAATCATTTCTTGCATAGATTCGGCGAGTTCAACGGTGAAAGAGAACTAGTTTTTAACGGTGTTGCTTTGCAAATTTTGTATTTCATGATTTGAAAAATTTGAAAAGAGTTTAGAACGGCAGCTGTTGCTGCTGTTCTTTTTGTTCATTTTCCTCGTCGGCGAGGGTGTCGGGGTTGGCGCGTTCGAAGTTGACTTCGAACTGCTCCCTCAGTAGGGCGTAGTCGAAGCAGTAGGAGCGTTGGACTGTTGTCTCGGGGATGTTCGTGCGCCCGTCGCCGGATTTCGTCATCACCGGCATGCCCTTGCTGTATACGTCATACCTGACGTTCTTCTCACCTAGGAAGGCCTTGGAGTGTTCAAGATAATATTTCAGCGACTCCTCCGGCTGGACGTTGTCGCCCATGTTCCTTCCGCTCTGGCGGTAGAGTTTGATAAAGGACGGTTATAATGCAGGGCACAATAAGAATCAGGTTCATTTTGTTCTCCTCTCGATAATTCTATAATTCGGGTAGGGAAACATTCGTGATATTCGTGTAATTCGTGGTCGAAAAGAAAAATACTATAAAATCTTACAATTCGGGATAGAAGAAATACCTACGCCATTTCGCTCAATTCCAACCACCGCATGCTTTTCTCGTCGAGTTCGTTCTTGAGTTGCGGCAACCTCTTGCTCATGGCAGTGATTTCCTCGATGTCTATGGTTCCACCACAGAGGGCAGACTCGATATGCTTCTGCTCTTCTTCCAATGCGGCAATCTCTTTCTCCAGGTTGGCAAACTCCATCTTCTCTTTATACGTCATCTTCCGCTTGTCGGCATTGCGGTAGTCGTGGCGTTGTTGTTTGGCGGCTTTCTCTGTCTGCTGTGCCTCTTCCTTGCCTTTCAGCCCCAACCACTCACGGAATTGTGTGTAGTTGCCGGGGAAATCCTTGATTACGCCATCTCCCTTGAATACCAGCAGGTGGTCTACCACCTTGTCCATGAAATAGCGGTCGTGGCTCACCACAATCACGCATCCCGGGAAGTCGGTCAGGTATTCCTCGAGTATCTGGAGGGTTTGTATGTCGAGGTCGTTGGTGGGCTCGTCGAGCACCAGGAAATTGGGGTTCCGCATGAGTACCGTACAGAGATACAGTTTGCGCCGCTCGCCGCCACTCAACTTGTAGATATAGTTGTATTGCTGTTCGGGAGTGAACTGGAAATGCTGAAGGAATTGTGAGGCGGTGAAGTGGCGTCCACGTCCAAGGTCGATGTAGTCGGCGATATCGCGCACCACGTCAATAACTCTTTGCTGGTCATTGAATTTCAGTCCTTCTTGTGAGAAATAACCGAAACGCACGGTGTCGCCGATGTCGAACCGTCCGGCATCTACGGGTTCCATGCCCAGCAGCAGTTTGATAAACGTCGATTTTCCCGTCCCGTTGTTGCCCACGATGCCCATCTTCTCGAAGCGTGCGAAGTTGTAGTAGAAGTCGCGAAGGATAACAGTGTCGCCATAAGCCTTCGAGACATACTGGCATTCGAAAATCTTGCTCCCTATATATACATTGCTTGATTTCAGGCGCATCTGCCGCTCTTCAATCCTTCGTTTGGCACGCTGCTCTAATTCGTAGAAGGCATCCTCGCGGTATTTGGCCTTGTGACCCCGTGCCTGTGGCTGCCGGCGCATCCATTCCAGTTCACGACGGTAAAGGTTCACCGCCCTGGCTGTCTCGGCGCGTGCCACTTCGAGCCGGTGCTCCCGTTTCTCCAGGTAATAGGCGAAATTGCCTTTGTATGAATAGATGGTGTGGTCGTCGAGTTCCAGAATCTGGTCACAGATACGGTCGAGGAAGAAACGGTCGTGCGTAACCATCAACAGGGTCTTGTTGCCATGCGAGAGATAACTTTCCAGCCATTCTATCATGTCAAGGTCGAGATGGTTGGTTGGCTCGTCGAGTATCAGCATGTCGGGGTCGGTGAGCAATACGTTGGCAAGGGCTACGCGCTTCTGTTGACCACCGCTCAATTGTCCCATGGGCTGTGTGAGGTCTTGTATCTTGAGTTGGGTGAGCACTTGTTTCGCGCGCAGCACTTTCTCGTCGTCACCGTGGTGGTTGAAGCAAGCGTCGAGCACACTCTCCTCAGGGTCAAACCGCGGTGACTGTTCGAGGTACCCCACTTTCAGGTCACGCCTGAAGATGATTTCGCCACTGTCGTATCCTTCGTGACCCGTGATAATCGACAGCAGCGTGGATTTCCCCATGCCGTTCTTCGCTATCAGACCAATACGCTGCCCCTCGCTCACCGAAAACGAGATGTTCTCGAAGAGTGTCAGTGCGCCAAAGGTCTTTGTCAGGTTCTGAACGTCGAGGTAGGGAATCATGGTGGGGTTTTAACCTTGTTTGATTTGCTTGTTGATGCTGTCGATGTAGTTGAGTACCTCGTCGCGTCCTGTTTTCTTTTCGCTGCTGGTTACGAAATAGGGGGGCAATTCCTCCCACACATCCCGCAAAGAGTCCATATACTTCTGCACGTTCTCCTTCGCTTTCTGGTTGGAGAGTTTGTCGGCTTTGGTGAAAATCAGTGAGAAGGGAATGCTGCTCTCGCCCAGCCAGTCGATGAAGTCGCGGTCGATTTTCTGAGGGTCATGACGTATGTCGATGAGCACGAAAACATTGGCAAGTTGTTGCCGCATCAGCAGGTAGGAGTTGATCATGTTCTCAATTTTCTGCTGTATGGTCTTCGACCGTTTGGCGAAACCATATCCGGGCAGGTCTACAAGATACCATTCCTTGTTGATGAGGAAATGGTTGATAAGAAGTGTCTTGCCCGGAGTCGCTGAAGTCTTGGCAAGGCCTTTATGGTTGCAGAGCATGTTGATGAGACTCGACTTGCCTACGTTTGAACGGCCGATGAAGGCATATTCAGGAAGGAAATCTTTGGGGCAACTCTCTATCGTTGGGCTGCTCAGGGTGAATACAGATGTCTTGATGTCCATAACGAAAATTTTGTCGGCAAAAATACGAAAAAAAAATGAGAGTTCCGCCAATTTTCATTAACTTTGCACGGCTTGTGGCCATATTGCCTTCAAAGACATACACCACACTCAGATTGAATATACTCTTTTACACACCTTTATAACGAATCACCTAAGATAATATGCCCGACAATAATACCTCCAACAATTCGGCACGCCGCAGACAGCGTGCCACTACACCTATTGACACCGGATTAGGTCATATGCCGCCACAGTCGGTGGAGACCGAACGCACCGTACTCGGCGCGCTCATGATCGACAAGGATGCATTCACTGTCGTCAGCGAAATCCTCCGTCCTGAGACATTCTACGAGCCTCGCAACCAGAAGGTATTTGCTGCCATACAGACACTGAGTGTCAATGAGCGTCCGGTCGACCTCGTCACCGTCACCGAACAACTCAAGCGTGACGGCACCCTCGAGGATGTAGGCGGACAGATGTATATCTACGAACTCACTGCCAATGTGGCGTCTTCGGCACACGTGGAGTATCACGCACGCATCCTTGCCCAGAAATTCCTTGCACGCCAACTCATCCACTTCGCCAGCGATATAGAGACGAAGTCTTTCGATGAGTCAAACGACATTGAGGTGGTGATGCAGGAAGCCGAGGGCCAACTCTTCGAACTCTCGCAGAAGAACATGCGGCAGGACTATACCCAAATAGATCCTGTGGTGAAACAGGCGGTGGCCATCATGCAGAAGGCAGCGTCGAACACGGGTGGCCTGACGGGTGTACCCAGCGGGTTTACCAAACTCGATGACATCACTTCGGGATGGCAGAAGAGCGACCTCATCATCATTGCCGGTCGCCCTGCCATGGGAAAAACCTCGTTTGCACTTTCCATCGCGAAGAACGTGGCTGTCGACCAGCGTATCCCCGTTGCCTTCTTCTCGCTCGAGATGAACAATGTGCAGTTGGTCAACCGCCTCATCTCCAATACCTGTGAGATAGAGGGAAAGAAGGTGATGACCGGTCAACTCAGCGATGCCGACTGGGACCGTTTCGACCGCAATATCCGCAAACTTGAGGGGGCACCGCTCTATGTGGATGAGACCCCGGGCCTCTCCATCTTCGAACTCCGCACGAAAGCCCGTCGTCTGGCACGCGAGAAGAAGGTGGAACTCATTATGATCGACTATCTGCAACTCATGAATGCCAATGGCATGCGCTTCGGCAACCGCCAGGAGGAGGTGTCGAACATCAGCCGCTCGCTGAAGCAATTGGCTAAGGAACTCGATATCCCTATCATGGCACTTTCGCAACTTAACCGTTCGGTGGAGCAGCGTGGTGATGCCGAGGGGGGAAAACGCCCTCAGTTGAGCGACCTCCGCGAATCGGGAGCCATCGAGCAGGATGCCGACATGGTGCTCTTCGTCCACCGCCCGGAGTACTACCACATCCTTCACGACGAACAGGGTAACGACCTCCGCGGCATGGCTCAGATTATCATTGCCAAGCACAGAAAAGGTGCCGTGGGCGACGTGCTTCTCAACTTCCGTGGCGAGTTCACGCGTTTTGCCAATCCAGAAGACACTTACGTGCCACCTACCCAGGGAGGCGAAATCATGGGCTCGCGCATCAACGGCGGATACGACGATCCCCTGGGGCCGCCGCCACCTCCAGCAGTACCATTCTAGAGCCTCTCCCACATCTGGTTTTTCTAGAATACCTTCACTCTTAGAATAATAACGTCATGAAGAATCTCTTTTTATCATTCATTGCTGCCTGTTTCACACTGTTGGCATGTGCTCAGGCTCCGTCGATTTCCATCCTCGGCGACTCCTATTCCACTTTCGAGGGGTATGTCACTCCTTCAACCAACGAGATGTGGTATTATGAGCAACCGGGAAACCGCACCGATGTCGATGATGTCACCCAGACTTGGTGGTGGCAGGTGGCCGACCAGGGCGGGTACCGCCTCTGCGTCAACAACTCCTATAGTGGCAGTACCATTGGTTACCGCGGTTATGATGGCAACGACTATTCCGACCGTTCTTTTCTCACCCGAATGGACCATCTCGGCAATCCCGACATCATCCTCATCTTCGGTGCCACCAACGACAGTTGGGCTGGCGAGGAGGTAGGACAATATAAGTATGGTGCATGGCAGAAGGGCGACTTCTATACTTTCCGCCCGGCAATGGCTTTCCTGCTCGATCACATGAAAAAACGTTATCCCCATGTGAAAATCTATTTCCTGCTCAATTCCGAACTCAGAGACGACATCAATGAGTCATGCCATACTATCTGTGACCATTATGGCATACCTTGCATCACGCTCCACGATATCCATAAGATAAACGGACATCCGTCGGTAGAGGGAATGAAGGCCATTGCCCGTCAGGTGCTCGATGTGATAAAACAATGAAATAATGATAAAAAGTTATAAATCGTCACGTTTTCTTGCAGAAAAGTGACGATTTGTTTGTCTGTATGAGAATGATTAATTACTTTTGCACCCAGTTTAATGTTTCCTGCTGTTGGCTCATCCCTGACCGGCGGATGCATGTTATAATAATAAGGTATGACGAATCTTGGTTTGATTATCAGCATTATTAGCCTTCGACTGCACGATGCAGCCGGAAGTGGTAGGGTGTGCTGATGATTGCATGATACAATCCAATACGGCCTTTCTCACTTCCAGGAGTGCGAAAGGCTTTTTTGTTGTACCAAACAAAGGCAAATACTTGAATTATTAATTATATCATTTGATGAACGACAGACTGTATTTTTTCGACACAACTCTCCGTGATGGTGAACAGGTGCCTGGGTGCCAACTCAACACCGTGGAGAAAATCCAAGTGGCACGCCAACTGGAACTGTTGGGCGTGGATGTCATTGAGGCAGGGTTCCCCATATCAAGCCCTGGCGACTTCAACTCCGTGATTGAGATTTCAAAGGCCGTCACATGGCCTACCATCTGTGCGCTCACAAGAGCGGTAGAGAAGGATATCGACGTGGCGGTGGAGTCGCTGAAGTATGCCAAGCACAAGCGCATCCATACGGGTATAGGAACGAGCGACATGCATATCAAGTACAAGTTCAACTCCAACCGCGAGGAGATTATCCAGCGGGCGGTTGCCGCAGTGAGGTATGCCAAGAAGTTTGTCGAAGACGTGGAGTTCTATGCCGAGGATGCCGGACGCACCGACAATGAGTATCTTGCACGGGTGGTGGAGGCCGCCATCAAGGCGGGTGCCACAGTGGTCAACATTCCCGACACTACGGGCTACTGTCTTCCGCAGGAGTATGGAGAGAAAATCAAGTATCTCTTCGAACACGTCGACGGTATCGACAAGGCCATTGTCTCCACACATTGTCACAATGACTTGGGGCTGGCCACTGCCAACACATTCAGCGGTGTGCTCAATGGTGCCAGGCAAGTAGAGGTCACCGTCAACGGCATTGGTGAACGAGCCGGTAACACTTCGCTCGAAGAGATAGCCATGATTCTCAAATGCCACAAGTCGCTCGCCATCGACACCAACATCAACACCACTAAAATCTATCCCATCAGCCGTATGGTATCGGGGTTGATGAACATGCCGGTGCAACCCAACAAGGCCATTGTGGGGCGCAATGCTTTCGCCCACTCCAGCGGCATCCATCAGGATGGTGTGCTCAAGAATGCTTCTACCTATGAGATTATCGACCCCAAGGATGTGGGTATCGACGATAATTCCATCGTGCTCACCGCAAGGTCGGGTAGGGCGGCATTGAAATACCGCCTCGGCGTGCTCGGAGTGAACATCGACAACGAGCATCGTGTCGACAAGATTTATGAGAAATTCCTCAAGTTGGCCGACCAGAAGAAAGAGGTCACCGATGCCGACATCCTCATGCTGGCGGGTGCCGACACGGCAGAAGCCCATGCGGTGAAACTCGACTACCTGCAGGTGACCACAGGCATGGGCGTGCGCAGCGTGGCGAGCATAGGCCTCGATATCAGCAATCAGAAGTTTGAGGCTGCCGCCACGGGCAATGGTCCTGTCGACGCAGCCATCAACGGTCTGAAGAAAATCATCCAGAAGAAGATGACACTGAAGGAGTTCACCATCCAGGCCATCTCGAAAGGCTCCAATGATGTGGGAAAGGTTCACATGCAGGTGGAGTACAACAACGGACTCTATTATGGCTTTGGTGCTAACACCGACATCGTTACGGCATCGGTGGAAGCATATATCGACTGTATCAATAAATTCAAAGACTGAGACAATGAACACTCTTTTTGATAAAATCTGGGACAAGCATGTGGTGCAAATCGTCGACGACGGTCCCACGCAACTCTATATCGACAGGCTGTATTGCCATGAAGTGACCTCTCCACAGGCTTTCGACGGACTGCGGAAGCGCGGACTGAAATGTTTCCGTCCGAAGCAGGTGTTCTGTATGCCCGACCACAACACCCCCACACACGACCAGGACAAGCCCATCGCCGACCCGGTGTCGAAAAGACAGGTCGACTTGCTCGAGCGAAATGCTCGTGAGTTCGGCCTCACGCATTTCGGCATGATGTCGCCCGACAATGGTATCATCCATGTGGTGGGACCGGAGAAAGGGCTGTCGCTCCCGGGGATGACCATCGTCTGCGGCGACTCGCATACCTCTACCCATGGCGCCCTCGGGGCTGTGGCTTTTGGCATCGGCACGTCAGAGGTGGAGATGGTGCTGGCATCGCAGTGCATCTTGCAGCAGAAGCCGAAGACGATGCGTATCACCATCAATGGAGAATTGGGCAAGTGTGTCACTCCTAAAGACGTGGCTCTCTTTCTCATGGCCAAACTAACCACCAGCGGGGCAACAGGCTATTTCGTGGAATATGCCGGCACCGCCATCAGGCAGATGTCGATGGAAGGGAGGCTCACCCTTTGCAACCTCAGTATCGAGATGGGCGCGCGCGGGGGCATCGTGGCTCCCGACGACATCACCTTCGCCTATGTCAAAGGACGTGAATATGCGCCTGTCGGGGAAGAATGGGAGCGTGCCGTGGCGTATTGGAAGACCTTGCGCAGCGACGATGATGCCGTGTTCGACAAAGAAGTGGCTTTCGATGCCTCCGACATCATTCCTTATGTCTCCTATGGTACCAACCCTGGTATGGCAATTGGCATTACGGAGTGTGTGCCCAGGCTCGAGGAGATTGAGGAAAAGGCACGCCCCTCCTTCCTAAAGGCATTGGATTATATGGGTATGCACCCAGGTGACCCTCTTGTCGGTCTTGGCATCGACTATGTGTTTCTTGGAGCCTGTACTAATGGCAGGATAGAGGATTTCAGGGCTTTTGCCTCCGTAGTAAAGGGACATAAGAAAGCAGACCGTGTGACGGCTCTTCTGGTGCCGGGCAGTTGGGCGGTGGCACGCCAAATCCATGAGGAGGGCATCGACAGGATTCTCGAGGAGGCGGGATTCGAAATCCGACAGCCCGGATGCTCTGCCTGCCTCGCCATGAACGACGATAAGATTCCTCCTGGAAAATATTGTGTCTCTACGAGCAACCGCAATTTCGAGGGACGCCAGGGGCCAGGCTCGCGCACCATCCTTGCCAGTCCATTGACTGCCGCCGCTGCCGCCATCCACGGTGTCGTCTACGACCCAAGAGATGTGATATAGTCACCTATTACCCCCATAAAAATCAACTTTATGAAACAGCAATTCAATATAATAAGAAGCACGTGTGTGCCATTGCCACTCGAAAACGTGGACACCGACCAGATCATTCCGGCACGTTTCCTTAAGGCTACCGACAAGGACGGCTTCGGCGAAAACCTTTTCCGCGACTGGCGTTACAACGATGACGGCTCTCTCTGTAAGGACTTTGTGCTCAACGACCCCACTTATGGTGGTTGTATCCTCGTGGCAGGGAAGAATTTCGGGTCGGGCTCTTCACGCGAGCATGCAGCGTGGGCCATTGCTGGATATGGATTCAGGGTGGTCATCAGTTCGTTCTTTGCTGATATCCACAAGAACAACGAACTCAATAACTTCGTGCTGCCCGTGGTGGTGACCGAGGCATTCCTTCAGGAACTTTTCGATACCATCGCAAAGAACCCGAAGGCTGAGGTGGAGGTTGACCTTCCCCGACAGACGGTCACCAACCTCACGACAAACCACAGCGAGCATTTCGACATCAACGGATACAAGAAACATTGCCTCATCAACGGTCTCGATGACATTGATTTTCTGCTTCAACATTCCGACAAGACAGTAAAATGGGAACTTCAGAACCGATAAGGATAGAGCCTTATACCCACCCCTTCGTGGAGATCATGGACACCACTCTTCGCGACGGCGAGCAGACCAGTGGCGTGGCATTCCTGCCTCATGAGAAACTCATGATAGCACGGATGCTCATCAGTGAAATCAATGTCGACCGTGTAGAGGTGGCGTCGGCAAGGGTTTCCGAGGGCGAGAAGGATGCCGTGAAGATGATTTGCCGATACGCCGAGAATGTCGGTATGCTCAAAAAAGTGGAGGTACTGGGCTTCGTCGACGGACAGCAGTCCATCGACTGGATAAGCGACTGTGGCTGCCAGAATATCAATCTCTTGGCGAAAGGGTCGCTACGGCATTGCCAACAGCAACTTCACAAGACACCACAAGAGCATATCGATGATATCTTGAGGTCGCTCGACTATGCCGACAGCCGACAGATGGGGGTGAATCTCTATCTGGAGGACTGGAGCAGCGGCATGACCGATTCGCCTGATTATATCTACCATCTTATGGACAGGCTCGTCGAGACCAATATCCTGAGGTTCATGCTTCCCGATACTTTGGGCATCACCAACCCATTGCAGGTCATCGAGTTCTTCAGGAAGATGCGGAAACGCTATCCCAACGTGCATTTCGATTTCCATGCACACAACGACTACGACCTGGCGGTGTCGAACACCCTCGCTGCCGTGCTCTGCGGGGCCAAGGGTGTGCACGTCACTGTCAACGGCTTGGGAGAGCGGTGCGGCAATGCCCCGCTGGCCAGTGTGCAGGTGATTCTCAAGGACCAGTTCCAGGCGCTCACCAATATCCATGAAGACAAACTCAACGACATCGGACGTCTGGTAGAGGAATACAGTGGCATCGCCATCTCGCCCAACCAGCCTATCGTGGGCGACAATGTCTTTACGCAAGTAGCGGGAGTGCATGCCGATGGCGACCATAAAGACAGACTCTACTTCAACCCCCTTGTGCCGGAGCGCTTCGGGCGCCGGCGGGAGTATGCCCTTGGGAAAAACAGTGGTAAGGCCAACATCGAACTCAACTTACAGGAACTCGGACTACAACTTTCGCCCGAACAGATGGCGAAGGTGCTGAAACGCATCACCGAATTGGGCGACCGCAAGGAAATCGTGACTCAAGACGACCTGCCTTATATTGTCAACGATGTGCTCAAGCATACCACATCCGAAGAAAAGGTGAAATTGGTGAGTTATATGGTGTGCTCCTCTTATGGGTTGAGCCCCATCGCCAGCATCAAGGTGGAAATCAACGGCCAGCAGTATGCCTCCGATGCGACTGGAGACGGTCAGTACGACGCCTTTGTAAAGGCATTGAGGAAAATCTACAAGACCTACCTTGACCGCACTTTCCCCATCCTCGCCAACTATGCGGTGACCATCCCCCCGGGTGGGCGCACCGATGCTCTCGTGCAGACGGTTATCACATGGCGCAATGGCGACAAGATTATCCGCACCCGCGGACTGGATGCCGACCAGACCGCTGCAGCCATCAAAGCCACCTTCCGCATGCTCAACATATTTGAAGAGCAGCAAGGCGAAGAAACTCCGTAAATGCAATCTATAGTCCCTATAGTTCCTATAGTTTCTATAAATAATCCCCAAAAACCATTATCCTTATGAATTTGAAAATTGCTATATTGCCAGGCGACGGCATCGGCCCTGAAATCATGCGTCAGGGCGTGGCTGTCATGAATGCTGTGGCCGAGAAATTCGGTCACGAAGTGGAATACAAAGAAGCCATCTGCGGTGCAGATGCCATCGATAAGGTGGGAGACCCTTTCCCTGAGTCTACTTTCCAGACATGTTTTGAGGCAGACGCCGTACTCTTTGCAGCGGTGGGGCATCCCAAGTACGACAATGACCCCACGGCTCCTGTGCGTCCCGAACAGGGGTTGCTCGCCATGCGCAAGAAACTTGGTCTCTTTGCCAACATCCGTCCTATACAGACTTTCAAATGTCTCTTGCATAAGAGTCCGCTGAGGGCAGAACTGGTAGATGGTGCCGACTTCATCTGCATCCGTGAACTTACCGGAGGAATGTATTTCGGTGAGAAGTATCAAGACAACGACGTGGCTTATGATACCAACTACTATACCCGTCCGGAGGTGGAGCGTATACTGAAAGTTGGATTCGACTATGCCAGGAGCAGGAAACACCACCTCACTGTTGTCGACAAGGCCAATGTTCTGGCATCGAGCCGTTTGTGGCGCCAGATAGCCAAGGAGATGGAACCTCAGTATCCAGATGTGACCGTCGACTATATGTTCGTCGATAATGCATCGATGCGGATGATTGCTGAACCTACCTTCTTCGACGTGATGGTGACAGAGAATACCTTTGGCGACATCCTCACTGATGAGGGGAGTTGCATCTCAGGGTCGATGGGTCTGCTCCCTTCGGCTTCCATAGGAGAACATACACCATTGTTTGAACCCGTTCATGGCTCATGGCCTCAGGCAACAGGTCTGAATATTGCCAACCCCTTGGCACAGATTCTGTCGGTGGCGATGATGCTCGAGCATTTCGGTTTGAAAGAAGAGGGGGCTCTCGTAAGGAGGGCTGTGGATGCCAGCCTTGATGCTAATGTACGTACACCTGAGATTCAGGTAGAGGGGGGCGAGCAGTATGGCACACGCGAGGTAGGCGAGTGGATAGTCGACTGGATAAAGAAAGCATGATGGAAATGTTGTTCTTGTTCTCTCGTGTTGCAAAACAGATGGAGAGCAGTGAGATGCGAAGAGGACTTCAGATAGTGATGCTCGCGTTGGCGTTGTGCTTCGCTCCTCGCGCGCATGCCCAGACCTATGAGGAGATGCGCGACTCTTTGGAGGCTGCCGTGAAACTGTTGGAGAAATTCCCGGAAGACAACAACCTGAGACTGAAGAAAGCATCATGGAATTTGTTGCTCGAACAGTGGGAGTATGCCAAACGCGAATATGATATCGTGCTCGACAGAGACCCGCGCAATGTGGCGGCACTCTATTACAGGGCTTATGTCAACGAGAAACTCCATCGGTATAAGTTTGCCAAAAAAGACTACGAGGATATGCTTGCCATCGTCCCCGGTGACTTCAACGGACAACTCGGTCTTGCTCTCCTCCTCCAGAAAGACTTGCGCTACACCGAGGCGATGAACCGCATCAATCATCTGGTAGAGCAATATCCCGACCATGCGGTGGCATACGCTGCGAGGGCGGGGATGGAGAGTGAAAGGGGAATGCTTGAACTGGCTGAATATGATTTCACTGAGGCCATGCGGCTCGACCCCGACAACACCGATTACATCATCAACCGTGCCGACGTGCGTATCAGGATGCAGCATATGGAAGATGCACGCAAAGACCTCGACCTGGCAGTGGAGAAGGGTATCTCACGACCCGCCCTGGCCGACCTCTATGCCCGCTGCCGGAAATGATAAAGACAAGTGAGTAAGTGAATAGGGACGCCTATGTCCCTAAAGTTTCTAAATACCCTAAAGCCCCAAAGGCCTTAGGGTGTTTTTTTGCTCTCGAGCCAGTGGTCGATGAGGCGACGGGCTATTGATAGTTTCTCGGGTATCTCGGGCAGCGCATCATACCTGAACCATCCTCCTTTCGACAACTCTGAGCGTTGCAAGTGCAATTCCCCTCTGGCATATTCTGCCGTGAACCCTACCATCAGTCCGCAGGGGTAGGGCCATGGCTGACTGGAAAAATACCGCAGATGGTGAATCTCGATGCCTGTCTCTTCACGCACCTCACGCACCACGGCCTCCTCAAGTGTCTCGCCGGTCTCCACGAAACCTGCCACCAGTCCGTAGAAATCTCGTCGGAAATTGCGCGCGTGAACAAGGAGCACCTCGTCGCCCTTGCTTATCAGGCAGATGACGGCTGTTGCCAACTGTGGCCACACCTCCTTGCCGCATCGCGTGCAGCGCTTGGAAATGTCGGTGTGCAGGCGCATCTCGCCACCACACACACCACAGAATTTGGTGGTACTGTCCCAATAGAGGATTTCATGACTCTTTCCTGCTGCCAGATAGTGAGCCATGGGCAGATAGCCATACGACTCGCGCAGACCGCACATCACATACGGACTGTCGCCCGCCACAGGATGGTCGATGGCATATGCCATCGCGTCGGCTCCGTCGATTTGCGTGATATGGTGGACGGTGGTCCAGGGTTTCACCTCCACGGGAGGCTCTTCTTGGAAAGGTACGCTAAGTGTGCCATCTACATGGCTCTCGAGCAGTAAGCCCGACTTGCAGAAAACAAACCAGTATTTCATTGAGGTTTGAGATTTGAGATTTGAGGTTTGGGCTCTGTGCAGATATGGATATTTGGTGCTTCATTCTGTGGGCTGTTCCGTCCTTTTTCATCCAAACGGGGCACTGTTTTCGGCTTGCACGACCCTTGATGTTACAAAAGTACCGATAATTTTGCAAAGTCATGAAGAAACACGTGATTTTCATCTTCCATCTTTCATTTTTCATCAGGCAAAGCCCGAAATACCACTACTTTCTCCTTTTTTAAGGTTTTTTATTTCTTCGTTCAACAAAATTTTCCTATTTTTGTAAGTCAATTGCAAAATGGTCTTTTTTAAAGGCTCAGGAAAACTTGCGGTTGACAAATGTAATGATGGAAATTCAAACATCAATTAATCTAATAAAATAATCAAAATTCAAAAAATGGCAAAAGTTGTAACATTGGGCGAGATCATGCTTCGCCTCTCATCTCCAGGTCAAAAGAGATTCATCCAGAGTGATTTTTTCGATGTCGTTTATGGCGGCGGCGAGGCTAACGTGGCAGTTAGCGCAGCCAACTACGGGCACGAGGCTTACTTCGTTACCAAACTGCCCAAACATGAGATTGGACAGTGCGCTGTCAACGCGTTGCGCAGATTTGGGGTGAAGACCGACTATATCACACGTGGCGGAAACCGCGTGGGTATCTACTTCCTCGAGACAGGTGCCTCGATGCGTCCTTCGAAAGTCATCTACGACCGTGCCGGCAGTGCTATAGCAGAGGCCGACCCCGAGGACTTCGACTTCGACAAAATCATGGAGGGCGCACAGTGGTTCCACTGGAGCGGCATCACGCCGGCTATCAGCGACAAGGCTGCTGAACTTACCCGCCTGGCCTGTGAGGCTGCCAAGCGCCATGGCGTGACGGTGAGCGTCGACCTAAACTTCCGCAAGAAACTGTGGACGTCAGAGAAAGCCCAGAGCATCATGAAACCATTGATGAAATATGTTGATGTGTGCATCGGCAATGAAGAAGACGCCCAACTGTGTCTTGGATTCAAGCCCGAAGCCGATGTAGAAGGCGGCAAGACCGATGCCGAGGGCTACTACGGCATTTTCAAGGGCATGATGGAGACCTTCGGGTTCAAGTATGTGGTGAGCACACTGCGTGAGTCGTTCTCAGCCTCTCACAACGGTTGGAAAGCCCTTATCTACAATGGTAAGGAATTCTACCAGAGCAAACGCTACGATATCAATCCCATCATCGACCGCGTGGGTGGCGGCGACTCTTTCTCGGGTGGTCTTATCCACGGCCTGCTTACTTATCCCGACAATCAGGGTAAGGCATTGGAGTTTGCTGTGGCAGCATCGGCCCTCAAGCACACTATCCCCGGCGACTTCAACCTCGTGTCGAAGGAAGAGGTGGAGAACCTCGCTGGCGGCGACGCCTCCGGACGCGTGCAAAGATAATGAGGAAACTCTAGAATATCTAGAGTCTCTAGAAACTCTAGAAAATCTAGTTCATCTACAAAAAAAGAAAAGAATAGCAAAATGGCAAGATTCAATAAAGTACAGGTCATCACGGCGATGCGTGCCACAGGCATGGTGCCCGTGTTCTATCACCAAGACCCTGAAGTGGTGAAAAATGTGGTTAAGGCATGCTACGACGGTGGCGTGAGAGTGTTTGAGTTCACCAACCGTGGCGACTATGCCCATGAGGTGTTTGCCGAAGTGAACAAATGGGTGGCTGAAAACTGCCCTGAGATGATTATGGGTGTGGGTACCGTCATCGACCCTGCCACGGCAGCGCTCTATCTGCAACTGGGGGCCAACTTCATCGTGGGGCCCAACTTCAACCCCGCTATCTGCGAGGTGTGCAACCGCCGCCTGGTGCCTTACAGCCCTGGATGTGGGTCGGTGAGCGAAATCAACAACGCGCAGGCCATGGGCTGCGATGTCACCAAGGTCTTCCCCGCCGGCAACGTCGGTGGACCTTCTTTTGTCAAGAATGTGATGGCACCACTCCGCTGGTCGAATATCATGGTGACAGGTGGCGTGTCGCCCGATGAAGAGAATCTCACCAACTGGATTAAGGCTGGTGTACTCTGTGTGGGAATGGGCTCGAAACTCTTCCCCAAAGAGGTTGTGGCAGCCAAGAACTGGAAGGCTGTATCTGATAAATGTGCCGAAGCATTGGGATATATTGCCAAGGCTCGCGGATAATTTTTCTCCCGTCTACTGTCCCTTCTGCCCTTAGCATGCTACCCTGAAAGGGGAAGGCTGCGCTAATATGGCAAAAGGGACAGTTGCGGTGATAGCAGTACATACATGAGGAATCATAGAGACAACCATATCGCCAATTTAGTGCAAGGAGGACACCTCATTGCCTCTCGGCTGTGTCTCTGTGATGGACACCATTCCTGGTGGCGATGCAGGCATGTCGTGCTGGCTTTGATTCTTGTGCTTTCTGGCTGTTCACGCATCAATGTGGGGCGGGTCGACAGTGAGAATGAGAAGGCATATGATTTCCATTACAAGAATCTTGACTCCACACTTTTTTTTGCCCAAAAAGCAGCAAACGGGGCGGCACGCTATGACGGCGGACTGGCAGAGGCTTTCAACAACAAGGCGTTTGTAAGCATTGCCCGAATGCAGTACGACCTGGCGGCACGCCAACTCGATTCCGTCGACTTGGTCACCGACAATCAGGTGGAGTTGCTCATCGCCGACGTCCAGCGCATGCGCTTGTGCCAGCGTCAGTCGCGCAACAAGGATTTCTATACTTATAGAGGCAATGCGCTGGCACGCATGAAACGCATTGCCGAGGATGAGCAGATACTCAACCTTCACCAGCGACTGCGGATGACCTACGCCAAGTCGGAGTTTGATATCGTCACCTCAACCTATTATTATTATGTGGGCCTCGAACAGCCCTCCATCGAAGCCATAGAAAACATACAGCCCTATGGCGAAATCCAGCAAGACAAAGGCCAACTCCTCAATTATCTCTACAATGTCGGTGCGGGAGGCATTCTCACACAGGGCACGCAAATGGAGGTGGCGCTGGAGGAGATGGACTATCTCGTCAGGTGCTATTTCATGGCAGTGGAGGGGGGATATGTGTTCTGGGAGGCCAACTCGCTCCAGGCAATGAGCGAGCATCTTCAGGTCGATGAGCACCGCTCAAGGATTCTCGAGAGTTTCCCTTCCATTCGCGAAATCAATGTAGAGAACTTGCCCGACAGTCTCTTGGCAGGTAATTTCGCCCTGCGTTCGCTCCATATTTTCCAGCAGTATGGTGATGTCTACCAGGTGGCAGGCGCATACCGCACCCTTGCACAGTGTTATTGGCAGATAGGGGAGTATCAGCAGTCGCTCGACTGCCTGAACGATGCGCTCACCACAGATACGGCCATCCAGCAGGCCCCCGACCTTGTGGCTTCCATCCGTGAGCAACTGAGTGTGGTCTATGCTGCCCTCGACGACAAGGAGCAGAGCGACGCCAACCGCAACCTCTATCTCGACAAACAGGAACAGACGCGCCAAGACCGTTATCTTGAGTCGCGAGCCGAACAGTTGAAGACTTCTGTAAGCCAACTCAACATGATGATTATTGCTATCCTCGTGCTGATGACGGCGGCAGTGGCGCTGATGTTCTTCTTCGCCTACATGAGGCGGAAACGGTCGAAGGAGAATTCTCTCGACGAACTCCTTCTGCCTCTTGCCAAGTGGAAGAGCGACAATGAGACGTATATGGAACAACTCGATGAACAGTATGAGGAAATCATGGAACGGAAAGCCATGAGCGCACTTCATAAAGAGAACAACAAGCGCCTCAACCTCGAGCAGAGGGCAAAGATATCGCTTGTCAACAACATTACTCCCTTCATCGACCGTATGCTGCATGAGATACATCGGCTCAATGCCCATGACGAGAATGCGTCGACAAGAGAGGAGAGATACCAGTATATGGCGGAACTCACCGACCATATCATCGAGTATAATGCCATCCTCACGCAATGGATACAGTTGAGAAAGGGTGAACTCAGTCTCCATATAGAGAGTTTCCCTGTTCAGGGACTTTTCGACATCGTATCCCGCGGTAGGGCGGGCTTCCAGTTGAAGAACATCAATCTCGATGTGCGCCCGTCGGAGTCGTGGGTGAAGGCCGACCGTATCCTCACCCTCTTCATGGTGAATACGCTGGCCGACAACGCGAGGAAGTTCACACCAGAGGGGGGAAGCGTCAGCATCTATGCCACCGATGCCGACACATTCGTGGAGATTTCGGTAAGCGACACGGGCGTGGGGATGACAGAGGAGCAGATGGCTTCTGCCTTTAAGGTGGAGATGAAGAATATCAGCGACGAGACGCTCTCTTCCGACAGGTCCGCAGAGCATGCACAGACCGATCATGCTGAGCATGGCCATGGATTCGGGTTGGTGAATTGCAAAGGCATCATTGAGAAGTACAAGAAAATCAGCACGCTGTTCAATGTCTGTGACATTGGCGTGGAGAGCAAGGTGGGGGAGGGAAGCCGTTTCTTCTTCCGCCTGCCGAAAGGTGTAGCCCGTGCCCTAATGGCACTGGCCCTGATGGCGACTTCGGCAACAGCAGGACTGGCCAACAGCGTGAGCAACATGCTCGAGAAAGCGGATGCCATGGCCGACAGCGCCTATTACAGCAACGTGAAACGAAACCATCAGAAGGCACTCAACTTTGCCGACTCCACCCGACAGTATCTCAATAAGGCATATCTTCTGATGGTGCCAGGTGGGGCTGATACGCTGGTGGCGGAGGGCGACAGTGCTTCGGCACAGGCCGAGATAGAATGGTATCACCTCCATCTGCCAATGAACTACGACATCATCCTCGACTTCCGCAACGAGGCGGCTGTCGCCGCACTGGCTTTGCATCAATGGTCGCTCTATAGATACAACAACAAGGTGTATACCCAACTCTTCAAGGAGAAGTCGGCCGATACCACACTTGCCGACTACTGTAGCGTGATGCAGAAGTCGCAGTCAAACAAATACATGGCCATCGCCATCTTGGTCATCTTGCTCGTGGTCATCATCCTGGCCTATCTCTTGCTCTACTATAGGCACCAGGTGTATTACCGCTTCTGTCTCGACAGGGTCATCGGCATCAACAAGGTGCTGGTATCCGACGATACCGACCAGAGAAAACTCGACAGAATCCGGACTCTCGCAGGCCATCCGTCAGAGGGAAAGGAAACGTCGAAGGGCAGGAAATCCATCTACCACGACGAGAAATTGCCTCCTGAACTCCAGACTGTGGCCGATCAGATCATCGAGACGCTTCAGAAAGCCGTCGACAAGAACAAGGAGCGGATGGTAGACATCGAATTGGCTAAAGACGACGTACGCAAGGGGGAATTTGAGAACGACAGACTCTATGTGTGCAACAGCGTGCTCGACAACTGTCTCAGCACCTTGAAGCACGAGACCATGTATTTCCCCTCCCGAATCCGTACCCTCATCGAGGGGGGCGACGACAACCTGCAGAACATCAGCGAGTTGGCTGATTACTATAAAATGCTCTATTCCCTCCTCAGTGCGCAGGCCATGCGGCAGGTGGAGAGCGTGAAACCCGACTGCGTGACGGTGAGCCTGAGGTCGCTGGTGAAAGACATAAGGATGGGCGAACGCACCGACGTCCTGGTTCTTGGCGACGAACTCATGTTGCGCTATCTCTTCGAAATACTGCGCAAACAGGGTGGGGGAGAGAAACCCACGTTCACGGTGGCCGACAAGGACAGCCGTTATGTTACGCTAAGGGCGACATACCCAGGCATGCACCTCAATCACGAAGAATGCCATGAATTGTTCAATCCCTCCATGCACAACCTGCCTTTCCTCCTCTGCCGGCAAATTGTGCGCGATATCGGCAATTCTGCCAATGCCAGGGGGTGCGGCATCCTCGCCGAGCAAAACGACAACGGTGGCGTGGATATCGTCGTGACACTCGTCAAAAGCAAGAAACAACATCAATAAATACTGATAATATGGAAAAATTCAAAGTGATTATCGTTGAGGATGTGGCACTCGAACTCAAAGGCACCGAGGGCATCATCCGCAATGACATCCCAGAAGCGCAAATCATCGGTACTGCCGACAGCGAGGCCTCGTACTGGAAACTGCTCAAACAGGAGATGCCCGACCTTGTGCTCCTCGATCTCGGACTGGGAGGCTCCACTACCGTAGGCGTGGAGATTTGCCGTCATACCAAGGAACTGCACAAGAACGTAAAAGTGCTCATCTTCACAGGTGAGATACTCAATGAAAAACTATGGGTCGATGTGCTCGATGCTGGGGCCGACGGTATTATCCTCAAGAGTGGCGAACTGCTCACGAGGGGCGATGTGTTCAGCGTGATGAGCGGCAAGCGACTGGTTTTCAACGAACCCATCCTTGAGAAAATCGTGGAAAGGTTCAAATACAGCGTGGGCAGCCATCTCATGCGCCAGGAGGCATTGGTCAACTACGAAATCGACGAGTACGACGAGCGTTTCCTGAGACACTTGGCACTGGGTTATACCAAGGAACAAATCACCAACCTCCGGGGAATGCCCTTCGGCGTGAAGAGTTTGGAGAAAAGACAAAACGAACTGGTGCAAAAACTATTCCCCAACGGCAACGGTGGATATGGCGTGAATGCCACACGTCTCGTGGTGAGGGCCTGTGAACTGCGTATTATCGATATCGACAACTTGCATGCCGACGACGAATAGGAGATGGATGAGGGGATGTGCCATCGTGGCTGCTGTTGTCGCGGCTCTGCAGGTGGCATTGTTCTTGGTGTCGTGGCTCATTACGGCTGCCTCGCCAGAAACCTCCGTGCGCTCGCTGCTCAGCAATGAAGGCATCAGGTGGTTTTTCGGAACATTCACCAGCAATGTGGCATCGGCTCCACTGACGTGGATCGTCGTTGCCGCCATGGCTTATGGCGCACTCCGGCAGAGCGGCATGATAAGCACGATAGCCAAACCGAAGCCAAGGACTTACCGCCAGGCGTTCGCGTTGCGCATCGTATTGGCAGAATTGCTGCTTTTCGCCGTAATCATCGTGGTGGTGGCTTTCATCCCTCATGCAGCCTTGCTCAGTGTTACCGGAGAACTCTTTCCCAGTAGTTTCAGCATTTGTCTCATACCCATTGTCGCTTTCTGCGTGGCGATGATATCCATCACTTTCGGCCTCCTCACTGCCACAATGAGGTCGACCGCTGAGGTATTCCTGTCGCTCTGCCGCGGACTGGCTGATGCTACACCGTTGATTGTTCTTCATGTGCTCATTGCCGAACTGTATTTCTCGCTCAGATACGTGTTTCCGCTGTAATGCTCCATGAATGTCAAGATTTGCGGTACAGATGTTACTCCTGCTCCCCTTCATCTTCATCGCCGAGGCGGCCATCATCTCTCATTTCTTTCATCTTTTTATCACTTTTGCCTCCCTAAATTGAGCGTATACGAAACTTGATTCTCTTCATAAACGTCGGTATCTTTGGTTTCTTGAATGAAATCTTCCTAAAAATTCTTTAAAAACAAGGATTTATTGAAAAAATATTTTGGCGATTACAAAAATCTTTGTAATTTTGCACCCTGTTTGGAATAGGTATCAAAAACAAGAAAACAAAAAAATTAGATAGCAATGTCGAAGATTTGTCAGATTACGGGGAAAAAGGCCCAGGTGGGCAACAATGTTTCCCACTCGAAGCATCGCACAAAGCGCACTTTCGATGTGAACTTGTTCACAAAGAAATTCTACTATGTAGAGGAAGATTGCTGGATCAGTCTTAAGATTAGTGCTGCTGGTCTGCGTCTTATTAATAAAGTTGGTCTTGACGCCGCACTGAAGCAGGCTGTTGCCAAAGGTTATTGCGATTGGAAAGACATTAAAGTGATAGGAGAATAATCAAATGGCATCAAAGAAAGCAAAAGGTAACAGAGTGCAGGTCATTCTCGAGTGCACGGAAATGAAGAACAGTGGTCTCCCCGGTACCAGCCGTTATGTGACCACCAAGAACCGTAAGAACACTCCCGAGAGAATGGAATTAAAGAAGTATAACCCCATCCTTAAGAAAATGACCGTTCATAAGGAAATTAAATAATCACTGAACTATGGCAAAGAAAACCGTTGCAACCTTCCATGAAGGATCTCAGGATGGTCGCTCTTATACAAAAGTCATCAAGATGGTGAAGAGCCCCAAGACAGGTGCTTATATCTTTGATGAGCAAATGGTTCCCAACGAGGAAGTGCAGAATTTCTTTAAGAAATAATATCTTATACGATACACAAGAGGAGTGCTCTAAGGGGCACTCTTTTTTGTTTCTCACATTCTTCTTCGCGCTTTGAGTTGAAGAAATGCAATTCTTTTATCTCAATAGGCTTGTAATTCGCAAATTTTAACTATATTTGTCGCCAAAAGAGTTTTATTATGGGATTATTCGGTATATTCAACAAGAAAAAGAAAGAGACCCTTGACAAGGGGCTTGAGCGCACACAGCAAAGTTTTTTTTCCAAAATCTCAAAAGCCGTAGCAGGTAAGTCAAAGGTCGACGACGAAGTGCTCGACGAACTGGAAGAGGTGCTCATCTCTTCCGACGTTGGGGTCGACACCACCGTGAAAATCATCGAGCGTATCGAAGAGCGGGTGGCGAGAGACAAATATGTTACCACTTCCGAACTCAATGGAATCCTGCGCGAGGAGATAGCGGCACTGCTTGCCGAGAACAACACCACCGACAACGACGACTGGGATTTGCCCACCGACCACAAACCCTATGTCATTCTCGTGGTAGGCGTTAACGGCGTGGGAAAGACTACCACTATCGGCAAACTGGCTTATCAGTTCAAACAGGCAGGCAAGAAGGTCTTTCTTGGTGCTGCCGATACCTTCCGTGCTGCCGCCGTGGAGCAACTCTGCATTTGGGGTGAGCGCGTGGGAGTGCCCGTCATCAAACAGCAGATGGGTTCCGACCCTGCCTCCGTGGCTTTCGATACCTTGAGTTCTGCAAAGGCCAATCAGGCCGATGTGGTCATCATCGATACCGCAGGGCGCTTGCATAATAAGGTGGGTCTGATGAATGAGTTGAAGAAGGTGAAGGACGTGATGAAGAAGGTGCTGCCCGATGCTCCCGACGAGGTGATGCTCGTGCTTGATGGCAGTACGGGGCAGAATGCCTTCGAACAAGCCAAGCAATTCTCGGCTGTCACACAAATCACCAGCATGGCTATCACCAAACTCGACGGAACGGCGAAAGGTGGAGTGGTGATAGGTATCAGCGACCAGTTGAAGGTGCCGGTGAAGTATATCGGTTTGGGAGAGGGCATGGAAGACCTGCAACTCTTCAACAAACGCCAGTTCGTTGATTCGCTTTTCGGCGAAAGATAATCCATCTTCTCCTTCCAGCATCGTAATGATAAAAAACCAGGTCGACATCATCACTATGGGTTGCTCGAAGAATCTCGTCGACAGCGAGAAAATCATGCGGCAACTCGAAGCCAATGGCTATACATGCAAGCACGACAGCAAGAACCCGAAGGGGGAAATTGTTGTCATCAACACCTGTGGGTTCATACAGGATGCCAAGGAGGAGAGTATCAATGAAATCCTGCGCTTCTCCTTGGCCAAGGAACAGGGCCGTATCAACAAACTTTTTGTCATGGGGTGCCTGTCGCAGCGCTATCACGATGAACTGCTTCGTGAGATTGACAATGTAGACAAGTATTACGGGAAGTTCGACTACCATCAGTTGCTCAATGACCTGGGGAAGGCGCCCATCGCTGCCTATAAAGACCAGCGCCACCTCACCACGCCTCATCATTATGCCTACCTGAAAATCAGCGAGGGGTGCGACAGAAAGTGTGCCTACTGTGCCATTCCCATTATTACCGGACGACACCAGAGCCGACCGATGGAGGATATCCTCCATGAGGTGCAGATGCTCGCCGACAAAGGGGTGCGTGAACTGCAGGTCATCGCCCAGGAACTCACCTATTATGGCATCGATATCGATGGCCGTAGGCATATCGCTGAACTTATCTCGCGCATTGCCGAGGTAAAGGGCATTGAATGGATACGTCTTCACTATGCTTACCCCAACCAGTTTCCTGACGACTTGCTTGAGGTGATGCGCGACAATCCCAAGGTGTGCAAATACCTCGATATCGCCTTGCAGCATATCTCCGACAACATGCTCCGCCGGATGCACCGGCATACTACGAAGGAAGAGACTTGCCAACTCATCACACGGCTGAGGGAGATGGTACCGGGGATGACGCTGAGAACGACGATGATGGTCGGGTTTCCTGGCGAGACCGACGATGATTTTCAGCAACTCCTCGATTTCGTGCGATGGGCCCGTTTCGAACGTCTTGGTGCCTTCGCCTACTCCGAGGAGGAGGGCACTTACAGCGCCCTGCATTACAAAGACGATGTGCCGGAAGAGGTGAAACGCGAAAGACTCGATACCTTGATGGCAGTACAACAGGAAATCAGTGCCGAGATACAGGCAGGCGAAGTGGGGAAGACCGTCAGGGTTGTCATTGACAGGAAAGAAGGCGACTATTATGTGGGGCGTACACAGTTTTCCTCGCCAGAGGTCGACCCCGAAGTGCTTGTTCCTGTTGGAACACGCCAGTTGCGCACCGGACGGTTCTATAACGTGCGGATTACCGGTTCAGAAGAGTTCGACCTCTATGGTGAGGTGGAAAGATAATCATTTTTGCCATGAACAGTAGTCAATTCATCATTTTTCTTGCTGCCAGACTGGGCTGTTCAACCGAAATGGCTGAACAATATGTCTCTGCCATTGTGAAATGGATAACCGACAATACCATCGCCAATACACAACTCGTGGTTCGTGATTTCGGGAAATTCCTGGTGGAGAAGCGCAACGAGTATATTGTTGTCGATGCCATCACAAGGAAACGGACACTCATGCCACCGCACCTTTCCATGCATTTTGTGCCTTATCCATTGCTCGGTGATGAGGAGAAAGGGCTGTTCTTCCCCATGGAACAGGTGGCCGGCGAAATGGCAAACAAACTCCAGGTGCCTGCCAATGTGGCGGAAATGGCTGTAGTGGAGTTTTTCAAGGCGTTGCTTCATGCGATGAACAACGAGGGGGAAGTGAGTGTGGAGGCACTGGGCGTATTCCAACTCACAAAAGTCAAACTCAACAACTCGGTCTACGGCAAGGTATCTTTCCGTTCCGACAGTGCGTTGTCTGATATCGTCAACCGACCATTCTCCTATTTCCAACCCGTGGAATTGCGCGACGACGTGCATTTCGATGATGTGGAGACCACCACTGCTCCCACAGATTCTTCCGCCCCCGCCTCCGACACCTTCGTCATGGAAACCATCACCGAAAACACCGACGCTATAGAGCAAGAAGACGCTAATGAGGAGGAAGACGCTATAGAGCAAGAAGACGTTATAGAGCAAGAAGACGTTATAGATCAAGAAGATGCTAAAGCCCCTGTTGCCCTTAACGATTCCAATGACTCTAATGCCCCAGAAGACTCTAATGCTCCAATAGTCCTCCCCCCCTTATCCTCTCCGGAAACCTCCGAAGAGAAAAATGTTCCTAAGAGGAATTACACCGGACTGATAGTGTTGTTGGGAGTAGTGGCACTCATAGGTCTTGTCATCCTTTTCTTTGGTCGTAGCAACGACGAGGAGACCGGTGTGGCTTCTCAGACCACAGAATCTTCCTCAGACTCCATGAAGGCTATAGTTCCCGTTGATACTGTGGCGCCCAAAGAGGCCATAGCCTCAGCCGATACCATCGATTTGGATGCGATGAATGCGAAGATACCTTATGGTGCTTATGATATCGTGGCCATCGACACCGTTATCACGGTGGTTAAGGGACAAACGGCAGCCTCCCTTTCCATGATGATGCTTGGAGCCGATAATCCTATTTATCTCATTGTGGCCAACGATGGCAATGACAATCCTCAACCGGGAGAAAAATATCGCATTCCTAAACTCCAACTCCGGAAATAACCCCATCAGCGCGAAATAAAAATAAAACGACCACGAGTCAACCGAATTATCCGAAATAATATCGAGATATTCGTGTGATTCGTGGTCGTCTATATATAACTTCGTGTTTCTTATTCTGCAGTCCGAAGGATGATGCTTGTGGCGCCGATAGTGAAGAGCGAACCGTCTTCGAGAACGCGGCGTTCGCGGTCGCCGAGGATTTCATTGTCAACGAATGTACCCGTATTGCTCGGACCGTCTCGAAGTACGTATTTCAGTGCGCCGTTCTTTCCACGCGACACATTCACGATGCAATGCAACATGTCTACACTGGGGTCGTTGGTCTCGATAGGTAGCGAAGTCTTGCTCCCTTTCATATATCGGCCTATCGTGTTGTCGCCCATCCGTAGGGGCAACACCTGCTTGTAATGGAAAACATTCTCTATTACCAACAGACTGCCACAGTTGGCTTCGGTGGCTTCTTCTTCGGGGTTCTCTTCTTTCTGGGTATTGCGGAGACGTGATACGCCCATACGAATACCGAACTGCTTTCCGCAGTTCGGACATTCGAAGACCAATGACTGGCCTGCCTCGTATCTTGTCTCATCAAAAGTGATGAAATTGTCGCATTTTGGACAGCGTACTCTTTTCATGCGGCTATTTCACTTCCATAATCCATCCGCTGGCAACGGTGCCAGCGTCCAACAGCGTTTGCAACTGTGCCACGGCGTCGTTCTTGTCGGCGTAGTCGCCATATACTATCATGTGGTCGTTGTTGTATTCGAAGAGAACGGCTTTCTTGGCTCCCTTCTCCTGTATGCTGGCAAGGAAGTTCTGGGCATTCTCCAATGGGAGGCTGCATCCAAGCACCACGGTGTAGTGACCGGCAGAGGGCAATACAGTTTCTTCATTCATCTGCTCTATCTGCTGGGCGAGTTGCTCGAAGGCACCGGCAATGCTTCTCGAAGGAGCAGCAGCCTCAACAGCCGTTTCTGCTGGGGCGTCGGTGGCAGTGGCTTCGGCTACAGTCGTGAGACTGACGCTTTCCTTCACCTCCTTTTTGGGGGTGATGGTGGTAAGAAGACTGGCTTCAGCGGTTTGGTGGTCGCTCACCATGACCTGGTCGTTGGTCACCGGACGGGCAAAGAACAGCAAGGCCACGGCAGCCACGGCAGTGACGGCCAGGTTGCGCAGAAGACTGACTTTTATGCTGATGGTTTTTTCCTCGCGATGACGGTCGGAAGGGGATACTTGTGACATGATGGTTGCAAGACTGGGTTGGAATGTTGGGTTGGGGGATGTAATGCCGATGGGGGCGGTATCGTAGGATATGGTGCCGGGGATGTCGGCATGTTTCAGCACCTCGCTGAGCAAGGGCATCTCGATGCTGCTCAGGCCATAGAGCATGGGGGTGAGGAGTCCCGCTTCATTGGGCTCAAACTCATAGCGTCCCTCATCGCTCAGCGAGAGCACGCCAAGGTCGGTAAACTCATATTGGCCTTCTTGCTCTATCTGGTTCTTCACCGATTCCACCTCGCGCTCCAACATGGCAACGGCTTCAGGATAACTGATGTCGTAGGCATCGGCATACGACTGCGCAAGCAAAGGGTCACTCATCGTCAGTTGGGGGTTGAAGCCTAATGTGCGCAATGGGGGGATGAACATACTGTCGCGGTTGTCGTAGCGGGCTTCCACATGATGGGTCAGGAAACCGCCGAGATTGGGGACAATCACGCAGTCGTTGTTCAGCAAAAGTATTTCAATGTGTCTTCCTAATTCTATCATGCTGCAAAATTACTTAATTATATCGGATAAAGCAAGGGTTTGCTCCAAAAAAATATATCTCAGCATAGAGATACAGAGAAACAAAAAAACTGTCTCTCTGTCTCCCTGTGTTGAAGGTAAAAATGGGTTATTTAATCTTTACCGTCAGGTGTTTCATGCTGGGGTCGGCACTTGAGTTGCCCACCATGATTTCGTATTTCCCAGGTATCACACGCATCGTATTGGTTGCTTCGTCCCATGTCTCGAACCGCTCGCGGGGCATGTCGATGGTCAATACCTGACTTCCGTTGGGCTCAAGCGTCGTCTTCGCAAATCCACGGAGGGTCTTGATGGGGCCGTTGTTGTCGCCAACGCGTTTGATGTATACCTGCACGGTCTCACTCCCGCGCATCTTTCCCGTATTGGTAACACTTACCGTCAGTTTGCCGTTCTTGAATTTGGGCTTGCCTATTTCAAAGGTCGTGTAACTGAGGCCAAAACCGAAGGGGAACAGTGCGTCGCCCTTGAAGTAACGGTAGGTACGCCCCGTCATACGGTAGTCGAGGAAGTCGGGCAACTGGTTCACGTTGCGGTAGAAGGTCACGGGCAACTTGCCCCCTGGGTTGTAGTCGCCGAAGAGCACGTCGGCAACAGCGGTGCCACCCGACTCTCCCGGATACCACGCCTGAAGGATGGCATCGGCGGTGCGTGTCTCTGGCTCCAGGGCGATGGCACTGCCGGAGCAGTTCACCAGCACCACTTTCTTCCCGGCAGCATGCAGGGCGGCAATGACTTTACGCTGGGCTTCGGGCAGTTCGATGTCGGTACGGTCGCCGCCCTTGAATCCTGCTGCGTCGACCTTCATCTCCTCACCTTCAAGGCGTGGCGAGATGCCACCCACGAAAATCACTGTCTCGCAGTCGCGGGCTTGTGCCACCACCTCGTCCATGGTAGCGTCTAACGGATGGATGATGTCGAAATAAAGGGCTGCCATGTCTTTGCCCTGGTGGTAGTCGAGTTGTATCTTGTATTGTTCACCGGCTTTCACGCGCTTGGTGCGGTCGGCTGCCTGAATGCGGTCGCGCCCTCCCCATACATTCACGAGGGTGTCGCCATCGAGGATGAAGCGAATGCCGTCGTCGAACTTTATCCTGAAGGTCACCTCCTCGTCGCGGGTGGGACAGAACGTGCCTTCGTAGCGGGCACTGAAATCCTCGAGCGCTACACCGGGAGCGAAGACGGTATTGCCGCCATTGCTTAGGTTCACGGGTTCGGAGAGGGTGACCACGGTGGCAGCGTCACCGGCAAATGTCGCGTTGTTGTAGTAGGTAGCGCGTAGTCCCTTCTTGCCCTCAGGACTCACGATGTCGCCAAAACGGCTCTCATCAATAATGTTCTTGGTCAGGTCGCAGGCAGGAAAGTATTTCACGTTGCCCACTTTCTCACGGATGCCTTGAAGGATAGTGACGTTGGTGGTGGGGTAGCCGGAGTAGTTGGCCCATTGCATCACAGAGTCGTTGGCGTTAGGGCCCATCACCATCAGGCGACTGCCGTCTTTGCGCAGGGGCAGTATGCCGTTATTGTGAAGGAGGGTCATCGTCTCACGCGCCATGTCGAGGGCCAGTTGCTTGTGTGCCTGGTTGGCGACCACACTGCTTGGAATCTTCTGCCAGTCTACGAGTTCCTCGCTGTCGAAATCTCCTAATTCAAAACGGGCTTTCAACAGGCGTTTCAGACTCACGTCAATCTCCGCTTCGGAAATTTCTCCCGCTGCCACGGCCTCGGGGAGGGTGCGGTAACTGCTGCCGCACTCCACGTCGGTGCCGGTGCGCACTGCCAGTGCAGAGGCTGCATGGGCGGTGGCGGATACACCGTGGCGGCCAGGACGCCAGAAGTCATCGATTCCACCGCAGTCGCTCGTCACGATGCCCTTGAATCCCCACTCGTCGCGCAGGATACGTTGCAGCAGACGGCTGCTGCCGCAGCAGGGGGCGCCATCGAAGCGTTGGTAGGCGCACATCACCTCGCCTACCTCGCCCTCTATGACAAGTTGCTTGAAGGCGGGCAGATAGGTCTCCCAGAGGTCGCGCTCGGGCAGTAACTCTACGTTGAATTCATGACGGTTCCACTCTGGTCCGCTGTGCACGGCGAAATGTTTCGCACAGGCAAGCAGTTTGCGGTAGCGGTGGGTGCCGTCGCCTTGCAGACCGCGCACCACGGCCAGTCCCATGCGTCCGGTGAGATAGGGGTCTTCACCATAGGTCTCTTGTCCGCGTCCCCATCTCGGGTCGCGGAAGATGTTGATGTTGGGGGTCCAGAACGACAGTCCCTGATAGCGTTTCACCACCCCAGAGCGACGGGCTGTGTTGTTTTTGGCACGTGCCTCATCGCTGGCGGCGTCGAACACCTTGAAGAGCAGGTCGTCGTCGAACGATGCCGCCATGCCGATGGTGGCAGGGAATACGGTGGCGAAACCGTTGCGGGCTATACCATGAAGGGCCTCACTCCACCAGTCAAACTGTGGGATACCTAGACGTGGGATGGCGGGTGAGGAGTTCATCATCAGCCGTGCTTTCTCCTGAAGGGTAAGTCGGCTGCAAAGGTCGGCTGCCCGTTCCTCCGCACTCAAGGCGTGGTTTTGGTAAGGGAAGGTTTGTGCACTGAGTGTGTGAAAGCCAAAGAGGATGGCAATGGTTAGCAGAAGGGTCTTTTTCATATGGATAGGGTGTTTTTGCAAAAATAGGGATTTTTTGCCATATAAGCAAGGATTATTGCCAGAAAACCACTTTCTCTAGTTGTAATTAGTTGAATAAATGGAAACACAAAAATAAGAAAAGGCGTGGTGACACCACGCCTTTGTATAGATAGAAAGAATGTTTGACTATCTTTATTTGCCATTATGAGAAGAAGCCCAATAGCGTACCGGCTGCCACGGCAGAGCCGATGACACCTGCCACGTTCGGACCCATGGCGTGCATGAGCAGGAAGTTGTGGCGGTCGTACTCCAGACCGAGATTGTTGGAGATACGGGCGCTCATGGGTACGGCACTCACACCGGCGTTACCGATGAGCGGGTTGATCTTCTTGTCACCGGAGAGGAAGAGGTTCATCAGTTTCACGAACAACACACCGCTGGCACTGGCAATGATGAATGCCATGGCGCCGAGCACGAAAATCTTGATGGTGTTGAGGGTGAGAAACTCGCTGGCCTGGGTGCTGCATCCCACGGTGAGACCGAGGAGCACCACAATCACGTCGCTCAGGGCGCTGCCGGCGGTCTTTGCCAGACGTGTGGTCTTACCGCTTTCCTTCAGCAGGTTGCCGAAGAACAGCATGCCGAGCAAAGGAAGACCAGAGGGCACGATGAAGGTGGTGAGCAGCAGTCCGATGATGGGGAAGAGGATGCGCTCGGTCTGGCTGACGTGGCGTGAGGGCTTCATGTGAATCACACGCTCTTTCTTCGTAGTGAGCAGGCGCATCAATGGCGGCTGTATCACCGGCACAAGGGCCATGTAGGAGTAGGCGCACACGGCAATGGCACCCATAAGGTTCGGACAGAGTTTCGATGAGAGGAAAATAGCGGTAGGACCGTCGGCGCCACCGATGATGGCGATACCGGCAGCCTGATTGGGTTCGAAACCGAGGGCCAAAGCCACCATATAGGCTCCAAAGATACCAAACTGTGCTGCAGCACCGATAAGCACTAACTTCGGGTTGCTGATGAGCGACGAGAAGTCGGTCAACGCTCCGATGCCGAGGAACACCAGCGGCGGATACCATCCCTGGCGCACGCCTTGGTAGAAGATGTTCAGCACGGAGTTGTCTTCATACAGTCCTATTTCCAGGCCGGCATCGGCACGGAAAGGTATGTTGCCCAAGATGATGCCGAGACCGATGGGCACGAGAAGTAGGGGTTCGAAGTCTTTTCTGATGGCGAGCCAGATGAAGATGCCACCCACGATTATCATAATGATGTTGGGGATGGTGGCATTGGCAAAGCCCGTATACGACAAGAAGTCGAAAAACTTGGTTGAGATGAATTCAAACGTTCCCATATCGCTATCCTATGGTTATCAGGGTGGCACCTTCCATCACGGTGTCGCCACGGGTTACTAATACGGAGGTCACCGTGCCGTCATGGTCGGCCTCGATGTTGTTCTGCATCTTCATGGCTTCGAGCACGATGACGGTGTCGCCGCTCTTCACGGTGTCGCCCACAGCCACCTTCACCTCGGTAATGGTGCCGGGGAGTGGGGCGATGACCTTCGTGCCAGGACCGGCTGCCACCTGTGGCTTGGCAGATGTCTCCTCCTTGGCGGCAGGGGCGGCGGCAGGAGAAGGAGCAGCGGCTGGCTTCACCTTCTTCGGGTGGGGGTGCTTGGTGGCGGCTTGAGCCATCTCTACCTCAATGGGCTTGCCGTTGACGATAACCTTGGCGATGTTGCCTTCTATGTCTTCTATCTCTACGGTGTAGTCGATGCCATCGACCTTATATTGATACTTGTTCATTGTATATCTGGTTTTATGTGGTTAGATTCTTGTCCATTTCGTGAATTTCGGGATGATGGTGATGGTGCCGCTCTCAACGTCGTGGGTGTCGTCGAGATACTCCTTCAATGCCATGGCAACAACGGCCATGATAACGTCGGGGTCTTCCTCGCGGCGCTTCGTCACCACACCGGGGAAGGCGCGCTCGTCTTCTTCCTCGAGGCTCATCTTGCTCAGGATCTTCTTGGTATGGGCTTGCTTGGCATCATTGAGTTTACGGTTCTGCCGGCCTTTCATAATCCTGCCGAAAATGGTGAAGAAGATGCACAGCAGGGCAAGACAGGAGAAGACGATACCCATCGAGAGAAGGGTGATGCCAAAACCGTGGGGGTCGTCGCGCTTGATCTGAGCCACCTTGCTGTCGGAGATGTTGATGTAGTTCTCTATGCCTGGGGTCACGGCATCCACAGCCTTCACTTCCCAGGTGTCGGCACCGTCTTTCTGACGGGCATACGAGGCGTTGGGCTTCATCGGCATGGGGATGGTGACAGAGTCGACGAGGTTGACGCCATTGCCTTCGAAGAGTCCAATCCACAGGTTGCCCTCGGCGGGAAGTGTTGAACTCAGATGGGTGGAGCCTTTAGCAGGGTTGCTGTTGAGGTAGAAAATCAGGTGCTGTCGGCCCGATAGATTGGTGCGGGTTTCATTGTTGGGGATGATGCTCATCATCGACACGCGCTCGGGCACGGTGAGTGCCTTGTTGAGCACGGCGGTGTCGGTGGCGATATACATACCCCGCACGTTGAAGGTGGTGAACGACGTGTTGGCCAACTCTATCCAGGGCAGGTGCTCGCCGTACTCATCCACGATGCTCTCGGTATTGACAGGCATCACCTCGTTGATCTTGATGTTCTTGGCACCTTGCCCGAACACCATGAGGTGGCACACAGCCAATACTGCAATAAGTGAATACTTCTTTTTCATCGAAATGTATTATATTTGATAGATTCTTGTTTCCTAACCACAGAAGAAGAGCACGAGCACCTGCGCCGTGAGGATGCGGAGGAACATGCTCAGGGGGTAGACGGTGGAGTAGCCAACACCGGGGGCCTCGCGGCTGCAAATCTGGTTGGCATAAGCAAGGGCTGGGGGGTCGGTATAAGCGCCTGCCACCATACCTACTACCGTGAAGTAATTGAACTTGTAGACCAGTTTGGCTATCGTGGCAACGATGAGGATGGGCAACACGGTGATGAGCACGCCGCTGTAGACATACTTGATGCCGTCGCCGGCAATCACGGTGTCCCAGAATCCCGCACCGGCTTTGATGCCCACGCTGGCGAGGAAGAGTACCAGACCTATCTCGCGCAACATCATGTTGGCACTCGTGGTGGTATAGGTCACCAACTTGATGCGGTAGCCGAAACGGCCGATGAGGATGGCGATGATAAGCGGGCCGCCGGCAAGACCCAGTTTCATGGGGATGGGCATGCCGGGGATGGCGATGGGCAGGCTGCCGAAGATGATGCCGAGCATCACACCAATGAATATGGTGGCAATGTTGGGGGCGTTGAGACGCTTGGCAGAGTTGCCCATAATCTCTGCCACACGGTTCACATTGTCTTCTGGACCTACCACGAGGATGCGGTCGCCTACATGGAAATGGTGGTTGCGCCCGGCAAAGAGGTCAATGCCGTGGCGGGTGATGCGCGTCACGTTCACGCCATAGACACTCGAGAAATGCATCTTGCCCAAGGTCTTGCCGTTGATGCGCGGACTGGTCACTACGATGCGGCGCGATACCATCGGCTGCTGTTCTTGCTTCACGTCCCACTCACTCTCCAGTTTCGGACCGATGAAGGCGATGATGGGCTCGGCATCGGCCTCGGCACAAACGATGAGCAACTCGTCGCCGATTTCAAACACTGTGTCACGGTTGGGGATGCTCACCTGACCCTCATGGAGGTAACGAGAGCAGACGAAGTCGCGGTTCAGAAACTCGCTGATCTGCTTCAGTGTGCGCCCCGCCAAGTAGGAGTTCTGCACCTTCAGGTGCATCATGTAGGGTTTGGCATGGGGATTTTCTGCCTCAAGAGCCTCCAACTGGGCTTCCTCCGTATCCAGTTTCGAGCGGGTGAGGAAGCGGATGGCCACGGAAGCGAGGATGATGCCGGTGACACCGAGCGGATAGGCGCAGGCATAGCCCGATGCTATCTGTGGGGCATTGTCAGAGAACACCGTACCCAAAGCCTCGGTGGCGGCACCAAGACCGGGGGTGTTGGTCACGGCTCCGTAGAGAGTACCCACCATCATGGGCAGGTTGTTGGGGTTCGACGTGTCGAAGAAAAGGTAGTAGCAGCCAAACATCACGAGGATGTTGAGAAGGATGATGGCAGCGGCAAGGCCGTTGAGCGTAAGACCGTCTTTCTTGAAACTCTCAAAGAAACCAGGACCCACTTGCAAACCTATCATGAACACGAAGAGGATAAGTCCGAAATCCTGGATGAAATCCAAAATAGTGATGGGTGCTGTGAAATGCACGTGTCCTGCCAGGATGCCGGCGAAGAGCACGAAGGTAACACCCAACGAGATACCACATACCTTAATTTTGCCCAGATACACTCCCAATGCGATGACACAGGCATAGAGGAGCACGGTGTGGGCAATAGAGTCGGTTTCTGTAAAGAGATTAATGAGCCAATCCATCTTTTTGAAAAAAAACTCTGCAAAATTACTCATTTTATTGCTCAAAGAATAATTTTTGTGCAATTAATTCTCCGCAAAACGACAAGATTTTGAATTTTTCACGTTTAATTATTAATTTATCCGTTTTTCTTTCATGATGTCGCAAAAAACTCGTATCTTTGCATAATGATTTAAGGGCCTTCTGTACCTTATAATTTTTCAAACTTATATAATAAACATTTCGCTATGTCAAACAACAAGGAAAAACTCTTTACTGAGTTTCAGGCTCCTACCACACAAGAATGGCTTGACAAAATTCAAGTCGACCTCAAGGGAGCAGATTTCAACAAGAGACTCGTATGGAGAACTAACGAAGGTTTCAACGTACAACCATTCTATCGCAGGGAAGACGTTCTGAAACTGAAAACACCCGAGGCCTTGCCCGGAGAATTCCCGTTCGTTCGCGGCAACAAAAAGGACAACAATGAGTGGTTTGTCCGACAGAATATCCTCGCCGAGGATGCCGCCGCTGCCAACGCCAAAGCCCTCGATGTGCTCAATAAGGGTATTGATTCCCTGGGATTCAAGATTCCCGGTGATAAGGTGAGCGAGGAGTTCATCGACACCTTATTAAAGGATATTGAGTGCGAGTACATTGAAATCAATTTCAAGACTTGCCCGCGCCACACCCTGGAACTGGCCGAAATCCTCAAGGCCTATTTCGAGAAGAAAGGCTACGACAAGACGAAACTCGTGGGAAGCGTCGAATTCGATCCCATTGAGAAAATCGTCATGAAGGGAAAGGATGCCACACCACTGCTCGGCATCACCGCCCAACTCGTGGAGGCTTTCAAGGACTATCCGCAGATGCGCTGCGTCACCGTCAACTCCGAGGCACTCAACAATGCCGGTGCCTATATCGTGCAGGAACTGGGTTATGCCCTGGCATGGGGTAACGAATATCTGCAGCAACTCACTGAGGCTGGTGTCGATGTCGACCTGGCTGCATCGAAGATCAAATTCAATATGGGCGTAAGCGAAAACTACTTCATGGAACTCGCCAAGTTCCGTGCCGCCCGCTTGCTCTGGGCACAAATCGTGAAGCAATATGAGCCCAAGTGCGACTGTGCCTGCAAGATGTGCGTCAATGCCACTACTTCGAAATACAACCAGACTCTCTTCGACAGTTATGTCAACCTGCTCCGCTCGCAGACCGAGGCCATGAGTGCTGCCCTCGCTGGCGTACATTCCATGGTGGTCACTCCGTTCGACGAGTCTTATGAGGTGCCCAACGACTTCTCTGAGCGTATCGCACGCAACCAGCAGTTGCTGCTCAAGGAGGAGTGCCACTTCGGTGCCGTCGTCGACCCGGGTGCCGGTTCCTATTACATCGAGCATCTCACCGATAGCCTCGCTGTAGAGGGATGGAAAATCTTCCTCGCTGTGGAGGAGGATGGCGGATTCCTCGCCGCTGCCAAGGAGGGCAAGGTGCAGGACGTCATCAACGCCACCAACGAAAAGCGTCATGGCGATGCAGCCAAGCGCAAGGAGTTCATCCTTGGCACCAACCAGTTCCCCAACTTCACCGAGGTTTCAGATGGCAAGACCGCTCGTCAGTGCGCTTGCTGCTGCCAGAAAGAGGAGGCCGACTTCAAGGCTGTGAAGGCCACCCGTCTGGCTGCCGACTTCGAAGATCTCCGCATCCATACTGAGAACACCCGCGTGCCTGTGGCATTCATGCTTACCATCGGCAATCTGGCTATGCGCCAGGCCCGTGCACAGTTCTCGTGCAACTTCCTCGCTTGTGCAGGATACAAGGTCGTCGACAACCTCGGCTTTAAGACCGTTGAGGAGGGTGTCGATGCCGCTCTTGAGGCTAAGGCCGACATCGTGGTCCTCTGCTCCAGCGATGACGAATATGCCGAGTATGCCATCCCTGCCTTCAAGTATCTCGACGGCCGCGCCATGTTTGTCGTGGCAGGTGCTCCCGCTTGCATGGAAGACCTGAAAGCAGCCGGTATCGAGAACTTCGTACATGTGCGCTGCAACGTGCTTGAGACACTCCGTGAATACAATGCCAAGTTGGGAATTTAAATCGCTACAGTCATGAGAAAGAATTTTAAAGATATCGATATTTATGCTGGCATTCAGCCGCAGAATGGTGCTGAGTGGCAACAGGCCAACGGCATTGACTACAACTGGAAAACACCCGAGCACATCGAGGTGAAACCGGTTTATACGAAGGAAGACCTGGAGGGTATGGAGCATCTCGACTTCACAGCAGGTATTCCGCCCTATCTCCGTGGTCCGTACTCGATGATGTATCCTTTCCGTCCGTGGACCATCCGTCAGTATGCTGGATTCTCCACCGCCGAGGAGTCGAACGCGTTCTACCGCCGCAACCTCGCTTCCGGACAGAAGGGTCTCTCCGTGGCTTTCGACCTTCCCACACACCGTGGCTACGACCCCGACAACGCCCGTGTAGTGGGCGACGTGGGTAAGGCTGGTGTGTCTATCTGCAACGAGGAGAACATGAAGGTGCTCTTCTCGGGCATCCCCTTGAACAAGATGTCTGTGTCGATGACCATGAACGGTGCCGTGCTACCTATCCTGGCTTTCTACATCGTGGCAGGTCTGGAGCAGGGTGCTCAGTTGGAGGAGATGGCAGGAACCATCCAGAACGATATTCTGAAAGAATTCATGGTACGTAACACCTA
>JAEEGL014515634.1_pt1 | contig 38179 bp, 39 predicted proteins | sample 9134231 | NCBI WGS metagenome assembly JAEEGL01 (sample SAMN16246548, study PRJNA631951) | gut metagenome | biome: gut microbiome; feature: rumen; material: fiber-attached | host: Bos | place: Iran: Karaj | collected 2018-10
AAAAGTGGTTATTATTTTGTTATAATGATTATAATTGCTTAACTTTGCAGAGTGAATACTCATTAATAGCATTTATTAGCATTTTGATTGCAAATATAAGCATTATTCTGCTTAAACTCCAAATTAATTAAGCACTTTTTGGGGACTTTTTTTCATAAGATTATGGAAAGGCTTGATTTAAAGCGATTAAGGAAAGACGCTGAAATAACACAGTTAGAGCTGGCTAACCGTATCGGTTATCCACAGGCGTTCCTGTCTCAGATTGAGCACGGGAAGCGTCCCGCACCCGACAAACTGATAAAGATTGTGGTAAAAGAGCTTGGCATCAGCAATATCAATGACTACATTGAAACTGTTTCAGACCCTGTTCCTTCGCAAGATCTGCCTAAATTGGAGCCGCTCTCTTTTGACAACATCATCAAGGGCGAGCCTAACGTGGAATCGCTGCAGAACACTATTTCACAACTGGTGGATTTGCTAGTGAAGAGCCAGCAGAGGATAGATAATCTGGAGAAAGAGAACAAAAAATTGTTGGAACTAATCGGCAAAATATAAGCGCACTTTCTTGCTAATGATTACCCTAATGATTGCTCACGTTTTTATAATTAACATAATTTATTAACTATCAGACTTGTACAGGGTCGTTGTCCTGCCTTACAAGCAGAGGGTCGGCGGTTCGAATCCGTCAGCACCCACAATACGGAGGACGACACATTGTCGCCCTTTTTTGTTAGAAATAGCGAATAGACAAAAGGGACTGTTTTAAGAAGAGAGTCACATCCTAAAGCTATGAACTATAAACTCTTAACTATGAACTAAAAAACATGCGTTGGAAAACCCTCAAGAGCGAATATATTATGCAGCGTCCGTGGCTAACCGCAAGACGTGACGTGGTGCAGTTGCCTAACGGCGAAATCAACGACGAATTCTACGTCCTAGAGTACCCCGACTGGGTGAATGTTATAGCTATCACTCCTGACGACCACTTCGTCTTCGTGCGTCAATACCGATACGCCCTTGACATTGACTCCATTGAGCTTTGTGCTGGTGTCATTGAGCCTGACGAGACCCCTGAAGATGGCGCTCGCCGCGAACTCCTCGAGGAAACTGGCTACGGTGGTGGCCAGTGGCAAGAGTTCATGACAATAGGGCAAAATCCCAGCACCTGCAACAACCTTACCCACTGTTTTATAGCCACTGGAGTTACACGCCTGCAAGACCAGCATCTCGACCGTACCGAGGATATTGATGTCGTCCTGCTCACACGCGAGCAAGTCCTTGAAATGCTCAACAGCGACACCCTCAAGCAAGCGCTAATGCTTGCACCTCTGTGGCGCTACTTCGCTACCAACAAATGAAAAGAGTCAATTACTCTTTTAACTGCAAACTATAAATTTTGGACTAATTAACCATGCGAAAAACCATCATCGACTCAATTCTTGCAGGCATCTGCATCTCGCTCGGCGGTGTTGTATTCCTCAAAGTGGGAGGCATCGTCGGAGCAGTACTTTTCTCCTTTGGCCTAATCTCTGTAGTGTGTTACAAAATGAAACTCTACACTGGTGTGAGTGGATTTGTCGAAACAAAGCAAGACTGGATAGAGTTGCCTATAGTCATCATTGGCAACATAGTGGGGTGCGCTCTCGTGGCAGCAGCTATCAAGACTGCAATACCCGAACTAGTGGAAAACGCTAACAAAATCGTTGAAAGCCGGCTCGACAAAGGGTTCGGGAACGTGATGCTGCTTGCTGTTTTCTGCGGATTCATTATGACAACAGTTGTGAACTTCGCACGGCAAAAGAACTGGCTGCCACTGCTTTTCGGCATTCCTCTGTTCATCATGTGCGGATTTGTGCATAGCATAGCCGATGCTTTTTATTACACTCTAGCCCTGGAATGGAGCCAATGGACAACATCAACATTCATAGTTTACTTAGCATCAATCATTGGCAACTTCATTGGCTGCAACCTCTACCGAACCCTTCAACTCGCCGCACCAAAACAAGACAAATAATAAGTGGTGATGCAATGCCAAAAAATCACAAAAACCATCTCACAGCGAGAGAATTGTTTTGACAAAACGACAAAAAAACATAACTTTGCAGTATAAAATCATTTTGTTATGACAAAGTATTTATATATCATTGTGGCTGCTGCGATTGCAACGATGCTGTGGTCATGTCACACTAATGAAAAAAACTACCGTGATAGTTATGAGAAGACCGTTGAACTTAACCGCACAGGCGAGCGCGGAGAGCAGTATCAACAGGATCTTGCCGAACGCACCCACAAAAACTACGTGGTTGATGGTGACAGCATACGACTAAAGCATCTTCGTTTCACCGTAACCGACGACAAACGTGAGGTTGCAAAAAAATATGGTGTGGTAGTGGCTGAGTTCAGCCAGGAGTTCAATGCCCTGAGCTGCCGCGACCGTCTGCGCCAGCAGGAGAATCTGCCAGCCTACGTGGTATGTGTATATATTAAGAAAGAGAAAACCTACTACGTTATAGCCAAAGGCTTTGATGATCTCTCAGTAGCAGCAATATTTGCCAAGAACCCCGAGAAATACATGAAAATGAAGGTGCTGGTTCCTATGGCATGGGTGCTCGCCAACGCAACTCCATAAAAGTGAATTAAAGATGAAACAAGTAAAGATATGGCTTGAGGCGATGCGACTTCGCACTCTACCTGTGTCAATAAGTGGTGTGCTTATGGCAATAGGTATCACAGCATGGCAAGGACGATTTCAGTGGCAGCCTGCGGTGCTGTGCCTCGTGTTTGCACTCCTGGCGCAGATAGCGTCAAACTTTGCCAACGAATACTACGACTACAAGAAAGGCTCCGACAAGAAAGGACGCGTGGGGCCACGACGCGGTGTAACCGAGGGCGACATCAAGCCTACCACCCTGCGCAATGTCACCTATTTGACATTGGCCATAGCTTGTGCTGTAGGATGTTGCCTTATTCCTTACGGTGGATGGAAAATCATCCCTGTGGGAGTTCTCATCGCCATTTTTGTGCTTGCCTATAGTGCAGGGCCCTATCCCCTATCCTATCATGGACTGGGAGAACTCACTGTGTTTATCTTTTATGGTGTGGTGCCTGTTATAGCCAGCTACTATGTCATTAGCCAAATCATCGACGCTCTTGCAGTGCTGGCTTCAATGACCATAGGTTTCATGGGGGTCAACGTGCTGCTGGTGAACAACTACCGTGATATGGACGACGACAAAGAGGCTGGCAAGAACACTGCTGTAGTAATTTTTGGTCGCCAACTAGCCTCCATCGCCTATCTGTTCAATGGTTTTATGGCAATTGCCATGCTGTCACCACTATGGGTGATAGTCTATTTGAGCGATAAGATGACGCTGCCCAAGTGGACCTTTATAGCCCCAATTCTTTATCTCATCTTCCATGTGGCAATATGGACTATGTTAAACCGCCGTCAAGGCGCAAAGCTTAATCCCCTGCTCGGGCTCACAGCAATTAACATGCTCATCTTCACCATCATTATGCTTTTGGCATTTGTGATTTAATTGTTATTATTACCGTCCGGTAAAAAATATGCAACAAGCACACAATTCTGTCGGATAAAAGAATTGTGTGCTTGTTAGTCAGTTATATGCAATCCAAAAAGAGAGCTATCGTTTTCTATTTCTAACCGAGCGTCCAGCGCCTTGGTTGCTGCTACTCTGTTTGGTTTTTTGCGTTTTCTTTTTGGTCGTTTTTTTCTTGTTGTCTTTGCTGTCGCTATTGCTGCCACGCTTGGTCTTGACGCTCTTGCTAGAGTCTTTTTTCTCCTCTTGGACTGTAGCGGTTGCGCCTTCTTCTACTAGAGTCTCGCCGTTCTGCTCTGCCTCAAGTTTGCGCTTAGCTTCTACTTGTGCCTGCAGTTCCTCGCGAGTAGGTGCCCACAGGTTTTTGTCGAAACGGTGCAAGCGCTCCTCAATGCTGTCTTGAGCGTGCTTGAGAGCAACAGGGTCGGGATAGAGCTGCATGAGCGACTGGTTGCGAAGATTCTTCACCTTGTAGATGTCGCCAGTGTACATGTTGAGTTTGAAGAAGTCGTCAAGGTTGTAGCGAGTGAGGTTGTTATCGTCATCTGTGAAGATGTACTGCTGAGCGATGTAAGGCCTGATGTCGTTGAGCTTAACCCAGAACATTGGGAATGGGATGGGCTCGCCGCCATAACCATCCTCACGGTAAAGCACTGGGCAGAGGGCATCAACACGTGAGCGCATGGCATTGGTACGTGTGTCAAACTCCCATTTCTCAATGATAAAATATTTCAGGATCTCGTTGCCAGGGATATCGGCATCCTCAATGGCATATTTGGGGTTCTTCTCGGTGCTCCCCTTTGCCTCGCTGTAGAGGACATGGAAACGATCAAACATCTCAGCGACCTTGATTTTGTACTCATCGGTAAACATCTCGCGTCCATCAAGATATTCATAGGCGCTGATCTGGTTGTTGGCGAGCAGTCGCATGATGATGAAGAACATGCTCTGGCCATCCTCGTTGGGTTCTTCGGGATAATAGAGGGCGGGATTCTTGCCTTTTGTGAGGTCGAGAGAGCGATACACCACTTTTGTCCATTGCAAATCGGCCTCGCTTGGTTCTCTTTGCTCATAGAAAGCCTGTTGGCGTCCAGTAATCTTTACTTGGCCCTCGTCTTTCTTGTCTCGACGGTCATCACCGTTCTTTTTCACTACCTGAGCTGTGGCTCCAGCGGTCGCAAAAGCAACAATCAGTCCCAGCACTATATATTTAAGATACTTCATTATTATGAGTTTAAGATTAAACAAAAGTATATTATTGTAATTCCTAAAAGAGTTCTTAATAAATTAGTTCACAACCACTTCCATTGGTGATATCTCACGTGTCACTCCATCGGGGCCTGTTGCCTTGATGCGGGTGATGAAGAATCGTGTGCCTCGCTTCATACGGCGGAAACTAGTCTTCTGGCGCTCAGAGAACTGGCTACCATGCGACACCTCAGGAATCGCCTCACCCATTGAACCAAAGGTGAGAGTCTCGAAGCTTACAACAGTAAACTCTATATCGAGCAAACCATCGTCGATAGCGGCATGCAGACCACTAACACCAAGCAGTGTACCCTTTGCCAGCGGCTTACCACCTTTATAGCGGTTATCTTGTCCTAAGTTGATGTAGGCTGTTGGGTCAGGCAACTTACGAGCTTTGAAGGTAGATGTTCCAACATTGGTCCTCACACCATCAATTTCTACCGATACCGAAATCTCACAGTTCACACCCACTTGCGAAGGCCGCGCTATCCATCCGTCGCCACTCTTTGTGAGTGTTCCGTTTGTCATAGTGGCGCTCACGGTGCCATTGCCAATTCCAGGTACAGAGATTGATACAGGGTTGTCGATACCTGTATAGAACACGTTCATCATAGTGGCGCTCACTGTGGCGATTGGGTCGATAACGGTATAACTCGACTTGAAGTCACGTTTAATGAGCTGACCGTCTTGTCCCACAACTTCAATGTAACCAGAGTAATCGAAATTACCCGACTGGCTGGCGGTGACCTCATAAAGTCCCCTATTGTTGCTCAGTCTCGAACCATTGACATACACCACTGGTCGTTGTGTAGAGTCGATAGCAGCAAGTACAATCTGCGACTGATACTTCGATCCGCGCATCACTACCCTAGATTGAGGAATGACAAATGCATCTACCCAGTTAACCTTCAAGTCACTGAGGTCTTCCACATTAGTGAGTTTGAGCAAGTGATTGAGCACCTCACCCTCGGCATATCGCACATCGTTCTGCAACTTACTTAACAGCGAAATGGCAGCCACAGTAGGCATATTCTCAAACATCGACTCTTCCCAAGTCTTCTTGTTGCTGATATCGGCATTTACCTTGAACGGCTCGGTAGAGAGTGCCTGCTCAATATTGCGCAACTTATCGGGGTCGTCAACATATTTAGAGATGTAGCTTTTAAAGCGGTTGATGCGCATTCGCAGTTCGTTACCTCGCTTGGTATCGGGCGAGAGCATCACTATAGTAGCGGCATCAAGGTTGTCACGATTTTTGATGTGATCCACATCAGCCGCAGGACCGTCAGCCTCTTTGACAATCATCAATTTGAGTTGGTCGATGTAATCATAAAGACTATCGGTAACATTTCTCACCTCGTTTCCCGAGTTCATCAAGGGCAAACCGTGTTCTTGGTCTTCGTTATAAAAAGCCTGGAGTTGAGCCATTATCTGCATGTTGCGCGCGGTGATAGTGCGGTTAGAACGCTTCAAGCCTTCTTCCACTTGGCTAAAGCCGTTGAGCACATCGTTCGACACATTGAGCGCAAGCATGGCCGTCAAGACGATATACATAAGGTTTATCATCTTTTGGCGTGGCGACATTTTCGCCAGTGACTGATTTTTTCCAGTAGCCATTTGCTAAAAACTATATTATTCTACATTATTGTTAGCCATCAAACCATTATTGTCGTCGGGCTGAGGCATGTTAACTGGCGGCATGGTTGGCATAGCGCCAGGCATAGGCTGGTACATGTTCACCGTCATGGCGTTGATCATCTTCTCATATACCGAGTTGAGTTGCTTCATGTAGTGAGCCATCTTCTCGGTTTCATCGCAATAGCGTGCACTCTCGGCAGCCGACTTCTCATACATGTCGCGAATGTCCTTCAAACCGCTGTTCACACGGTCAATGCTATCGAGTTGTGACGAAATGCTCTTGAGCTGTATCTCATAGATTGTATTCAGGCCAGTGACATTGCGGTTCAGAGCCTCCATTTGCTCCACATAGCCTGTGGTGTTCTCCGAGATGTTCTGACTGTTGCTGGTGATAGCCTCATAGCTGCCCAAAAGCTGTTGCTGAACCTCATTGAGAGCGGTAGTAGTCTCTCCCAAGCGCTGCATCTGCTCACTGATAGTGGCCATCTGGCTCAGATATTGCTGGGTGGCCTCAGTGAGCTCGGCCATCTTCGAGAGCTGGTCGCTAGCAGCATTCATGCGGGCGATACTTTCACTCAGCGACTGAGTCTCCTCATCGGTAAGTTGGAGTCCTTGAGGCAGTCCCATAACGGCTTTAACCTCTTCTTGGCTCATAGTTGCGATAGCATCGGCAACCTCTGGACTTGCCACCACGGCAGGCCCACCGTCACCAGGCAACTCGTTGATGTGTATTGCTGTGCCTGGCGATTGTGGCTGTGCAGGGGCTTGCGCCGCAATGGCAACCTCTCCACCCTCGGCACCATTAATGTCGCCATTGATAGTGATATTGCCACCAGGACCACCGACAAAGTCGGGTCTATCTTCAGGGTCACCACTATCAAGAATGGGGAACACGTCTTCCCAGTGGTATTCTTTCTCGGGACGTTCAAATGCTGTGATGATAAACATCAAAACCTCAGTGCCCATACCTATTGTCAAGAGGAAGTTGCCCCATGGCATGTGCAAGATTTTGAAAAGCGCACCCCAGATTACGATTGCCGCACCAATACTATAGGCGAAGTTGAAAAAGCGCTGGGTTACCATTTGCCTGTTTCTCTTGCGCTGTAATTTTAATGTTTGCTTGTCAGTAGCCATATTATTGCTATGTTATGAGTTATTGTCGTTGAGAATTAGTCGCAGCAGTTGTTTTTGCGTTTCGACTTCACATATCCCACCTTGGTTCTCACGCAGCGGAAACCAATGTAGGAGCGTTGTTCGTTCTGATATTCCCACATGCGAATATCGCTTCGGATATTGTGTGCCACATCTTTCCAAGAGCCACCACGCACTATCTTGCGTGACATCTTGTAGGGGTCTTCCTTGGCCACATTATAACGATACTCAGGGTTGAGGTCATTGGTCATGCGGTCGATGCTCTCGGTGTAGCTTGTTGATGTCCATTCGCTCACATTACCTGCCATGTCGAAGAGTCCGTTGTCGTTGGGCTCATAGGTCCCAACAGGCGACGTTATGATGCTTCCGTCTCGCACATAATTACCTTCGTTAGGCTTGAAGTTGGCATAGAAGCACCCCTCATCTTCGGTGAGCGGAATATTTCCATCCCATGGGTAGATATTCTCGTTCTTGCCAGCACGTGCAGCAAACTCCCACTCAGCCTCAGTTGGAAGACGGAAAGGTTCGATATACACACCTTCCTTGCCTAATGACTTCTTCAGGAATTCGGTACGCCAATGGCAGAAGGCGTTGGCCTGCTCCCAGCTCACGCCCACTACGGGGTGGCTGTTGAAGTTACCGTTGGCGAAATACATGCGCACGTATGGCTCATTGTAACTATTCTCAAAGTCGTTGATCCAGCAGGTAGTATCTGGGAATATATTTACGATATAGGTATTGACGAAGTCAAATTCGCTCTGCAGTGGACGAGTGATGGTCTGGCGAATGATGCAGCCATCGTCATCAACAAAGGCAGTATCCTTGCTTATAGTAGGATTAGTGGTTGGCACTGCATGGTCGGTGTTATAGTCGCGAGTAGTGGGGTCAAAGCGGTTGCGGCGCTTGGCTGCCTCGGTCAGGTTATACACCTCATAGCGGTAGTTCATCTGACGGGGGTCAAGCTCCTTCTTGCCTGTGATGGGGTTGGTGCGATATACGCTCTCAATGGCGCGTTCTTCATCCTCACTGGGGTTCTTCCAAGGGATGTTGCGGCTCCAATTGAGGTGGGGCTTGATGGGGTTACCCTCTTTGTCCTCCTCGATTTTAAACTCCTCGTTGCCACCGTAGGCGGGGTCGGCAAGGCGCTCGCGGATAATGGAGTCGCGAACCCAATAGACAAACTGCTTGTATTTGCTGTTGGTCACCTCATTCTCGTCCATCCAGAAGGCGTCAACGCTCACACCTCTTGCTGTGGAGTCGATACCCCACAGAGAGTCGCGCATAGCAGGACCTTCCTTCATTGAACCACAGTCGACGAGCACCATGCCATAAGGCGTGGGCTCATTGAAGGTAACAGCTCCCACTCCGGTCACTTCACCTCCACCGCTGTTCATAGACTTACGAACTCCGCTGCAAGATGCCAGCACTACTATCGTAAAGAAGAAAATCAATAACTTTTTCATATATACTTTGATAGAATATGTTATCTATTAACCTATTTGTTGTTTATCAATTTCACCAATGAGCATCACATTATGCGAATGCTCTTGTGCTTATTTTTGTTTACCTCGCCCATGTTGAGCTTCACGTTATAGTTCAAAAAAAGCTCATGACTGCCGTGCGTGGCCTTGTTCATTGCCGAGATTGGGAAGTCGTAGGCATAGCCCACAAAGAAATTCTTAAACTCAGCTCCAATCATTGCGCATACGGCATCTTTGTGCCTATAGGCGACACCCGCCGAAATGAACTTATTGTAGCGAAACCGCGCAGTGGCTTCATATTGCCAGAACTTCGTGTCGGTCTTCACCATTATCGACGGCTGTATTTCAATTAACGTATTTTTAATAGGAATATTGCTACCTGCCATTAAATAAAAGTTGCGGCCAGTTTCAAACTGATACAAATCTTCTTCGTTCTCACCTGCTTTCATATTGATGGTAGGAGCAGTAAGGTGAGTGCCAGAAATCGACACCCAGAACCATTTGTGTGTAAACGTCACGCCAGCAGCCATGTCAATAGCTCTACCGTTGACCACGCCTTTGGGGATAGCATCGTCGGCACTGGTGTGATAATTATCATTCTCGGGAACTCTAATACTATCGCCCTTGAATGACTGGTTGAGCAGTCCCACTTGGAATCCCACACTTAGGGTTCCTCCCATCATTTTTTTCTTCCATGCAAGTTGTGCAGCAACGGTCTGAGTGCTGAAAAGTCCCACATTCTCCTGTTGAAGCATCAAACCAACGCCCCAGCGCTTGCCGAGGAACTTAAACGGCATGTCGGCCATAGCCATGAAGTCCATAGGGGCATGTTTCACTCCTATCCATTGCAACTTGCTGCCAGCAGTGATGTGTATGAAATCGACATTGCCTATCGAACTGGGGTTATAATACGACGGCAACGCCCAGTACTGGGTGAGCTGTGCATCGATTTGCGCTGCCGCTTGGAATCCATTAGCGGCAAGCACTATCGAGAGCGAGAAAAGCAATGTCTTTAAATATCGTCGCATAAACTTTTTTATTCAAAATAAAACGTCACAACCACCATGTTGTTCTTTATCTTGCTCACGCTCTTTGTGAATACCTCCATAGCGGGATTGTCCTGAAGGTCTGGACGGTTGGTTTCAAGCAGATTTCTCAATCCAAAACAGAATTTCACCTCAGGGCAAAGCTTAAAGAACGGCAAGTAAAAGTCGCACCCCATACCCACAGTGAGCATCACGTCAAAGTCTTTGAGACGCAACTGCTCAGAACGCTCCTTGCTAAGGTCGTAGAGGCCTGTAACTCCAGTGGTAAAATATGGACGTATGTTGTGGTAACGCTTTGTTGAGATCTTCAGGTCAAGAGGCACCACAATATAGGTTGCCTTCACATTTTGACTCTGCTTGAAAATGTTAGGTTCCAAGGCATCTTCAGGTGGGGTTGCATTGTAATACTTAACCACCTTGTTACCAAAGTACATACCCGGCGACAGCCTAAGGTTGAAATGCTCTCCCAGGCGCAAATCTGCGAGCACATTCACACAGAAACCTGGTGAATGGTTAGGAATATCGGCAAACCACGACTGCCCATCATCGCTGATATAGCCATTGTTGGTAATCAACAAATCCTGAAAATTGCAGCCAACCGAGAAACCATAATGAATGCGCTTCATGTCGGCATACTGGCGGTTCAAGATTTTATCATTATCCTGAGCCACAGCCATTAATGACATAAGAAGCAGTGCAAAAAAAGCAATATGTCGGTAATTGTGAATACTCATTTACATTTAATAACGCAATTTTTGCAGTCTTATTGCAAATTTTGCGCTTTTTGAGCACAATCGACACCCCTTTTTCAAGAAATGAGCCTCATTAGAAACACAAGAAATAACCAAGCAATTGGTCATTATGAATTATGCACAATACATCTCATACCCCTATTCACTATCCATGCAGTGAGGATGAGCAGCGGCAATGTGCAGGCAAAGCTGTAGTCGTAAATTAACACACCAAAGTGGCCGAAAAATGGCGCTATGATATAGACAAACAGGTTATTTACCAACTTATGTAACATATATACCTCGAAACTTACTCCACCTAGCCAAAGCAGTGGCTTCAGGCACAAAACCTTGCCTATCAAGCCCTCATTGCCGTTGAGGATAGAGCACATCACTATGAGCATCGATACAGGCAGCCACCATAGCACAGATGTTTCCAAGCGCTCGGTTATTGTACTGCCGCTTGCATGGAAAGCGACAAAGGTAGCCAGCACTGCGAGCGGCACTATTTCATTAATTGAGGCACGTACCATTGAAATCGAACTGGGCATGATACGCTCTCTCAGCGTGGCACCAAGCATTATTCCAAGGGCATAATCAACAAGTCTTGTAGCGGGACACACATAGAGGTAACTGCGCCATTGGTCACTGACAACTAGAAGACTAGCAGCCACTGCCATACAGGCAACAAGAACCACAATCCAAGCAACCTTAATACCGATACGATTGAAGAACTTGAGCAGCAAAGGGGTAGCGATGACACAAAACATCAACGTGCTCAAAAACCACGAGTGTATGCTGTAGTTGAAGAAAACAGCCTCACTAGGCACCCACGACTGCAATAACAGCACATGGAGTGGCAAATCCCAACCGTAGTGGAACTTGTGAATTTGCGCCAGGTCAAGAACAATCAATGCGGCAAGCACCAGCCAGTGAAGGGGGAAAATGCGCTTAATACGCCGCCAGTAGAAATCCTTGCAGGATTCAATTGCAGTGCGCTTATAGGCAACAAGAAATCCGCTAAGCATGAAAAAGAACGTCACACCAGCCAAGGTCATTTGGTCAAACGCGTGCATTTTAAAGTGAAAACACACGATGCAAATTGCAAAAATGCCACGCCAAGATGCAAAAGTCTTAATCATGAATATTTAAGATGACTAGTAGAAAAATGTAATTCTTGAGTAATTAGCGGGGTGATTAGCAAGCATAACTCAAAATATATAACTTACAACTCACTACATTATAGACGTATAATTATTCTTCCGGGTGAAAAGTCCCTTAATCTTGTAGTAGCAGTTTACAAGTGGGCGCAAAAGCACCATCACTGGTGTAGAGAAAAACAGCAGCGGCAAGTGAAGCAGGTAACAGTTGCGGAAAGTCACCAACATCGATGGCAGCCACGTGAACAACAAAACAAATGCAGTTATCGCTATCACTGCTAAGTTAGTGTAGGCAAGTGCAACAGCACCGGCAATAGCAGCCAAACGCAAGTAATAGAGCAGCGACATAAACGCTTGGATGCGGAACTGTGATTTATATCTAACAAAATGCGAGGTGAAGTCACGACGCGATTTCAGTGTGCTGAAAGCGTGAGGAAGATCATCATAATGCGCCGACATGAAACTTGCTGGCAAAATCTCCAAGCGGGTGTTCTTGGCAGTGGCAATTTCGCTGACGAAGATGTCATCATCTCCCCATTTCATATCGAGAGAATTAGAAAAACCTTTATTCTTATAGAACACTTCTTTGCGATAGGCGAGGTTGTCGCTCGTACCACGATAGGGTTTGCCATTAATTGCGCTCAGCAACCATTGCATTGATGTGGTCATGTCGTCAAAAATACGGTAGCTCTTGCCCAATCTATTGTCTTCGCTATGAGCAAAATGCGAATATCCCAGAACCACATCAACGCCTGGACCAAAGTTACGCATCATCGCCATGAGCCAGCGGTCACTGTGCACCTGGCAGTTGGCATTGGTGGTAAGTACCACATCATGCTGAGCGGCCTTAATGCCCAGCATCACTGCGAGTTTCTTGCGAGACAACGAACGAGTTTGGTCTGGCACAGTCACTATCTTCAAATGGTCGTAATAGGCCATCATCTCGCCAACGAGGTCTTTAGTGCCATCAACCGACGCATCATCAAGCACTATCACCTCAAAAGGCGAAGGATATTTCTGCTGCATCAGTGTGGGCAAGAACATGTTGAGCCACTTTTCGTCATCGTTGGCAAACACCAAAATCGACACCGAAGGCAAGTCTTCAGGAAACAAATAACGACGAGTGCGCTCGTCCACCTTCATAAACTTCAATAGCTTCATGCTGCGGCGGTTATACCACACCACCCACACCAGCGACAGCAACAACGCCGCCCCTAGCAGTGACCATATAATATAATGTATTTCTAGCGAGAAAAACATAACCTCGTTTATCCTAATTTGCAATAGTTCGTGAAAAATCTCTGCAAAGGTACCAAAAAGTTGTCAGTTTTCAGTTATGAGTTGTCAGTTTTTTAGCACTTGAGACGAAAATGAAAGAAAAAAGAATGAAAAAATGATTATTTTTGCAGTCTATTGATTATACTTAAATGACAACCATACTACAAACAATTAAATCAACAATTATGAATCTTTTTAAAACAAGAGACATCAAAGTCATCAGCATCTTAATGCTTGTCGCATGTATTGGGGCATCGGTTTTTATAACTTCATGCAAGAATGAGCAAAAAGGTGAAATCGACAAGAAAGCAGTCGCACAGATAGGTTTTTATGAGACCTATCTATACAAAGATATTGCTCAGGACATCAGCAAGTTGTGCGAAGCGACCGGTGATTCTACTCTGCTTAAAAACAAAATAAATGTCTATGATGAAAGACCTGTAGTTTGCAATGCCACAAAGAGCGACACCACAGCCATCAACGCTGTCATTGAGAAGCATGGCAAAGACATTTTGCCTGCCAATCTTAAACTGATGTGGACACAAGAGCCTGAAAATGGCTATTTTCAGCTTATAGCACTCAAAACCGATGCTTCAGGAAAACCTGCCATGACAGGTGAGTCAATTATCAAAGCCGATGTGACAAAAAATGATCTCAATGGACATGAAACATATACAGCAATTGCTATTACCTTAGATAAAGAAAGCACTAAAAAATTCTCAAGATTTTCAGCTGATAACATTGGACGCCCAATTGCGATTATTTACAAAGACAAGGTTCTCTCCTATCCTACTGTGCAATGTCAAATCGATGGCGGAACAGTTGAATTAACAGGCAATTTCGACGAGGAAGAAGCCAACGATTTTGTGGACATGTTATATGGCAAGAAATAAAAACAGAACACATTAGACACACATTTGTTAAATAACATTAACATTTGAAAGTTTCTTTTGCATTATTCCATTTTTATTATATCTTTGCAAAAAACCATTAACAGCCCAGAATCACATTCTATGTTTAAAAAGATAAAACAATGGTACACAAATGTATGCAGCAAGTTGTCCTATTCACAAAAGATAGGACTAGTTGTTATTGCTGGTTTGATTGTGGGACTGGGTGGACTATTTGGCTACCTGCTTAGGGCTCACACCTATCTTGGCAATGACTCAAGTGCGTGTGTAAACTGTCACATCATGTCACCATACTATGCTACTTGGAGCAACTCGAGCCACTTTCGTGACGCCACCTGCAACGACTGCCATGTGCCGCACGACAGCTTCTTCAAGAAATATGCCTTCAAAGCTACCGATGGTTTGAAGCACGTGGCATATTTCGTGACCAACAGCGAGCGACAAGCCATTATGGCCGAGGATGCCAGCGCACAAGTTATAATGAATAACTGCATACGCTGCCATACCCAGCTTAATCAAGAGTTTGTTAAGACAGGACGTATCGACTACATGATGGCAAAAAAAGGCGAGGGCAAAGCATGCTGGGATTGTCACCGCAACGTGCCTCACGGTGGCATGAACTCTCTCATGTCTACTCCTGGCGCTGAGACTCAAGTGCCGCTGCCGCCAAGTCCCGTACCCGAATGGTTGCAATCAAAAAAGCAATAATCAGATAATTGCAGAATTCAATATTTAATATACAATAGACAACAAACGAAAACAACATATCTATGGCAAAGAAACTAAAAAAATGGCAAGGATGGGCACTCTTTGGAGGGTCGATGATTGTAGTGTTCCTGTTGGGACTGCTGGTATCTTCGCTCATGCAGCGAAGGGCCGAAGTTGCAAGCGTGTTCAACAACAAACGCACAGAATTCACCGATTCAATCATTGCCCAAAACGAGAAATTCAAGGCCGATTATCCTCGTGAGTACGAGACATGGGCGATGACCGAAGACACCACCTTTAAGTCTGAATACAACAGTTCTAACGAGGTTGACGTTCTTGAGCAAAGACCTGAAATGGTGATTCTATGGGCAGGATATGCTTTCTCACGCGACTACAACACCCCACGAGGTCACAAGCACTGTATAGAGGACTTGAGAAAAATTTTGCGCACCGGCAACCCAGGCATCGACGGCGATGAGGATATGCAGCCTGCAACATGCTGGACCTGCAAGGGACCCGACGTACCACGCATGATGCGCGAATTGAGTGGTAACAAATCGGTATTTGATCCCACCAACTATTATGCCTATGCAGGCAAGTGGAGTGGACTCGGCGACCAGATTGTTAATACTATTGGTTGCAGCGACTGCCATGATGCGCGCACTATGGATTTGCGACCTGCACGTCCCGCACTCTATGAGGCATGGAAACGTGCCGGTAAGGACGTGAACAAAGCCACTCATGAGGAGATGCGCTCATTAGTGTGCGCTCAATGCCACACTGAGTATTACTTCATCAAGCCCGATGACCCTAAAAATCCAGGAAAGGCCAACTACCTGATGTTTCCGCAAGACTTCGGCATGACATGCGAGGATGCAGAGCACTACTATGACTCTATTGGCTTTTACGACTATATTCACCCTTTGTCGAAGACCCCAATCCTCAAGGCACAGCACCCTGGATATGAGATAGCATTGCAAGGAATTCACGGACAGAGAGGCGTTTCATGTGCCGATTGTCATATGCCTTACATGCAGCAAGGTGGCGTAAAATTCACTGACCACCACATCATGTCACCATTGGCTAACATCGACCGCACCTGCCAGATTTGTCACCGCAAGGATGCCGAGACACTCAAACAGAACGTCTATGAGCGCCAGGCAAAATGCACCGAGGTGAGAAACCGCGCTGAGAAAGAACTGGCCGCTGCCCATATCGAAGCGAAATTCGCTTTCGAAAAAGGAGCTACCGACGCCGAAATGAAGCCCGTTCAAGACCTGATTCGCAAGAGTCAGTGGCGATGGGACTATGCCATAGCAAGTCATGGTGCCACCTTCCATGCCCCACAAGAAGTGACACGACTGCTCTCACACAGTGTGGACTATGCGTTACAAGCACGACTGCTCATTAGCAAGATTCTCGCCAAGCATGGCTACATCAGCGATGTGCCTATGCCTGACATCAGCACCAAAGCCAAAGCACAAGCCTACATTGGCCTTGACATGGCAAGCCTCAGAGCAAAGAAGAAGAATTTCTTGCAGCAGATTGTTCCAAAATGGATTGAAACAGCCAAGAAGAACAAACGAATCGAGATTTAAAATTCCGAAAAAGACATACAATTAAGGCAGGCGATAAATGCCTGTCTTAATTTTTCAAACTATCATAAATGAACAAATCTTTGACTCTCCTTGACGGATTCATGGTAGGCGGTGGCATTGTCGCGGCAGGGTTCATGCTGCAACTAAGTGCTGGGCCCGTCAACTGGGATGCTTTGACCTGGCCTGCCAATGCCATAATGCTGGCAGTGTTTATTGCAACAATCATTGCCATCTATATGATAGGAAGAAAATATGTTGTGCTACACTTTCTTGGCACCTACAAGGCTGCAGTGCCTGCAATGATATATGCCATAATTCTCACTTTAATCATGGGACTCACAAAACAGACCACTGATGGCACCTGGTTTAACAATATGCTGTCGTTTTGGCCAATGGTGCTGACCTATGTTTACATTACCGTCATCTTAGGAGTAATCATCATCAATCACATTTTGCATTTCAAGTGGCGTCGCGACATACCATTTTTGCTCAACCATCTGGGACTCTTCATCGCCCTGATCGCAGCCACGATTGGCAATGCCGACATGCAGCGCCTCAGGATGATAACCACAGTTGGAGAACCTGAGTGGAGAGCACTAACAGTCAACAACGAGATAATGGAATTGCCCATTGCTATAGAGCTTAACAAATTTATCATGGAGACTTATGATGACGGCTCTCCAAAGCGCTTCGCTTCTAACATAAACATTTACACACAAAACGGCAAGAACTTTGCCACAACCGTCGATGTCAACAAACCAGTAAAGGTTGAGGGCTACAAAATATACCAGTATGGCTACGACACGAATATGGGCCCAAACAGTCAAGAGAGCATCTTTGAACTGGTGCGAGACCCGTGGTTGCCTGTAGTTTATACCGGCATCTTTATGATGATTGCTGGAGCAGCAGGCCTATTCTTTATTGGTGCAAGAAGGAGGAGAAAATCATGACATGGAATAGTTTTATATATTTCGGCTTAGCATCGATAGTAATGTGGATTGCAGGAGCATGGGCTGCCTGGAAAGACAAGAAATCGATAGCCTACGGGGCAACTATAGCGGGCTTGCTCGTATTCTTTGGCTATATTATTGCAATGTGGGTTTCACTCGAAAGGCCACCGCTACGCACAATGGGAGAAACACGACTATGGTACTCACTATTCCTGCCACTAGCCGGCATTATTGTTTATGGCCGCTGGCGCTATAAATGGATATTGTCCTTCTCAACTCTTTTGGCAGTCGTGTTCATTGCCATAAACATCTTCAAACCCGAGATTCATTCCAAGACGCTCATGCCTGCGTTGCAGAGCCCCTGGTTTGCGCCTCACGTGATAGTCTATATGATGGCCTACGCATTACTGGGAGCATCGACAGTAATGGCTCTTTACTTGCTGTTTTTCAAACGAACAGAACCCACCGACCAAGAATATGATATTACAGACAACTTAGTATATGCCGGACTGGCTTTCCTCACATTTGGCATGCTGTTTGGCGCATTGTGGGCCAAGGAGGCATGGGGACACTACTGGTCATGGGATCCCAAGGAAACTTGGGCGGCAATAACATGGTTAGCCTATCTAGTGTATGTGCACTATCGTCTAATGCCTAACCACCGCAAACCTGTGGCTCTCGCCATGTTGATTGTAGCATTTGTGCTGCTACAAGTGTGCTGGTGGGGAATCAATTACCTCCCAAGCGCTCAAGCCACAAGCGTTCATACCTATAGCGCATAGGGAGATAATGCTTACTTCTCATACTTTGTACTTTCTACTTTTATCACTTCCTTTTCATCTCAAACCCCACCGTCACGTTGCGGAAGTTCTGGCTCAGGAAGGAGAGCGACTTTAGTGTCTCGCTGCTGCTCATCCCACTTATGAAGCTGAGTACCACCAGCAGACGATCCATGTCGAAGGCGACATATAGTTTCTTGCCGTCGCGGTGGGTGTGTGACTTGAGCGGGATGCCATGCCACCGAAGCGTGAGTTGCTGTTGTTCTGGGTCGTAAGCATAACTACCACCAAAGGAAAGGCCCAGCACCTTCATCTTCCACTCGCCATCCTCGGTGAGCGTCATCGAACTCCAGCGCTTGTTGATTTTCAGTTTCTTATAAGCCTTGTCAAGTCCCTTCTTGATTTTGCTCTTAGCAATAGGTTTTCCCAGTTTCCCCATCACTGAGGCACCATCGGCATGAACGTATGGTTTGTCATACTGCCACTCCCCTGCCACCATTTGGCACGCTGCTAGGCGCTGCTGCTCCGCAACATCTTCCTCAACCACAAACATGTCATTGGGGTCAAACAACGCTATTGTGTCCACTGCTTGAGCAGCCCCACAAAGCCAGAACGAAAAAACTAATAATGTCACAAAAAAATGTTTCATAGTGCACAAAGGTATCACTTTTTTTACAATCTTCACAGTTTTCTTCATAAAAAGTTTTACCTTTGCACCAAACCAAAAGTGACATGAAAAAGATTAAGATAACAGTAATGCGCATGGCATGCTATAAAGACTTGATGGAGAAGTTTGAGAACCCCATCGAGCACGCCTGCGACATGATTCTGGGGAGGACATTCATCGTGGAGAATTGCCAGCAACCCGAAGGGATGTGCGACAGCGCATGGGAGACACTACTGCCCTGGGTGAAAGAACTCGCCGAAGGCGGTGGAAACTTCTTCGACGGATGGATGAAAAATCCCCACAGTGCTATGATATCCTGCAATGACGGTTTTAGACCAGTATCATTCTTGGTAGAGACAGTAGAATAAAAACTTAATGAGACTCAGAGATAATTCCAAGTCTCATTTTTTCTTATTTAAGTACTTTTACTCAAACTGTGCGATGGCTTGTGCGAGTTGGTCTGCAGAGTGAACTCCTGATTCTCGCCACACTAGTTGCCCTTGCTTGAAGATCGCGAGGGTTGGCACTGCTCGCACGCCATATTGCATTGCCAACTGTTGTGCCTTATCGACATCAACCTTGATGATAGTGGCGCGATCGCCAATATTCTGCTTCAGTTCCTCAAGTATGGGGTGCATCATCTTACATGGTCCGCACCATGTGGCGAAGAAATCAACAAGCACTGGCTTGTCGCCTGATATAAGTTGCTCAAAATTGTTCATTGTTACATCATTTAACGAAATTAATAATAATGAATTACAATGAGCAAAAACAATGCCATTAACCAACGAACTGGCTTCCTGGCAGATTGCGCATGTTGTAGCAACTTGCCATCGACTCGCCGTATGCCCCTGCCGACAAGATAGCAATGAGGTCGCCTCGATGAGTGATGGGAAGCTGCTCGTCGCATGCAAACACGTCGCTCGACTCGCAGATTGGGCCCACCACATCATAGGTTTCCATCTCACTCTCTTTCGAAGTGAGGTTGACAATCTTGTGATGTGCATCATAAAGCGCAGGTCTTAAGAGGTCGGTCATTCCAGCATCGAGAATCACGAATTTCTTGACAGAGTTCTCCTTAACAAATACGACCCTCGTAATTAAGGCACCACACTGCGCCACTATTGAGCGGCCAAGCTCAAAGTGAACTTTCTGTCCCTCACGCAGTTTCAGCCCATGCTTGAACACTGCAAAGAAGTCATGGAACGGCGCAATGGGGTTCTCCTCGGGTTTCTCATAGTCAATGCCCAAACCGCCACCCACGTCTATCATCTCGAAGTTGACACCGTTTTTCTCATAATGATCAACCAGTTTGTTAACTTTCTCACATAGCATCTTATAGGGTTCCAAAGAGGAAATTTGCGAGCCTATGTGAAAATGCAAACCACGCAGATGGATATTCGATAAATTCATTGCTTTCTCCACCACTTCGTCAAGCATTGGGATATCTATGCCGAATTTGTCCTCGTTAGTGCCTGTTGTTATATAGCGATGTGTATGGGCATCTATGTTTGGGTTCACACGAATAGCGATGCCCATCGTCTTGCCTTTGCGAGCGGCAATTTCGTTAATTACCTCCATCTCGGGCACACTTTCCACATTAAAGCAATATATATCTTTGTCAATGCCTGTCTCAATCTCCCAATCGGTCTTTCCTACTCCAGCGTAGGCCATCTTGCCAGGGTCAAATCCAGCCTCAATCGCTGCCATTATTTCGTTGCCACTCACTAAGTCGGCGCCAACACCTGCATTTACAATCTCTCGAAGAATCACAGGATTAGCATTAGCCTTCAGAGCATAATGAACCACAAATGGGTATCCCTCAATCTCCAGATTAATAGCGCCCAATGTGCTTCGCAGCAGCGACAGGTCATAGCAGTAGAATGGTGTGCCGCATTGGCACAACTGATTTGAAATTTTATGGTACATGACAAAAAGTTATATTTATCGCGTTTTGTGTTTCTTGTGATATTTTTGCAAAGTTAAACACAATTCTCCAAAAAACAATTTTTATAGCAATTTTTTGTTCACTTTTTAAATATTTTTTCTACTTTCGTGAACTAAAACACGCAAAAATGACAACACGAGAAGCAATTTTGCTATTACGCAGCGAGCTTGACACCTGTTACGACAGCCGCGAAATAGAGGGCATGACCCGAGTAATCTTTGAGGATGTACTGCTGTGGCAACCCGTTGATATTGTGATACGCGAAAATGAGCAGTTACCCGAGTTTTTCGGCAATCGCCTCACCAACATCATCGAGCGACTCAAGCAGAATGAACCCCTGCAGTACATTCTAGGCAAAGCGCGCTTTCATGGCCACAGCTTTGCAGTGACTCCAGCCACCCTCATCCCCCGCCCCGAGACCGAGCAGCTCGTTGACATGATAATTGACGAGAACCCTAGCAGCGACCTCGAAGTGCTTGACATTGGCACCGGAAGCGGATGCATTGCCATCTCACTGGCAAGAACATTGAAGTTTGCCCAGGTCACTGCCACCGACATTAGTCCCGATGCGCTCACCGTGGCTCAGCAAAACGCCACTGCACTCAAGACCCGTGTGAAATTCCTTGAGCAAGACATCCTCACTTGCCGCACTCCAAGCGAGGCGTGGGACATCATAGTGAGCAATCCGCCATACATCACCGAGCAGGAGAAGGCAGCGATGGAGCGCAATGTGCTTGATTACGAGCCAGCCAGCGCACTATTCGTCCCCGATGATGACCCCATGCTCTTCTATCGCCCCATCGCCGCCTACGCTATCCGGGCCTTAAAGAATGGCGGACGCCTCTATCTTGAGATCAACCGCGCCATGGCTCAGCAAGTTAGCGATACGTTAAAATGGTCTGGATTGAGCAATATCCAGGTTCATAATGATTTTAACGGAAACAACCGATTTGTTTCAGCCACAAAGATAATTGATTAATTATTAACATTTTTAATATGAAAAAGTTATCATTATTAGCAATTGCTTTAACAGCAATCATGTTTGCTGGTTGCAAGACCGATGGCACTTCAAGCGATTCAAGTGCAAGCAACAATTCAGCATCAACCTCTGCGACAACCGACTCGACAGCACTTTCACAAGCAGCTCAAGAAGAGCACGCCGATGCCGACGCCACCTACACCTACGATGCAACAACCAACACCATGACAATTTTCAAAAAGGTGGATATACCCGAGGACCAGCCCGAAGAAGACTATGCCGAAGCGCTTGTGGAGCATCAAGTGCCAGAGTTTATAAAACTGTTCAAAAACAGCACCAAACCTGGTGATGTCACTATCAAGGAAAAAGGCGCCACTATCACAGTGAAATATGTCAACAACGCCAACGGTGAGGAAATCACCTCTTTTGACATCACACCCGAGGATTTGAAATAAACTTAGATTCTAGACATAAGATTTAAAAGGCCAGACTTTAGATTTTATACATCTGAGGTCTGGTTCTCTTTTCTGAGCTCTGATATCTTTTTTAAAAATGTTTTCAAAAAAAGGCTCTTAAGTTAAAATAGTGTTTAATTTAACATTTGTAACTCAAAAATATTATTAATTAACGTGCAAGATGAGTTGTGGTTAATATCAAAATGATAATTTTGCAACAAAAAATTAAAACGACATAAACAAAACACACATTATGAGTGAATCAGTCAACATTCGCGAATTGAATGAGATTATCGCTACAAAGAGTAATTTCGTGAGCGCAATCACGCAAGGCATGAACCAAACCATAGTTGGACAGAAACATCTGGTAGATTCTCTGTTAATAGCTTTACTTGCCAACGGCCATGTGCTGCTCGAGGGCGTACCAGGACTTGCCAAGACTTTAGCAATTAAAACTCTGTCGCAACTGATAGACGCAAAATACAGCCGCATCCAGTTCACCCCCGACCTGCTGCCTGCCGACGTTATAGGTACTATGGTATATAGCATACAGAAGGAGAAGTTTGAGGTTAAGCGCGGACCAGTGTTTGCCAACTTCATCCTTGCCGATGAGATAAACCGCGCACCAGCTAAGGTGCAGAGCGCGTTGCTCGAAGCTATGCAGGAGCGCCAAGTGACCATCGGCGAGAACACTTTTGCCCTTGATGACCCATTCCTAGTAATGGCTACCCAAAACCCAATTGAGCAGGAAGGCACCTATCCCCTACCCGAGGCCCAGGTTGACCGTTTCTTGATGAAGGTGGTAATTGGCTATCCCAATCGCCAAGAGGAAAAAGACATAATCAGGATGAACATTGACAACACAAAATTTGATGTCAAGCCAATAATCACTCCCGCCGATATCGTTGACGTGCGCGATGTGGTACGTCAAATCTATATCGACGAGAAAATTGAGCGTTACATCGTTGACATTGTGTTTGCCACACGTTTTCCCGAGGACTATGCCCTCAACGACCTCAAGAGCATCATCTCGTTTGGTGCCTCGCCACGTGCATCTATCAGCATGGCGCTTGCAGCAAGAGCATACGCGTTCTTGCGTGGACGTGGTTATGTGATTCCCGAGGACGTGCGCGCCGTGTGTCACGATGTGATGCGCCACCGCCTGGGTCTCACCTACGAGGCTGAGGCCAACAACATCACCGCCGATGAGATAATTAGCAATATCCTCGACAAGATTGCGGTGCCTTAATAGTTGTCAGTTTTCAGTCGTCAGTTATCAGTTGTCAGCCATCAGTTGACAGTTTCCAGATTAAAAAAATAGATGGAACGGAGTGAATTACTAAAAAAGGTTCGCAAAATTGAGATAAAGGCGAAGGGGCTTTCTCACAACATCTTTGCTGGCGAATACCACTCTGCTTTTAAAGGGCGTGGTATGACCTTCAGCGAGGTGCGCGAGTATCAATATGGCGATGATGTGCGCGACATTGATTGGAACGTCACCGCACGCCAGAACCGACCCTACGTCAAAGTCTATGAAGAGGAACGTGAGCTCACTGTAATGCTCGTCGTGGATGTAAGCGGTAGTAAAGATTTTGGTGCTTTAGGCGAAATGAAACGCGACATGATGACCGAGATCGCTGCAACAATCGCCTTTTCTGCTATCGAGAACAACGACAAGGTGGGACTGCTGCTCTTTAGCGACAAGATAGAGTTTTTTATTCCACCTAAAAAAGGAAAGAAACACATCTTATTGATTATCAGCAAGCTTCTCAACTACGAAGCCGAGAGTAAAGGCACCGACATCAATCAAGCGCTTGAATACATGACAAGTGCCCTCAAAAAGCGCTGCACATCATTTGTGATTAGCGACTTCCTAGATGAGAAAGACTACTACAAGAGCTTGTCAATAGCCAACCATAAACACGACGTAATCGCAGTACAGGTGTATGACAAGCGAGAGGCGCAGCTCCCTAACGTAGGACTAATGAAAGTGGCAGATGCCGAAACTGGCGCAGAGCGTTGGGTAGATACCAGCAGCCGACGAGTGCGGCAGGCTTATGACCGATGGTGGTATGAGCGCCAGCAGGCTATGACCGACATTATGCAGCGAAGCAATGTTGACATGGCACAAGTGGCTACCGACGAAGACTTTGTGAAGTCACTAATGGCTCTTTTCAAGCGTCGAGGCTAATTTTTCTCTAAAATCACAATCTACCGATTATTCAATGACACGAAAATTAATATATCGCTTCCTGCTTCTCGTTCTGCTATGTGTGCCGACTATGAGATCTCATGCCGGAAACACTATTGTCAGTGTCAAGCTCGACTCGGCAAAGGTGTTGATGGGTAAAACAGTGAAACTGCGCATCAACATAGTGAAAGATGCAAACAGCACTGGAATTATTCTAGGTGCCGATTCAACAACACTAGGTGATATCGACATCGTTAAACGCGACAAGTTGCAGTCTAAAACCCTTGACAACAACCGTGAGGAGATAACACAAGTTATCACCTTGCAGCCTTTTGAACCAGGGGAATATGACCTACCACCAATCAAGTATCTTGTGGAGGGCGACACCATGATGAGCAACAAGGAACATCTTGTTGTTGACTCAGTGAAAGTTGATGTTAATGGTGACATTAAAGATTACAAGCCCATACTGGGAGTGCCTTTAAAATTGATTGACTACATTCCCAATATTATTGCAAACTACTGGTGGGCATGGCTAATAGGACTTGCACTGATTGCTTTCTCAATCTTTGCATATTTCAAGTGGTTCAAGAAAGGCATCAACCCATTCAAACCCGAAAAGAAACGATTGCCACCCTACGAAGAGGCAATTCTCGCGCTCAACAACCTCAAAAACCGACAACTGTGGCAGAATGGACAACACAAAGAATATTACTCTTGTCTCACCGACATTCTGCGCGTGTATATAGAACGACGCTTCGGTATTAACGCCGTAGAGATGACAACGAGCGAAATTATGGAGCAAATCAAGCACAACGAAGAAGCGCTACAAGTAAAAGATCAGCTCAGCGAAGTGCTTGAGATTGCCGACTATGTGAAATTTGCCAAGATGCAAACCATTGCCGACGATAACGAGGTAGCATTCCAACGTACCCTGAACTTTGTGGAACAGACTAAGCCTGCACCAGTCGCTGAAGAAGGCAAAGAAGATGGCGAAGACATCACCATTGCCGAAAGAAAGGAGGAAGAAGAGCGATGATAGGCAATATGCAATTTATGCACCCCAACTTGCTGTGGTTTCTGCTACTGATTATACCTCTCACGGTGTGGCACGTATTGAAGGGATGCAAGAGCGACCCTACTATGAAGTTACCAACCACCAATGCCTTCAACAGCATGGGTACTAGCTGGAAAGAGTGGATGCGCCACGTGCTATTTGCACTTAAAATGCTAGCTTTAGCATGCTTAGTAGTGATTTTGTGCCGTCCACTTTCAAGCGACTCTTGGTCGCAAAAAAATGTGGATGGTACAGACATTGTCTTATCTATTGACGTGAGCAGCAGTATGCTTGCACACGACTTTAAGCCCGATCGACTTGCTGCTGCCAAAGAGGTTGCAAGTGACTTCGTAAGTGGACGCACAAGCGACAATATTGGTCTTGTTGCCTTTGCTGGAGAAGCTTTCACTTTAGTGCCTATGACCACCGACATCGCCACCCTTGTCAACAGCATCAACAACCTAGAGATTGACATGAACTTCACTCTTGAAGATGGTACAGCTGTGGGCGATGGTATCGCTACGGCAATCAACCGACTCAACAAAGGAAAAGCCAAGTCAAAAAGTATCATCCTGCTCACCGATGGCAGCAACAATACCGGTGTAGTATATCCCGAGACTGCAGCTCAGATAGCTCGCAAGGAGGGCATCAAAATCTACACTATTGGTATTGGAACTATGGGCACAGCACCGTTCCCCGTCTTTGATTTCAGCGGACACATAGTAAGCTATGAGAACATGAAGGTTGAAATCGACGAGAACTCACTCAAAGAAATATCCAAAATCACAGGTGGAAAATACTTCAGGGCTACCAACAAAGATGTGCTCAAGAAGGTCTTTGCCGAAATCGACAAACTTGAGAAGTCGCGCATCGCTGTGGAGCAACACAACAACCTTGATGATGCTTATCAGCCCTGGGCACTCGCACTGCTCATCATTCTCACTTTGTGTGCTGTGATAAGATACACCGTGCTTAGGACCATTCCATAATTTTTTAATCACGACTAAAAACGACTACAATATATCATGTTCAGTTTCGCAAATCCCGAGTTTCTATACCTACTGTTTCTGCTGCCAGTGATTGTGGGGTTATATCTCCTATCAAGGATGGCTCGTAAGCGCAATCTGGCACGATTTGGCAAGGAGAAACAACTGCAAGAGCTAATGCCCGATGTGTCGAGCCGCAAACCAATGGTGAGACTCATCATCTTCCTGCTACTGCTGACTATGGTGATTGTGATGCTTGCACGACCACGTGCTGGCTCAATGGAAAAGGTAAAAGGAGAAGTTAAGGGTATTGAGGTGGTTATTGCAATGGATGTGTCAAACTCAATGAACGCGAGCAGCACATCAAACCAAAACGGTATCTCACGACTTCAACGCTCAAAAATGGTGATGGAGAAACTCATCGATCGCTTGCGCAACGACAAGGTGGGACTTGTGGTATTTGCCGGTAAAGCCATGATGCAGATGCCTATGACCATCGACGGCACTAGCGCAAAGATGTTCCTAAATAACATCAGCACCGACATGATACCTCTCCAAGGCACAAACATTGGCGATGCCATCGACTTGGCGATGCACACCTTCTCGCAAGATGAGAAAGCGTCGAAGGCAATAATCCTCATCACAGATGCCGAGAACTTTGAGGGCGACGCTGAGGATGCCGCAAAGCAAGCCCACAAGAAAAACATCCAGGTCAATGTAATTGGAATTGGCGACAATGAAGTTCCCATTCCCACTAACGAGGGAGATGGATGGATGCGTGACGACAATGGCGAAATTGCCATGACAAGATTCAACGAGGAACAAGCTAAAAAAATCGCTGAGGCAGGTGGAGGTATATTTGTCAAAGGCGATGCTACCGATGCAGTGAATGTCCTCGATGAAGATCTTAAGAAACTGGCTACAACCAACATGTCGCAATTTACCTACAGCCGTGAGGATGAGCAATTCCCTGTCTTTGCTTGGATAGCGTTGGCACTTCTCATTGCCAGCGTGCTGTTGCTCAACCGCAAGAACCCGTGGCTGGCAAAGAAAAATTTCTTCAAACGAAAAGTAAATGACAACAATGAAGAATAACATCTTTATATCATTGATTCTTGTTGCTATGGCAAGCACTGCGATGTGCCTGCTTTCGGGATGTAGCAAAGATGATAAATTCATTCCCGACATAACCAATAAAGAAGAGCGTCAACTTATCAAAGAAGGCAATAAACTTTTTGATGAGGGCAATTATCGAGAAGCGGAGATAATGTACAACAAAGCTGCACAGGTAAATCCAAACTCCCCTACCGCTAATTACAACTTGGCTTTGTCGCTAACCAAGCAGTTGAAGTCTGCCGACAATGACTCTATCAAAAACGACATGATGGCTCATGCCTTCAGCCTTTTCGAGCTTATCCCAACTTTGACAAAGGACTCAACTCTCATTGCCATGGCATACCATAATATGGGAAACCTCAAATATGAGAACGAGGCCTACAAAGAGGCCATTGACGCATATAAACAGTCGCTGCGCCACAACCCTAACGACAACGACACACGCTATAATCTGAGAATGGCGCAACTAAAACTGCAAGAACAACAACAGCAACAACAAGATAAAAACCAGCAAAACCAAGACCAGCAGGATCAGAAAGACCAGCAAGATCAGGATAAACAAAATCAAGAAAACCAGAATAAGGATCAACAGAATCAAGACAAGCAAGACCAAGATAAACAGAACCAAGATAAACAAAACCAAGACCAAAAGAAAGCACAAGAAAAACCTGCAGAACAAAAACAGCAATCTGGCAATCAGCAAGACGCCAACATCAAAATGGATGAGCGAAATATGCGACAAGTGCTAAAAGCCGCTCAAGACAAAGAGGATGCTGTACAAAGAAAAATCAACAATGCTAGCAGTGGCCAAGAGCGCCGAGAGAGGCAGTCAAGCCGAAACAAGTGGTAATGCTTAAAACAACTCACTAAGAAAATAACAATGACTAAGATAAAACACATAATATCACTCACACTACTTTTGGTGACGATGGTTGCACACGCAACCACATTCCGTGTGCAAGCCCCCACCAAAGTAGAAGTTGGAGGAAAGTTTAGGGTAGAATATGTGCTAGAAGGTGCTGAAGGGACTAACCCTTCATTGCCACAGCTCAACGGCGCTAAACTGCTTTACGGGCCATCGGTATCAACTAGCATGAGCATGACGTCAATCAACGGCAAGACCTCTACCAATTACTCACAAGTGTTCACTATGCTTTATGAGGCAGAAACTCCTGGCAAACACACACTACCCCCTGCCACTATCACTGCCGATGGTAAGCGTCTCACCACACGAGCTACGACCATTGAGATAGTACCATCAAGTGGTAACCATAACGCATCGCCACAATATCCATCTCAACCATTTCAGCCATCACCACAGCCAAGCAACGATCCCGACTTTACCAACCCGATGAATCAGACTGCTGGCAACAATGTGGATGCCAACGACTTCTTCGTAAAAGTATCCATGTCAAAAGAGGTGGTTTATGAGCAAGAGGCAGTGGTGTGCCTCATCAAACTCTTCACCCGCTACAACGTGTCAAGATTCCACTGCACTCAGCAACCCACTTTCAACGGATTCCTAATTGAGGAACTGCCTGTTAATAACAATTCGCCACAACTTGAGACCGTTAACGGCAAACAATATTACACTGCTGTACTCAAGAAGTGCATTCTTTATCCACAACAATCAGGAAAACTCACCATCACATCAGGAAACTATGACGTGCAGCTTGTGCAATATGATGTCTATAGCACGCCCATGGGGCAAATATCACAGCCCTCACCCATCGACATTCAGGTGAAAAGCAATTCTGCAAGCGTCAACATTAAGCCACTACCAGAGCCTAAGCCTGCCAACTTCAGCGGCGCTGTGGGAGAGTTTACTGCAAAGTCGATGGTTGATCCGCATAGTTTCAAGACATATGCACCCGCTACCTACAGCATCACTGTGAGTGGCACAGGCAATCTAAAGTATATCCAGAATCCTGTGGTGGTAATGCCTCGCGAGTTCGATGTTTATGACCCTCAAAGCAAGGTTAACCTAAGTCCTGATGGTAATAACATGAGCGGAGATGTCACTTTTGAATACCCATTCATTCCTCAGCATGTAGGAGGCTTTGAGATTCCTGACACCTATTTCGTGTTTTTCAACACCAGCACACAGCAGTACGATAGCATCAAAGTCAATGGTTGTAAACTCAAGGTAGAGAAAGGCGAAGGAAAGCCATCAGAGCATTATAAGCTGCGCGATATGGATATTCGTCCCATCACCACAGATGAAATAACGCTGAGCAAGAGTCAGAATTTCTTTATCACCAAGTGGTGGTATTGGCTCATTTTTGCAACCACCCTGCTGCTCACATTCGCTATCCTTACCGTTTACCGCAAGATTGAGAAGACGCACGCCGACACCACTCTCATGCGCACCCGTCGTGCAAGCAAGGTGGCACAACGCAGGCTCAAAAAAGCCCAAGAGTGCCTCAACCACCATGACACCAACGGATTCTATACCGAGACACTTACCGCACTTTGGGGTTACCTCAGCGACAAGCTCACCATTCCCGTTTCTGAGCTTAGCAAAGACAATATCGCTGCCGAGATGGAACAATTTGGATTCCAGCAGCAACACATTGATGACACTCTCAATATGCTCGAGACATGTGAGTTTGCCCAATATGCCCCATCTCTCGACGATGGCGACATGCCTGCCGTTTATGACAAATGTGCACAGCTCATCGACCAACTTGAAAAAACAAAACGCTCTAAAACATCGACTAAATGAAACATCGACTAATAATATTCCTGACTCTAATGTTCATTGCCGCCACATCACTAGCTAGCGGTATTGACTACATAGAACAAGGCAACAAAGCCTACGAACAGAAGCAGTACAAGAAAGCAACTGAGATGTATGAGCGAGCTCTGCGAGATGGCGAGTCATCGCTGCTGCGCTACAACCTAGGTAACGCCTACTATCGCCTTAACGACCGAGCACGTGCAGTCCTCAACTATGAGCGAGCCCTCAAACTTGACCCTGGTAATGGCGATGCACGCTTTAACCTCAAGTTCGTGAATGAGAAGTCAAAAATTAACGAAACTAGTGGTTCCAACTATTTCACTAACTTGCTCTCTGGATGGGTGGGACATCTGTCGAGCAATACTTGGGCGATGATATCTCTCTCGCTTTTTGTTCTCATGCTCGCCGCCATAGTATGCTACCGCATAGCTGACAGTGTGGCTCTGCAAAAAACCGGTTTCTTTGGTGCAATAGTATTAGGAGTACTAGCATTGCTAGCATTGGCTAGTTCCTACTATATGTATCACCACACCACCGAAACCATCTACGCCATTGTGATGACCGACAAAGCCCCAGCCAATAAGTCGCCACGCGATGGTGAAAAAGAAGAGTTCAAACTCCCAAGCGGCACCAAGGTTGAGATTGTGGATTCAATAAGCAATGACAAGAACTCCAACGGAGCAATGTGGTACATGATAGAGACCACAACCAACAAAACCGGCTGGATGAAAAAAGCCGATCTTGAAAAGATATAATTATTAAAACCAACAACCAATACCCGACAAATGGAAGCATTACAACAATTTGACGCGAGCATTTTTACCACTCTTAATAGTTGGCACGCACTGTATTTAGACAACTTCATGGCGCTTGTGACAGTAGTTGCCACCTGGTTACCCATAATATTGATGCTGCTATTCATGCTTTATAAGAAGAAAGGATGGAGAAAAACGCTGGTGGTAATCCTCGCTGTGGCAGTAGTGATCCTTATTGCAGACCAAGTCTCGGCAAGTATTATAAAGCCACTAGTGGGTAGGCTTAGGCCCTCACGCAACCCTGACTTGCAATCAACAATTCACCTTGTAAACGGTTACAACGGCGGGAAATTTGGCTTCGTCTCAAGCCATGCAGCCAACTGCTTTGGCGTTGCAATGCTACTGGCTTTTCTGTTCAAGAATCGTGCTTTCACATGGTTTATGATAGCATGGGCATCACTTATGTGTTACAGCCGCATATATCTGGGTGTGCACTATCCTGGCGACATCGTGTGCGGAGCCATCCTCGGAGTTGCTACAGCAGCAATAGTATATTTCATCATAAAAGGATTGAAAAAGAAATATCCTCTTTGGTTCGACATCTCATTCACTCCAGGGGAGAGAAAGCAAATGATATACGCACTATTGGCCAACGTTGCTCTTTTAGCCTTGTTGGCAGCTATTATGACATTTTTTATCGAGAACAATACGAACATCTATAATTTTTTAGGTCTTTTCAAACGTTAATCTACTGGGGGCATTAACAGTAATCATTACAATATTTTTTGAAATTAATGCGATTTTCTTTTTACATTTAAAAAAAATCACTACCTTTATAGCACATTTCTAAATAACACTAGTTTTTCTAAATCATAAAATCAATATCATCATGCCAAAGACCATTACATTCAATGAGCTTAGACGCATCAAGGCTAGTCTGCCCGAAGGCTCTACACACGTGATTGCCGAGAAATTGAACCTTAGTGTTCAAACAGTGAGAAACTACTTTGGCGGGTCAAACTATGACTTCGGCATTCACATGGGAGTTCACATTGAACCAGGACCAGATGGAGGCATCGTTGTCCTCGACGACCCCACCATCCTTGACATGGCACTCGACATCCTTGACAAACAAAAGCCCAAAGAACAAGTCTAAAAACTGGAATTGCCAGTAAAGCAACATGGAATCCCCACAACAAGTGAAGATTCCATGTTTTTTATTTCTTAATGAACAATTACCTTGGTTGCTGCACACCTTTCATTGACAAGGCAATGCGCTTGCGTTCGAGATCAACACTCACCACTCGCACTCTCACATGCTGGTTGAGTTTTACTGCCTTAGCGGGGTTCTCCACCCGCTTGTCGCTGAGCTGTGACACGTGTACCAAACCCTCTTTGTGAACACCGATATCCACAAAAGCGCCAAATTGGGTAATGTTAGTCACGATTCCGGGCAGTTCCATACCTGGCTTGAGGTCGGTAATCTCGTGCACACTCTCGTCAAACTCCATAGCCTTGACCTCGCTGCGTGGGTCGCGACCTGGTTTCTCAAGCTCTTTCATAATGTCAATCAAGGTCAACTCACCCACGTCGTGAGATATGTATCGCTTGATGTCGATGAGGTTGCGCTTCTCTTTATCTTTGATTAGCTCGGCTACAGTGCAGTTACAATCTCGCGCCATCTTGGTGACAAGAGCGTAACGCTCAGGATGCACTGCGCTGTTGTCAAGAGGGTTGTCGCTCTCGGGCACGCGCAGGAAGCCTGCCGCCTGAGTGAAAGTCTTTGGACCGAGTTTTGGCACCTTAAGCAGTTCTTCACGTGAGTGAAAATCGCCGTTCTCGGCACGATAGTTCACGATGTTTTGTGCCAACGTAGGACCAAGTCCTGAAACATAAGTCAACAGTTCCTTGCTAGCAGTGTTGAGGTTAACGCCCACACTATTAACGCAGCTCTCAACGGTGTAGTTCAACGCCTCCTTAAGTTTGGTCTGATCCACATCATGCTGGTACTGCCCCACTCCAATCGACTTGGGGTCAATCTTCACAAGTTCGGCAAGCGGATCAAGCAGTCGCCTACCTATTGAAACAGCTCCACGCACTGTAACATCCTTATCGGGGAACTCATCGCGGGCTATCTTACTTGCACTATAGATTGATGCTCCATTCTCACTCACGACAAACACATTGATGTCACGACGATAGCGTATTCTCTTCAAGAATTTTTCTGTTTCGCGACTAGCAGTGCCATTGCCTAATGCTATTGCGTCAATCTTGTAAGTTTCCACAAGATTATGTATCTTCTTAGTGGCGCCTTCAATATCGTAATTAGGAGCAGTGGGATAAATAACGTCGTTGTGCAACAAGTTGCCGTTCTCATCAAGACACACAACCTTGCAGCCAGTACGGAAGCCAGGGTCAACAGCAAGGATGCGCTTATGACCCAACGGTGGAGCAAAGAGCAATTGTCGAACATTCTGAGCAAACATCTCAATTGCCTCGGCATCGGCACGCTCTTTTGAGAGGGCAGCAAACTCGTTCTCAATCGACGGCTTGATTAATCGGTCAAAGCTATCCTCAGCAGCCTCCTCTACCAACTGCGAGGTCTCGCCTTTGCCTCGCACCACAATGCGACACACATTATCGACGGCACGATCGTTGTTGATGTCGATGCTCACCTTGAGGAAACCCTCTTTCTCGCCACGGCGAATAGCGAGTAATTGATGTGATGAAATATACTTCAACGGTTTAGAGAAGTCGTAGTAGAACTCATAGTTTCTACCCTCTATCTCCTTACCTTTTACCACGCTACAGTTAAGCACGGCATCATAGCGAAACGAGCGACGCACACTGTTGCGTACAGATTGGTTCTCGTTCACCCATTCAGCGATGATGTCGAGAGCGCCGTCAATTGCTTCATCGGCGTTAGGAACCTTGTCGCCATCTACAAATTTTGATGCCATCGAATTCACGTCACCACCCTTCTGCGCCATTATCATCTTGGCCAGCGGCTCCAAACCTTTTTCACGAGCCATCTGAGCGCGTGTACGGCGTTTGGGTTTGTAGGGCAGGTAGATATCCTCAAGTTCAGTGGCATCCCAGCAGTTTAGGATGCGATTGGACAACTCCTCAGTAAGCTGTTCTTGCGACTCAATTGTCTTTATAATAGTGGACTTGCGCTTCTGCAACTCATCATAATATGCCATGCGTGCATCAATCGACTGGATTTGCGTCTCGTCAAGGTTTCCCGTCTGTTCCTTACGGTAACGACTAATAAATGGAATTGAATTATCATCACGCAGCAGACTCACAGTATTAGACACCTGATTCAGCGGGATATTCAGTTCCTGCGATATTAAAGAAGAAATTTTATCGGCCATTATTCAGTTATTATTTTCAAATTTATCATCACTTAACTCTTAGTCACTTATCCTATTGCCTTTATCATCAACGATACATCCACCTCGTTTCTTAAGGGTTATCAGTGTGATTTCAGGATAAGCACTGCCCAACCGGGCGGGCATACCCACCATGCCAATGCCTATGTTCACATAGAGTTTGTGGTCACCTTCGGTATATAGACCACCCCAAAACTCATTTACAAACCATGCTGGCGAAAAACTGTGTCCAAAAAGAGTTATCATAAACTGCATAGCATGGGTGTGACCAGCGAGCATTAGGTCAACCTTATCACATATACGAACCATTATCACGCGATTCTGGTAAAACCTATCGAGTTTCCACACATCAGAAGTATGCTGCAATAGCACAATAAACCGCTTGCTTGTGTCATAATCTGCATAAGCATCATTGAGGTTAAGATATCTTGGAAATGGCCAAGTATGGCAACAGATAGTTCCCAATACTGCTATCTCACTAGAGTCACGCTTCACGATTATGTGGTCATTAATAAGCATTTTCCAACCCATCTCTTTTTGTAAGTCTATGAGCGCCAAACTGTCGGCACGACGGGCCTTATCACTCGGCCAGTCAAAATAAAGAGCCTCATCGTGGTTGCCTTGAATCGAAACCACTCCATCGCGAGCATGAAGCTTTGAGAGAATATCCTTATAGGGCAACGCCTCATCGGTGCGACGGCTCACAAGGTCACCTGTGAAACAAATAAGGTCAGGATTCAGAGCATTGATACTATCAACAACCTCTTGAACAAATTTGGTCTTTCCATTGTAAGTACCTAGGTGCAAGTCGCTGAATTGGACAATACGATAGCCGTCAAACTCCTCTGGCAAATTCTCAAACTCTAACTCTAGACGTGTTACATTCATTTGATAAGGAATGAACAAAACTCCTATCCACATATAAATGAAAACTACTATACCCAATATAGTAGCAGCAATGCCTCCAACCTTGCGGGTGCGCTTGCCACTCTTCTTGAGATGAGTAGGCATCCACACAAAGGCAGCTATATAGCGTGGCACATAGAACGTGTAGTAGATATAAATCATCCATATTATAGCCACAAAAGTGCTATTCCCACAAGTGCGGTGTGGAATAGCAATGGCCACTATCAACATCGTCAGTAGCACTAACGAGAGAACAGCATGCGCATTACTCTTGAGTTGCGGCCACTTTTTGTCGCGCTTGAATTTGCGAAACAGCCATAAATCAAGGCCAAAGTTCACAACAAGCAGCGCAATAAGCGGAATCCATTGTATTGTCATTTGTCACTAAATGATTAAAAACAATAATTTTATTGCATTACCCTATCGCCTCAATGTGATTGGTGAGTGGATTGCTATACATCTGCAACATATATTTAAACATATAGTTGCGGTCACTAGCATTTACGGGTATATCATTGATGCGATCGAGCTGACCGTTGAGATAGTCGCGGAACTCTTTCTCATCTTGAGCAGTATAGTGCTCAGCAAAGTCCTTGTTATCGAAAAGCAAGTCGTGAGCAATATAGTTAGTCTTAAAAATCTTGTAGTTGGCATGTATCGCATGGTCTATGATACCACATATGCGCTGAACTAAGAGCAGACGGTCAAGATCAGCAGGAATTCTGTCAAGTCGCTCGTTGATGCATGGAGTGAAAGCATAATGAATTTGACCCTTATTCTCCATAATTCCAATCTTCATGCTCTCCAAATCGTCCTCCTGAGTCTTCTTGTAGTTTGGGTTCTTGCTCTTGAGCAGGTACTCGCGAGCCTTGAGGCGGTCATTGGGATCATACTCATAACTAATGGCGATAGGGGCTATTTTTAATTCTTGAAGGCTCTCTACAAATGGAACGTCACGGTTGCCATAGGTTAGCATCTTGAGCAGGCTCTCCTGCGTGCGGTCATTGCCATCTTTGCAACGACCTTCGCGCTGAGCAATCCACACCGACCCCTTCTTCTGAGTAAGCACAAAGTGGATGTAGCGCGAAAGCTGGATAGCAGCAGCCATCGTCTGCAAGCGACCAAGATTACGTTTCACCACAAAGCATTTATTTAGTCGAACCAACCTAGTTATCCAGTTGTAGATAAGCAAATTGTTGCCTATAGCTATCTCACATGAGTCCATATCATTTTCCAGCATCAGGTAACTAAGCTGAGCTGAGTCGAGGACAATGTCGCGGTGGTTAGTAATAAATGTGTTGGGCACACCCTTCACCAGGTTTTCAAGTCCACTTGAGGTGAGACCCTGTGATGTCTTTTTCAGAAGACCCTCCACCACTGGCCTCATCACTTTTTCTTGAAACTCTTGCTTTGAGTTCAGACTCAAGAGCAGCATCTTAACCTTTGTGTAACCATAGTCAGGGGCTATCATCTTGACAATGTGCCTGAACATGGGTTCGTTAACCAGCATCGACATCTCGTTGTGGAAATCTTTATCCTGAATTGGGCAAATATCCACAAACTCAGCCGGCATAGCAATCTTATTTATTTCCATAATATTATTCATTTTTATAACAATTTTCAAAGGTACTCCTTTTTTTTCATCTAAACAAATCACAACTTTGCTATTTAATGTTTTTTGTGTAACTTTGCACTATGGAACAAGAATTTGCTTCTAGACTTCTGGAGAATGCCGTAAGCGAGTTTGCTCAACTGCCTGGCATAGGGCGTAAAACAGCACTTAGGCTCGTACTATATCTGCTCAAGCAGAACGAAGACGTAGCTACCCGCTTTGGAGAAAGCATTATCAAGCTACGCAAAGAGATACGCTATTGCTGTGTGTGCCACAACATTAGCGAGACCGAAATATGCCCAATTTGCGCCAACTCATCACGTGACCGAAGCACTGTGTGCGTGGTCGAGAATGTGAAAGATGTCATGAGCATCGAGAATACAGGGCAGCATCGTGGCCTCTATCATGTGCTAGGAGGACTCATCTCACCAATGGATGGCATAGGACCTCAAGATATCGAGATTGACAGTCTTGCCGAAAGAGTGAAAAGCGGTGAGGTTAAAGAGGTGATACTTGCCTTGAGCGCAACTATGGAAGGCGACACTACCAACTTCTACATTTACCGCAAACTAGCACCCTACCCCGACGTTAAAATCACCATTCTTGCCCGCGGTGTGAGCGTAGGCAACGAGATTGAATACACCGACGAACTTACCCTAGGCCGCTCAATCCTAAACCGTACCCTATTCAGCGACTCATTCTCAAAAGAGTGAAAGACGTGGAACGACATTCCTATACTTTGAACTATTAACTATGAACTGTAAACTAAATTCATGGCCGACAACTACTTAGAAAACCACCACAAAGACTACCTCAAGCGTAAGGCACAAAAAGAAGCTGCCCGCAAGCACAGGCAGCATCTATACCTAGAGGCCTATCGCAAAAAACTCGCACAAAAGAATTCTGAGAACAATAATGGCCACAAGGAAAAATAATAGGCTTTGCTCTATATTCACAAACGAAGTGCAATAAATAATTCTTTGTTGAATTAAAAAACACATATGATAATGTGCTGTTGGAAGTCGGAAATAACTTCCGTAGCGAAGCGCAGAAGTTATTCTGACTTTCAATAGCATCTACTGAATCAACTGGCAATACAAAAAAACAAAAAAGGGAGACTCAAGTCTCCCAG
>JAEEGL012947346.1_pt1 | contig 38178 bp, 27 predicted proteins | sample 9134231 | NCBI WGS metagenome assembly JAEEGL01 (sample SAMN16246548, study PRJNA631951) | gut metagenome | biome: gut microbiome; feature: rumen; material: fiber-attached | host: Bos | place: Iran: Karaj | collected 2018-10
AAGAAAAAAGAACAAGAATTAAGAAATACAAAAAAGGAAGCTATATCAAAAGAAGAAACTAGAAAGAGTAAAGAAAGAGAATTATTAATTAAATTACAGGTTGTTTTAGAAAGTTTAAAAGCAGTTCGTTCTCATGATGGAAAAATTCCAAGAATAAGATTTGATGATATTTTTATTAATGTAGATAATCATATAGAGATAAATCCTGAATTATTAGACTTGTTAAAATATATTGATTTAAGTATTTTATCATTTAATAATGTAAAAATGGATAATATTGATTTTAGTGACTGTAATCTTGATTTAGATCCACAAACAGCTTACAAAAAAAATCTTAGTAATTCTAATTTTACTGGAATACATATTGGACCATGGATGAATTTTGATGGTGTTGATATTAGAGGATGTCAGTTTAGTGATGATAATGACATTACTACCATAAATGGATTAAATTCATTTATTGGGGCAATATATGATGAAACTACAACATATAATGGAATTAGTTTTACAGAATTATTTAAAGATAAAGATAATCAAAAATAATTGACAAAACAAATGTTTACTAGTATAATCTAGGTAATTGAACGAAGAAAAAGAAGAGTAAAATAAGATTTATTTATAGAAAGTGATTGGTTGATGGAAAATCATAATAATATTATTTGAAGAAACTTTGGAGTTTAAACGTTGATCGCGTTAAGATAAGAGATAGATTTCTATGAAGTAGGATGGTACCACGGTAATGCGTTCCTATATGATAGAAATTTTTTTATTTAAGGAGGAATTATGAATAATTTAAAAGAATTAGCTGATTTAATGTTTCCAAATGTACTTGAAACAGTAGCTGATTTAGAAGCAAAATATCCTGAAAGAAATATACCAGAAGGAGCAGAAGTAACAAGATTTGCACCAAGTCCAACTGGATTTGTACATATGGGAAGTCTTCTTTCTGCATTTCAAGATTTTAAAGCAGCAAGAGATACTAATGGAATATTCTATTTAAGAATAGAAGATACTGATACTGAAAGAAGTGTAGAAAATGGTATTTCAGGTATTATAAAAGACTTAGCTAACTTTGATATTGTGCCAGATGAAGGTGTAATGGGTGAAGATGAACAAAAAGGTGAATATGGGCCATATATTCAAAGTGAAAGAAAGCATATTTATCATGTTTTTGCTAAAGATTTAGTAGAAAAAGGATTAGCTTATCCATGCTTTTGTTCTAAAGAAGATTTAGATGAAACAAGAGAAATACAAGAATTGAATAAAGAGAGAATAGGTTATTATGGAAGTTATGCTAAATGTCGTAGTTTAACAGTTGAAGAAGCTATTGAAAAAATTAAAAATGGTGAAAAATATGTAGTTAGATTTAAATCACCTGGTAACTTTAATAATCGTATTACTTTAGATGATAGAATGCGTGGTAAAATAGAATTTCCTGAAAATGATTTAGATATAGTTATTATCAAGTCAACTGATGGATTACCAACATATCACTTTGCTCATGCAGTAGATGATCATTTGATGCATACAACTACAGTAATGAGAGGTGAAGAGTGGATTCCAAGTTATCCAATTCATCATCAATTATTTGAAACTATGGGATTTAAAGAACCACGTTATGCTCATTTAGGATTAGTAATGAAAATAGATGAAAATGGTACTAGAAGAAAACTTTCTAAAAGAAAAGATCCAGAAGCTAGTGTTGAGTTTTATCATCAAAAAGGTATTCCTAGTGAAGCTACTAAATTATATTTAATGACTATTGCAAACTCTAATTTTGAAGAATGGTTAAGTAATAATCCAGATGGTAAATTAGATGATTTTAAAATGGATTTTAGTAAGATGAGTGAAAGTGGTACATTATTTGATGTAGAAAAACTATTTAATATTACTAAAAATTATATTTCTAGAATGACTAGTGAAGAATTATATGATGAAGCTCTTCCTTGGATGAAAGAATTTGATGAAGAACTATATCATTTAATGAGAAATTATCCAGAATATACAAAGAAAATATTTAGTATAGAACGTTATCAAGAAAAACCAAGAAAAGACTATTCTAGTTTCAGTGATATTAGAAATGGTATATGGTATATGTATGATGAGTTATTCTATAATTTAGTTTATGAATATGGTAAAATAACTGATCGAAATGAAATTAGAACTATTTTAAATACATATTTTACTAAATATTATGATATTAATGATGATAAAGATACTTGGTTTAATAAAGTTAAATTACTTTGTGATGAATTAGGATATGCTTCTAATATGAAAGATTATAAAGCTAATCCAGATGCTTATAAAGGTAATGTAGCTGATATTTCAACAGTAATTAGAGTAAGTGTTACAACTAGATGTCAGACACCAGATTTGTATGAAATATTAAAACTACTTGGAATAGATAGAATTAATAAAAGAATTAACATGATTTAAGCAAACAAATGTTTGCTTTTTTCATTATAAAAATGATATACTAATAATAGGTGATAGTATGAAGAATAGGATGTTTATCATTGGTTTACTAGTCTTTAGTATTGGTATAATAATGATTCTTGGTACAAGTTATTCTTTAATAACTAATCAAGTTATATCAAATGAAACATATGGATTTAATGTAGCTAATTTTGATGTATCATTTAATGATGATAAAACTATTACTATTTCAAGTATACCAATGAGTGATGAAGAAGGTATTAAAGATTCTAAAGAATATGTTTTTACCATTAATAATAATGGTGATTATACAATAAATTATCGATTAGATATTCTAGAGAATTCTTCATATAATATGAAAGATGTTATTCACTATATATATTCAGTTAATGATAGTGAATATAGTGAGGTTTATACATTAAAAGATAATTATACTATTAATCAAAATAAAACTTTAAAAACTAATACAGCTGATGAATATAAAATAAAAATGTGGTTAAGTGCTGATGCAGATGAAAGTTATATGAATAAAAGCTTTTCTGCTTCAATTATCATAAATGCTACACAAAATGAATATAAATATGCATCTTCAGTAATAGAAAAACTTGGTAATGAAAGAAAAGATAATGTAACTAGAGTAGGGGTAGATTATCGTTATAGTAAGGATTCTGCTCCAAATTATGTCTGGTTTAATTGTCAAGATGGTTTTACTAAAGGTAATGATTATTGTGAAAAATGGCGTATTATTGGAAGTTTTTATAATAAAAGTAATTTAAGAAGTGATTTATATCCATCACTTAAAATAATAAGTACAAAACCATATATAGAAATAGCATATGATGATGAAGATAGTGATACTTTTGATGCATCATATATTAATTCATTTGCAAATGGTTATTATTATGACAAACTAAGTTCATCAACACAATACTTAATTTTAAAAGCTAAATGGAATATTGGTGATGTAACATCTAATAAATTTGATGATGTACTTAAAGAAGAGACTCTAAATACTTACTATGCAAATATTGGTTTACCTAATATAAGTGATTATATATATTTAGATGATGAATCATACTTTAGTGAAAATATGATGTTTATTAATAAAACTAATAATAATGTTAATATACTTAATAATGGTATAAAAAAGGGTAATAATCTAACTAATTATTCTTTTGTTCCATGTCTTTATTTAAGAGCAGATGTATCAATAGTTTCTGGTGATGGTAGCATTGATAATCCATATGAATTAAAGATTAAATATCCATTAAATTATTAGAGGTGTTTATGAAATATCCAAGATTTTTAAAAGAGAATGATACTATTGGTATAACGGCTTTATCTAGTGGAACAGGAGAAAGATTATCAGAAGTAAGAATAAGTCTAAATCACTTAAAAGAACATTTTAAATTAATTGTTACCCCTAATGTATGGGGTGATGAAATAGTAAGTTCACCAGCAGATGTTAGAATAAAAGAATTTAATGAATTACTAAATGAAGATATATCAGGTTTATTAAATCTACGTGGTGGTGATTTTTCACTTGATACTATTCATGAATTAGACTATGAAAAGATAATTAAAAAAAGATTATTAACTGGTGGTTTTTCAGATACAACATCATTTATGTATATTTTAACTACTAAATATGATTATGCAACTATTTATGGAGCAAATGCAAAGAATCTTGATAATGAAGAATTAGAAAAATATCAATTAGATTTTATTGAATATATGAAAGGTAATTTAGTTGATCAAACTTCATATCATGATCGAGATACTCATTCAGTTAATGGAGATTTTACTTCAAATGGTGTATTAATTGGTGGATGTCTTGATGTAATTAGATATTTATTTGGAACTGAATATGATGGTACAAACAAATTTATTGAAAAATATAAAAATAAGAAAATAATATGGCATTTTGATATCTTTGCAATGGGTTCAGTTGATACATATCTAACTCTTTTGCAAATGAAGAATATGGGTTATTTTAAATATAGTGATACATTTATCTTTGGTACAGTTAAATATCCTAAAATAGAATGTGATTTAAGTTATGAAGAAGCTTTTAAAAAAGTTTTAGGTGATAAAAATATTGTAGTTGAAGCAAATATTGGTCATGTTGTTCCTAGATTTACAATATTAAATGGTAGTTTTGGAACAGTTGAATATAAGAATAAAGAATTAAGAATAAAACAGGAGTTAATGTATGAAGATAATGGTTAGTGCATGTTTACTTGGTGACAATGTTAAATATGATGGTAATAATAATTATAATCAAGAATTAGTTGACTTTTTAAAAAATCATGAAGTTATTAAAGTTTGTCCTGAATCATTAGGAGGATTACCTACACCTAGAGTTCCATCTGAAATACTTAATGGTAAAGTTATTAATGAAGAAGGTACTGATGTAACTAAAGAGTTTACTGAAGGAGCTTTAAGAACTCTTAGAGTAGCTAATGAAAATGATGTTAAGATAGCTATATTAAAGAGTAATAGTCCGTCATGTGGCTTTAATTCTATTTATGATGGTACATTTACTCATAATATAATAAAAGGTTATGGTATAACAGCTAAATTACTTAATGATAATGGTATTAAAATATTAAATGAAAATAATTATCAAGAGTATTTTAGAAAACGTGGTATTATCAAAAGTGATAAACATATTATTAAAGAATTATGTGATTTAAAATATCAAGATAAAAAACTAATATTACCACTTGGATGGACTTCTGATGGTAATGTATATTATAAGAATTTTAAAAGAATATCTGGTTTATTTATAGCAGGAGCTACAGGTACTGGTAAAAGTATATTTCTAGATGATTTAATAGTTAGTTTAATGTATAAAAATACACCTAATGATGTTAAATTTATTATGTTTGATCCTAAAAGAACAGAATTAGGTGAATATGATGGTATTAAATACTTATTAAGTGGTAAATCAAATTATAATCTTAAAAAAGGTTATGATCAAATAATTTATTTATTAAAAGTATTAGAGTCTCGTATTAATACATTAAATAAAACTAATCAATTATCGATAGAGTCTTATAATAATACTACTGAAGAGAAATGGCCACATATCTTTATTTTCATTGATGAAGGTTCTAAATTAATTAGAATGATAGATGCATATATGGCTTTTAGTAAAATACTTGAATATGGAAGTAAAGTAGGAATTCATTTAATATATGCAACAAACTCTTATTTAGCTGATTATGCAAGTAGTAAATTTATAGATAGATTCCAATATCGTATGACTTTTGATTTAGCTTCTATTGAACAAGCTAATTTCATGAATATTGAAAATGGTAGTTGGTTAAAAACAGGTGAAGCATTAATTAAAGGCAGAAGTGGTGAAATATATAAAATTCATGCACCACTAATTACAGATGAAGAAATTAATGAGGTTGTAACTAATAATCAAGAAATTGAAATAATCGAATAATTTGTGTAAAAAAATAATAAATAGAAAGGATATATTATGGAGAATTATAGGAAATATGCGATGCTCATGTGTTCAATGGGATTAATGTTTTTAGTTGTTGGTATAACTTATGCATTCTTTAATTATACAAGAACAGGAAACCCAAATAATTTTAGTGTAGGAAGAATAAGTTTTGAATCTAAAAATGAACAAACTATCACAATAAATAATTTATTTCCTATTGATCCAAATGATTCAAATTCATTAAATGACCCTACTAAAGTAGGTACATATCAAATAGCTATAACTGGTGATACTGATTACGATGATGGACTAGAATATTTAGTATCAATAGTAGATTCTAATATAACTACATCAACAGGTAAAACAATTCCAATTGGGATAAATTTGCAAACAACCGGTTTAGGTAATAATGAAAACAATTATTTGTCATTAAGAAAAACCACTACAACACCAATAAATATGAAGATGATAGATGATTATATTGACGGTGATAGTGATATTTTAGTTGGTTTTATTCCTACAAATATAGAAAAAGGAACTATATCTGGTGTTAATGGAAGTATAACTATTAAAGCATATATTGATAAAAATAAAGTAGCTATATCAGATACTTATAATACTAATCCAACACCATCACCATCTAATAATAATGGTAATGATCCAGAATATATCTATAATGTAAATGCAACAAATGAAGATATTGCTAATTGTGTTTATCATTTAATTAATGATTTATCATTTCCTGGAGATGCAACTTTAACTGAAAGTTATTGTCGTAATGAAAATACACAATATGGTCGTCTTTCTGACTCATTTAGTGGTTTTCCTTCTCAAATTAAAGATGTTTTAATCGGAGATAATATTTTTATAGATGCAAATGCTGTTAGTAATAATTCATATGCAGATGGAACTACTAGTGCGTGGGTAAATGGTAGAGTAGTGCTAACTACAAGTGAATGGGATGAAATTAGTAATACTGGTATATCCTTTAAAGTTAAAGTAGAAGCTAATAAAGGTATTTGGTATATGAAATCATTAGGAGCTATTATGAAAAAAGACGCTGTACTTGATAATACAAGAAGTACCTTTGTAAGTTCATCAAGTGGTATATATTTTAGTAATATTTCAAGCGATACTAATGGTAAAGGTATATATATGAGAGCTGGTACAGAAAATGATACTTATCCTATATATTATTACCGTGGTAATGTAGATAATAATGTTTTATTTGCAAATAAATGTTGGAAGATAGTTCGTACAACTGAAACAGGAGGAACAAAGCTTATATATAATGGTAATCCAGAACCATTAATGAATTATTTGGAAGAAAGTGATTATAATGTAACGAGTAATTATAATCTTACATATAATAGCCAAACCTCATCTTGGGAAAATATTACAAGTAATTCAGAAATTAATTTAGAATTTACATTAGAAGCTGCAAACGACTATGTTTTATATTTAGAATCTAATGTAGCATCAGGTATTTCATCCTATATCTATGTATATAAAAATGGTACACAAATTTATTATTCAGATGCAAGCGCACAATATGCTGTAATACATTTTAGCGATTTTGGTTCAATAACAGCGAATGACACAATTAAAATTTACTGTTATGATATAGGTAGTAATTCTCAATATCCAAGTATGTATAGATTTAAAATGTATCATAGCTCTGATGATCCTATTGGTATTAGATGTGATAATATGGGAAAAGATACAGGAATAAGTCTTAATGTTTCTAATGCTTTAACTAATAACTTTAAATTTAATGAAAACAAAACATCTCCTGCATATAATGGATATATGTATGGAACAGTTTATAATTATAGTACAACTGGATGGGTAAGTGGCAGAAAATATGGTAGTGGCTTTACTTATAATGGTTCTACTTATCAATTAACTGATCCTGTTAGTTCAGTTAATGCAACACATCATTATAGTTGTAATTTAACTGATGCAGAGGGTAGATGTGAAGAAATCAGATATCAATTTAGTAGTAATGGTGGTTATATAGTATTAACAGGTGGAGACGGAATTGAAGAAGCAATGGCTAAAATGCAAACAAACACTAATAGTTCTATTGCAAAACAAATGTTAGATTCTTGGTATGAAACTAATTTATCTAGTTATACCAATAAATTAGAAGATACAATCTGGTGTAATGATAGAAGTGTTGCTACAAATAATAATGGTTGGATTTCTAATGGAGGAGACTTATCAACAAACTTACAATATGGTTCATATGCACGTAGTGGTTTTAGTTCATTTAGGTCCCCACTACCTAGTAGACTAAATTTAACTTGTCCTAATAAAAACGATAGATTTACAGTAAGTAATTCCGAAGGCAATGAGGCATTAACATACCCAGTAGGATTGTTAACACAAGAAGAATATGCATTAGCAGGAGCTATAACATCCGGTACAAATATAAATTATTATTTGTATAATGGTTATAATACTTGGCTTATGTCACCATTAGATTTTTATAGTAATAAATCACAAAATATCTATATGTTTACTAATGGTAGTTTGGGTTATAATGCTACAAATTTAGAATTTGCACTTCGTCCTTCAATATCATTAAATAAAGACCAATCAATTGGAAGTGGAACAGGTACTGCACTTGATCCATACGTTATAGAATAATTTGTGTAAAAAAATAACAAAAAGTATATGAAAATATACTTTTTTTTGATAGAATAAAAGCTAAGGAGTAGATAATGAAATCAGATATTGAAATAAGTAGAGAAACTAAAAAAGAAAATATTACTAAAGTAGCTAAAAAACTAGGTATTACTAGTCGTTATCTAGAATGCTATGGAAGAGAAAAAGCTAAGATTAATCTAAATATACTAAAGAAAGTAAAGAATAATCCAGATGGTAAATTAGTACTTGTTACTAGTACAAATCCAACTCCATACGGAGAAGGTAAAACTACTATGAGTATTGGTATTGATGATGCAATGAATAGAATAGGGAAGAAGTCTCTTGTAGTTCTTCGTGAACCATCACTTGGACCTGTATTTGGTATTAAAGGTGGTGCTACTGGTGGAGGATACTCACAAGTTGTTCCAATGGAAGATATTAATCTTCATTTTACTGGAGATTTACATGCAATTGAAACATGTAATAACTTACTTTGTGCAATCATAGATAATCATATTTATCAAGGTAATAAATTAAACTTAGATGTTAATCGTATTACTTTCCAAAGATGTGTCGATTTAAATGATAGAGCTGTTCGTAATGTAGTAGTTAAATATGATAATAAAGGACTAGAAAGAAATGATAAATATAACATTACAGTTGCTAGTGAAATAATGGCTATATTATGTCTAGCTAATGATGTTAAAGATCTTAAAAGAAGATTAGGTAACATTTTAATTGGCTATACTAAACGAGGACGTATGGTATTTGCTAAAGAACTTAAATGTGTTGATGCGCTTGCACTTTTATTAAAAGATGCAATAAAGCCAAACTTAGTTCAAACTCTTGAAAATAATCCTGCTATTATTCATGGTGGTCCATTTGCAAATATTGCTCATGGATGTAATAGTGTAATTGCTACTAAACTAGGATTAAAACTAGCAGATTATGTTATTACAGAAGCTGGATTTGGTGCTGACTTAGGTGCTGAAAAGTTCTTAGATATCAAGTGTCCTATGGCTGGACTTAAACCAAATGCTATTGTTATTAATGCAACTATTCGTAGTATGAAATATAATGGCGGTGTTAAAAAAGATGATATTAATAAAGAAAATGTTGAAGCAGTAAAAATTGGTATTGAAAACTTACATACACATATTCTAAATATGCAAAAGTATACTAAAAATATCTTGATTTGTTTAAATAAATTTGGTTTTGATACTGATAAAGAAATAGCTTTTGTAAAGAAATATGTTGAAGATCTTGGATGTGAATTTGATATTAGTGAAAGCTTTGCAAAAGGTGGAGAAGGAGCTATTGGACTAGCTGAAAAATTAGTTAAATTATGTGAGAAGAAAGTTGATTATAAACAACTATATGACTATAATTTAAGTATTTCTGAAAAGATTAATAAAATTTGTAAAGAAATTTATCATGCTAAAGATGTAGTTATTACAGAAAAAGCTCAAGAAAAGATTAATGATTTTGTTAAAAATGGCTTTGATAAACTACCTATTTGTGTAGCTAAAACACAGTATTCTTTAACAGATGATCAAAAAGTATTAGGTAATCCAAGAGGATTTACAATGACTGTAACTGATGCAAGATTATCTAACGGAGCAGGATTTATAGTACTTTTAATGGGTGCAATAATGACTATGCCAGGTTTATCTAAAGAACCTGCTTACTTGAAAATGAAATTTCATACTAATGGAAATATTGATGGACTATATTAGTCCATTTTTTTTGCAATAAAAAAGTATGGCTAGTACCATACTTTTTGTATATTTACGTTATTACTTATTGGAGTAGGGTTAGGTATATCAAATTTAACTATCATTGGTAATTTAAATGCCGTACCAAAGGTATAACAATATCCTGGTGGAAGTGATGGTATTTGTTTACTTATTTCACTACTCATAAATGGAATCATTTTATTAATATAATCCATATCATGTGGATGAGTCATCTTAAAGATTAAGAAGTTATTACACTGTGATATAACTGTTTCAGATAGTTCTGATGGCCTTTGAGTAATTAAACCAAGTAGTATTCCATATTTTCTTCCTTCTTTAGCTATTCTTTCAAAGATATTATAACCAAGTAATTCTACATCTCCATCATTTTGTACATATCGATGTGCTTCCTCTAATATAATATGAAATGGAATAGAAGCACGTGGTTTAAGTGTTTTAGATACATCAAATAACATTTTAGATAGTATTTTAACTATTGTTTTACCAAATCGATCATCTACATAGTTTATATTTATATTTACTAATTGTGATTTACGTTGATTTTTAATTATTAAACTAGCTACATAACTTTCTTTATCTATATATTCAGGATATTCAAAGTAATTATGATATTCTCCTTCAATTAAATTATGAATTCTAACTTTTAATAAATTATTTCGATCATATATTTTTTCACTTTTTAACATACCTTCACTTATTAATGCAAAATCAATAGCATTTTCTAAGTCTTCTAATGAATATAATAATGGTTTATCTGGAAGATTAACATCATTATTTTCAAGTAAGAATGAATTAAAGAAATTAGTTAATAATTCAATTTCTCTAAGTTTTCCATCATTATCAATAATTAAACAATTTTTAAGAGATCTGTTATATCCAGGTTGACTTAATACACTCTCTAGATTTAATTCATTAGTTTTATAAAAAGATAATACTGAGAATATTTGATCTCTTATTTGTACTGATGGTCTACCACTTAATAATATATCAAGAATAGCTCTTGCTATAATATCGTTTTTAATATTTTCAATACTTTCACCATCTCTTTTAAAGATATTAACTAATTCTAGTGCTTTTTCTAATACTTGTAATTGACTAGGATCTTCTGCATTTAAAAGAATTGCTAAATCATCTGCATCTAGTAAGAATGGTGGTATTTTAATTAATTCACCTTCTTCATAAGGGTTAGTAGTAAAGTTTTTAGTTGATATACTTGGATTATTCTTTTCAATATCAGTAAATGATGGTTGATATTCACCAAATGTATCAAATACGAATATACTTGCATTATTTGGAGAATGTTCTTTATTTTCAAATAATGTTTGCATTATACGAGATAGGGAAAATGATTTACCAGAACCAGTACCACCAATAATAGCAAAATGAGAATTAAAGAAATTAGTTAAATTCATATTTATTCTTACTTCTTTAAAGACAGCACTATTACCTATATATAAACTATCAGGTGAATCTGGATAACTTGTTATTAAAGTAGAAGCTTCTGGTTTAATAATAGCTATTTCTGATTTAGTAGTTGGTTTAGAACTAACTCCATAAACAAAATCATTATCTTTTATTTCACCAATTAGTTTTATAGTTAATTTATTTCCTTTAATATTAGTTATTTCACCAACTATATTTTTACCATCATTAAATAGAACATAATGATTAACTAAATCATCATATTCTTCTATATAATTAAATGATGCAATTACTTCATTTTCTAGTATCTCTTCAATTTTCATAGCCACTCCTAGTATAAGTATAACATATTTTCTATTAATTTAAATAATATTTTTAAAAGTGACATTTTATTGTTGAAGTCAGTCAAATATATGATATAATAAAATATATGATTATATGATAGGATGGCGGTAATATGAAGTATCACTTGAATTTTGATGATTGTACACAATTTAAAGATGCTTTTAGTAAGAAGATCGATGAATTTAATGATGTAGTTTACAAACTATTTAAATCATCCCAAGCAGTAGAGTGGGTAGGACTAGGTCATGATAAAACAATCGATGTAGTTTATAATCAAATTGAAGAATTAATGAAGATTTCTGAAAATTTACAAAAGTTTATTAAATTTTTAGATACTGCTATGGAAAATTTCGGTGAAGGTGTTGGCGAAGTAAATACTAAATTTGCTGAAATAAAGGAAGTAATAAATGCTGAAAAAATGAAAAGAGGTGTTGTTTAAATGGCATACAATTTTCATGTAAATATCAATTCTGTAGCTGATTTTGCTGAAGATATTAAAAAAAGTGCACTTAATTTAGAAGATATTTTAGATTATTTGTTTGCATCATCTCGTGATATAGATAGTTTCTTTGATACTCCATCTGCTAATACAATGCAAGATGCTTTATTAAGATACATTCAAGAAGCAAAAAAATCTTGTCAAAGATTAAATGATTTATCAAATAAAGTAGCATTATTTAATAGTAATTATCGTAATATGTATGATACAACATCACAAAGTGTAGGTGGTAATAGTGAATTATGAACCTGATAAATATAAAAATCAAGCTACATCATTTTCAAATGGTGTAACAAATGCAAGCAGTACTCTTGATTCTGCAATAGATGAATTAAATAACGTAAGTAGTTCATTAGAATTAGGAAAGAATAGTTCTAATGATTTATTAACTACGAATGTTGTTTCAAGTAGTGAAGAAATAAAGTCAGAGATTGAAAGTATAAAATCTTCTATAAATGGATATAGCGGTTTAATTAGTGCAAAAGCTACTGAACTTGATGAAATAGAAAAAGCTAAATACGAAGCTTATCTAAGACAACAAGAAGCATTTAAAAGAAAACAAGCTAAATTATTAGAAGAAAATGAAAATATGAATGTAGATCGAGGAACAATAGAAAAACCAAATAGAGCTAAATTTGATACAGGAGATTCAAATAATAGACTATTTTGGTAATTTAAAAACACATCCGAAGGTGGTGATAAAAATTGGATAATAAAAATAATTATGGAATAGTTGATTTAACAAAAGAAAAAGTAGACCAATTTGTATTAGAATTAAATAATTATTCTTTAGGAAATTGGGGACCAGTTGTTGAAAAAAATGGTAAATTTTTCTTTAGTACACTTAAAAGTGGTGTAGATATTAATGATGTATATAAAGCACAAGAAGATCCATATTATGATTATACAAAGTACTATGAAGTAACTAAAGTTATTAGTAAAACAACTGATCCAAAAGAAGCACAAGAAATATTAATTGATCATAATTATGATATGAAATTTTTACCACCTAGCAAAGATTCACCTAGAGTTAAAAATGATTCTACATATATTAATAATTATATTTCTGAAGTAGAAAAGACAATCAAAAAAGAAGTTGGTCGTATTGATATGAATAATGATGGTACGATTGATATATATGATTCTGATGGCCTTTTAATAGCGAAAAATACTAAAATTAAAGAAAACACTGATTCAAATAAATCAGGAAAGTTTGATTTAACTGATATTGAAAAGACAATGCCAAAAGAAGTTAAAGTTACAGCAAATGATAAAGTAACTGATGACAATAAAATAATATTAGAAAATTATCTTAATGAAATAACAAGACAAAAGGATGTTGATCTTAAATTAGATGAAGATGGACATTATGTAGCTGTTTTAGGGGATAAAACAATTATTTTTGATAAAAATACAACTTTTAGTAAAGCAATTAATTTAATAAATGAAGAATTTAAAGATGAGAAATCATTAAAATTAAATAAATCATTAGCATCTAATAGAGTAAAGAACGCTGCAAACACTCAAAGAATCTTTATTGATGTTCCAACATTTGAAGCAGCAATGGGAAAATTTAGTAGTATTAGTGGTTTGGTTAGTGATGCAAAAAATTCTTATAAAACTGATTGTTTTTCAGGAGAATTAGCTTCTCACGTTGCAACATTAAATTTAGCTGAATCAAAAAACAGTTTTGATAATGCAGCTAATTTAGCAACATCATTAAGTACTAATATAAGTTATTCATTACAAGCATACGAGAATATAGATCATAATTTAGGTGTAATAATAAACTCAATTATTAATGAAATATTTACTTTAAATAATTTTATAGATGAGAAGACAAAAGAATTTTATCAATCTGATTTAGAAGAAAGAAAAGTAGCGTTACAGAAAATAATTGATGATTTAACAGCACAGTTAAATAATGTTCAAAAACAATATGGTGATGTTGCTACATTCTTTAATGGTGTAGGATATGCATTTGGATTATTATATGACGTTGATGCTGATAAAATAAAAACGTATGGATATAATAAAATGAAAACACCATTATCTGTAAATGAGATAAATAGAGTATTTGATTTTATAGAAGAACATGATTTAATACCAAAATTGAAAGACTATGCTAATGGTAAAAATTGGAAAGATTCTGGATTAGCAGACGTGTTTATGGATTATGCACTTAATGCTCATGCTGATGATACATTAAATGAAAATCAATTCTTAATGAATTATTTAAAAGCTCAAGTTGTTGGTGAAAATGAAGTTGAATTAAAAAATTATCAATCGTATTGTAGCAGTCCAGCAATGCCATGGTTTACGAATTTAGATAGTGGAAAAGCTGTTGAACATATAAAAGAGCATTTAAAAGATCAAATTAATACTATTAATGTAAGTGCTAAAATGATTACTGGTAGTGATGATACTGATATAAGTAAATTAACTAGTCAAGAATTGGCAAGTTTCTATAAATCAGAAATAGAAGCTGATGAAGAGTCACTATTAATAATACCTAGTCAAATTGCAGGTTATAAAAAATATCAATTAATTATGCCATATGAAGCTGATATGAAAGGTAATACATATCTTGAATATTTAGTTCATAATTGGGGTGACATAGATATTAGTACAACATGTCCAGAGTTAAATGGTAAAATACAATATATGAGTCAACAAGAATTAGCTCTATATTTTATGTACAAAGGTGTATTACCTGGTCAAAACAATGTTAAAGATGATAAAAAAGCAAGTGGTTACCTTAGTGCAATGGACGATTTAATAAATCAAAGACACGGTCTAGAAGATGCTATTATTCGTATAAATCAATATAATGAATGGTCAAAAAATGGTGGTTTAGGTGGTCTTAGTGCCTTCCTACAATCTGGTATTGATGGATTCAGTGATGGAATGGAAGGATTCTTTACTGGAATTGGCAATGTATTATTAGCTGATGGTAAAAGAGATGCATCAGATTATCGAAACCTTTATATGTTGACATTACTAGGTAACGGAGCACAATCAGATGATGTAAGTGGTATATATAGTCAACTTGGTCTAGATGAAATGGATCCAACATTTAAAGATATATTGAAAAGAAATTATACTGTTTTAAAATCAGTTGGTAATATGGCAATTCCAACAATTGCTTCATTTATACCAGGAGTAGGTCCTACTATGAGTAAAGTGTTGTTCGGTTTAAATTCTTTAGGTAGTAGTACTGAATCAGCTATGCAATATCAAATGGATACATCAGGACAAACTGATGCAGCTACAGCATATACATATGGAACATTATCTGCATTATCTGGAGTTGCAATGAATAAATTAATGAGTGGTATCACCGGTTTAAATGGAAATTTAACTCCACCACAAGGAGTAGGCGGATTTATACAATCTATGATTAAACAAGGTGGAAGAGGTGTAACTGGATCATTTCTCGACTCATTCTATCGTTCAACAATTCTTGGTCAACCAATTGATTTAAGTCATGTAGCAGCAGATTCATTTGATACATTTATTAATGGTATGTTAACTGCTGGTATAATGAATGGAACGACTAAGCTTGCATTTAAACTTGCAGATGGATTAGTATTCCGTTTTAGTGATAAATATAATAGTTATAGTGAAATGATGGCTGACATGCAAAAACAATTTAATGAAAGTAAAGTTGGTCAAAAATTATTAATGTTAAAATCCATTGGCGGAGATAAATATAAACAAGAACAAATGAAATGGGATAAAACTATTGTAGGTAAATGGTTAAATGAACAAAATGATGCTGATGGTAATGTAATATTAGATTTAACTGAAGATGCTCAAAATGTAATACCTAACTATGAGTTAAAAAATGGTCAAAAATTAATGTTAGATACTAATACTAATAATTACTATGTATACGATACTGAAACAGGTAGTGCACTTACTATTCCAAATACATGGTTAAGTACTCATGAAGGGTCAATTGACTCAAGTTTCTTAGAATTAAAAAGATTTGAAAAAACAATGGGTAGTGATGCTACTATTCAAAGTTTTGAAAACGGAATTGTAACAATTAAAACTATTCATGGTCAAACACTTAAATATAGACTTGCAGATTTAAATTCAGGCAATGCAATTTATGAAATACAACAAAAAATTATTGATTATGAACAAGATTTTGCAACTGATTATCAGTTAAAATTATTAGGAGAAAATAAAGCATTTGAATCTGTAGCAAACGAATGGTTAAATGGAATGGATTCTGATATAACAAGACAATTTGCTACCACATTATCTAACTTAGAGCCTAAAACAGCTAATGATATTGTTGGTCTATTAACTAGTAAGTCATTATTGGGATTCTATGAAGCAGCACAGCAAGATGCTCAAAATGGTCTTGAAAAATTATCGTCATATCGTGCTCATACAATTCCTCATATAATTGATGTACTAAGTAATACTATTGATACTGCATATACAATATCTGATGCTACGGGAGTACAATTAACTGATGCAGATATAAGAGAATTAGCTGTAGAAGCACTATTACATGATACAGGTATGCATACTGATCAACAACAAGTTCATACTTTAATTCCACTTCAAGGTCCAGTAGTTAAAGATGAAGATCCGAATAAAGGAATGGGTTACTATCTAAATTATGTTGTTACAGGAGTTTCTAAAGATAGTGGAAATATAACCAGAGAAAACCATGCATTTATGTCTGGAGTGAATGCTGTTGGATTTAGTAAAGAACTACAAAAATACTTTCCAGAACTTGATGCAAATAAAGTTGGTTTAATAGATTTCTCACATTCAAAATCAAATTCAGGTGTTCGAAATCTAGGTTCAAAAGGCAATTGGAGTCAAGCAATTCAATCATTACAAAAAGGTATCGATGCAAAAGGTATAACTCCTGATGGAATAGATGGTCTAACGCTTCTTAAACACTTCCAAAATAAGGGATTAATTGGAGATAAAATAGAATATGATCTTAAGGGTGGAAGTTGGAAAATGGAGATTATTGATGATGGAAAACCAAAGAAAGTTTCTCAAGATGCGCTTATAAAAGTGTATGATATAGATGATAATTTTATGAAAGAATTAGGTACAAAAGCAATGACATTACGTTTGGGTGATGCAAACACCAACAATGATTTAATTAATAAAAATCAAGCTGGTCAATCTATGAGCGTTGATCCAAAAAATGTTGTAACAAATTTTGTAGATATAGAGAATGGAACCTATGATGACGATGGTGAAACAAAACCTATTGCTACATTAAATAATCTTACAGGTCAAGTCACATATAAATGGAGTGAAGCTGCTAAACAAGAACTTAAAGGATCAACATACAATCTTAATGGAACAGAAACTTCTAAAGGTGCTGAATTCGTTCTTGGTGAAAACAATGAAATTTATTCAACAAGGGTTCATACAGATACTAATGGTGTTAAAACTTTAGATGAAGTTATAACTGTTAAAAATGGAAATTCATTACCAATTAATGATATAAATATGGGGCTTGAAAGAAAAGGAGAATTGGATACTGGAGGTACTGCTATTCTTACAAATCGTCGTTTAGTATTTAGATTACCTGAAGATACTAGTCAAGAGGCTTTAAGTTATTATCAAAAATTGTTAAATTCGTCAGATAACGGATTGAATGGTACACCAATTGTTGTAGAATATTACAATGGTAAAAATGTATTTGGAAAGGAATAAGTGAATAGTTATGAAAACTAGTAATGTTGAACACAAAAGAATAAATAATAGGGATATTGATGTCTATACATATACTAATGAAGGACAAAGTCTTTCGTTAGATGATTATTTTGAACTTCTTGATGATTTTTTAAAAAAGGATAATATGGTATTTGATTATATAAATTATGAATATGATGTTGAATCTGAGCATATTGGACGTAATACTATATATGATATGAATCAAATAGATAAATTAAGAAGATCATTTCCTACAAGCGTTGATGCGTTCTTTAATGATAGTAATAAGAACTATTGGTTATCTTATTCATTATTGTTTAAAGATAGAATTAATCTTTATACTTCAAATATAATACAGAAAGAAGAATCAAAAAAACCCACATTATAATATAAAGAACCAACAATGGTTCTTTTCTCTTGTAAAAATATAATAAGTATGTTATTATTATCTATGTTAAAATCTTGTTTTATTATTTTGTTTTTTAGATCAGAAAAGAAAGAGGGAGATAAAATTGAGTAAAATAAAATTATTTGCTTTAGGTGGACTTAATGAAGATGGCAAGAATATGTATGTTGTTAAAGTAGATGATGATATATTTGTATTCGATGCTGGTCTTAAGTATCCTAGGGACAGAATGCTTGGAATAGATTATATTATTCCAAATTTTGATTATATAAAAAATAATTATAAAAATGTAAAAGGTATCTTTATTACTCATGGACATGAAAGTAATATGGGAGCTTTATCAGATATAGTAGTTGAATTACCAGATATACCAATATATGGTTCTAAATTTACTTTAGAAGTAATTAAATTACAATTTATGCAAGATAATATCACAAAATATAATTTAATAGAGTTAAAACCACATACTAAACTTGATTTTGGAAAGAATAGTATTTTTCCAATTAATGTAAGTCACTCTATACCAGATGCATTTTGTTATGTATTAAATACACCAGATGGTGCTATTGTTTATACAGGTGACTTTATATTTGATCCAGGTATGATGGGACATTATCATATGGATATTGGTAAATTAGCTTATGTTGGTAAACAAGGAGTACTATGTTTATTAAATGAAAGCTTATATGCTAATCATAAAGGTTTTACTAGTCCAAATCATAGAGTAAATCACTTTATTAGAGAACAATTAAATATGTATCCAGATAGATTTATTATGAGTATATTACCAGCCCATATCTTTAGAATACAAGAGATATTTGATGAAGTAAGTAGTACTAATCGTAAAATAGTTATTATGGGTAAACCACTACAAGATTTAGTTAATATGTGTATTACCAATAAATATTTAAAAATTAATCCTACTAAAATAGGTGACTTATCTAATTTAAATGATAAAGGTGTTGTAGTATTAATAAGTGATGGTAAAGAAAAACCATATGCAAATATTGAAAGAATAATTCGTGGTAATGATAAATATATTACAATAAAACCAACAGATACAATCTTTATTACTGAACCAATGTATTTAGGTGTAGAAAGACGTATGGTTACTATTATGGATGATATAGCTAGACTAAATATTAATGTAATTAGCTTATCTAGTAAAAAACATTTATTAGAGCATCCTAGTAGAGAAGACTTGATGTTAATGATTAACTTAATGAATCCTAAATACTATTTTCCGGTAAAAGGAGAATATAAAGAACAATACAGAAATGCTGAAATAGCTACTAAATGTGGTTTAACTAAAGATGATATTATTCTTAAATTAAATGGTGATGTAGTAAGTTTTAATGATGGTGTATTAGAAGAATCTTTTGAAACTGTTCCTGTTGATGAAATATTAATTGATGGTAAAAGTTCAGATGATATTGGTGAACTAGTACTTAAAGATCGTGAAATGTTAGCAGAAAATGGAATTGTAATTATTTGTGCAACACTAGATAAAACTACTAAAGAAATAATATCAGGTCCACAAGTATTAACAAGAGGATTTATCTATGTTAAAGATAATATGGATATTGTTAAAGAAAGTGAAACTATTTCTATTGATGTTATAAATAGTGTTGTAACAGAAGGCCATATGGTAGATTATAATCTAATAAAACAAGAAATACGTGATAAATTAGGCAAATATTTATATAAAGAAACAGAATGTAAGCCAATTATTATTACAGTAATAAACGAAGTATAACTTCGTTTTTTTCTTGAAAAAAATTATTTTTGTGATATAATACAAATTAATTTAGGGGTAGGGGTATGTCTAAAATATATGAGTATTTAAAAGAGAAAGCAAATGATCCAAATTATCAAGATAAAATATACTTTTTTCATAATCACTATGGTGAATATGGATATGCTAATTATCTAATTACATTTAAGCTTTTTTATGAAAACGTAAATGAGTATATAAAATTATTTAAAAATAATGGTTATACTAGATTAGTTGGAAAACCATGTTTTTTAGTTGTGAATCGTAGTATCTCTAATGCTGCTACTTTTATTGCTTTACTTGAATTAGGAATAAAACCAATACCAGTTTTTTCAAATACTTTACATAATGAACTAAAATTACAAGAAATAAAAAATAATAATAATAATAATTTATTAGATATAATCCCACAAATAACAAAAGATAATGATAAATTAATATTAATAGATGAATATGAATTATCATCTGATACATTGATTTTTGATAATAATAAAACTATTAAATGTAATAGTAAAGATATATCTAATATAATAAGTAATATTATTGATATTAATCAAATTAAAGATAATAATTTTGATTTTGCATTACTTACTTCTGGTACTACTGGAAATAACAAGGTTTTTAAAATAAATGAATCAGATTTGATTAATGCAATAAATAAAAAATATGATTTATCTAAAGAAGAAACTTTTATATGTCAAAGTCCTATATCCTCAATTTCTGGTATGCTTTTTGATATATATTTGCCAATTATAGGAAAGAATAAAGCTATATCAAATGGTATGTTCTATGAACATATAAAAGAAGCTTATAATTATATAAATATGATTTTACCTGGTAATTTTACTGAGTCATCAAATACTTATTTATATTTTCATAATTTGCATCATGTTAATTATAATCAAATTACACTATTAGGATGTAATCCATCTCACATATATGATTTAAAAGAATTAAAAAAAAGAACTAACTGTAAAATAGTTAACTTTTATGGAAGAACGGAAAATTATGGTTTAATAAGTCATGCAGAAATAAATGTCGAAAATGAAATATACATATATTATCCTGAAATATATACTAATAAAATAACCTATAAACATAATGGAATTACATATGAGCTTGTTTATGAAAATAACTCTTTAATTAATAGACAAATAGAAGATTATAGTGAAAGTGGTTATGCAGACTATTTATATGTACTTCCTATCGCAGAAGCAAATAATTTAAATGAAAATATTAGAATTGATGGAGAAATATTTGGTGAAATAATAGGTGATGGTTTAAAAACTGGAGATTATGGATTTAAGCTTAATGATAAAATATATTATGTTGGAAGATCATCTGATTTTATTAAAACAGAAAATAATGGATTCTATTATATAACAACATTAGAAAGCAATATTACAAATCATTTATCAAAATATCCTTTTTATGATGAAGATTGGGATGAAAATGCTATAAAAATGGTTCAAGGATATATCGTTAACAAAGATAATAGTCTTGTATTGTATTTAAGTTGTGACTATATTAAAAGCTATTTTGATAATAATTTTAGAACTAATGCTAAATTTTGTGAAGATATATACGTATATTTAAATAAATATAAAATAAATTTTAGTGACATTATATTATGCAAAGACGAAACAGTTCAAAATATCTTTGAAAATAGTAAAGTTAAAAGACATAAATTATTAAATTTTAGATCAATTTGTAATTTTATGGATATTCATAATCATGATGATGTAACTAATATGATTATTAAAGTATTAGAAGAAAAATTAAAAATAAGTAGTTCTATATCATATGATACTTGGGGTAAATATTATGTGTTTAGTAAAAAAGAATTTAGTGTAAATAATATTGCTAAAGTATTAACATACTTTAATGTTTTAGAATTTAGAGAAGATGATAATAATTACTATCTTGCAATAAGTGATGACTTTTTATTTGGTAACTATGAATATCAAGAAAACATAAATCTTATAAGTAAAATTGAGGATTTAATTAATAAAAAACAAATACGTGAATATTTATTAGAAAAAAATAATTTATTACGAGCTGTTCCACTAAAAATAAATTATACTACTGATGCAGATGGTGTTATAACTGCTAAAATAAATAGACTTTACTTATTACCAGAAATTATAGAGTCTAAAGAAAAGATCCATAATATTATATCAAACGATAATGAAATAGAATATGTAACAAATGTAAGTTTATACGATTTACACAAATTAAAACTAAATGAAAATAAAAGATATGTTGATTTTAAAATTGATCAAAATAATAATCTATACGTAAATGATATATTAATAAAATTTGATCATCGTACACCAATTATATATAATCAAATATATAAATTACTTTTAGAACATAAGAAAACAAAAGATAAAATTATGGCTAAAAAAAGATAACGAAGTATTACTTCGTTTTTTTTGAAAAATTATATGTTTTATGATATAATAACAAACTATTAAAGGGGAGTAACATGTCAAAGATATATGAATATTTGAAAAAGAAGGTAAATGATCCAAATTGTTGTCATGAATTGTATTATAATTTTTTTCCATATCATAAATGGTCTACTACCGATGAAATAAAAATGGATATTAAAAATACCATACAAGGAAATCCTAATAGTTCTCATAAAAAATATACTTATTTGGATTTATATAATTGTGTAAATGAATGTATTCGTCTAATTAAAAATAGTGAATACTATAATCAAGTTGGTAAACCTTGTTTCTTTATTGTAGATCGAAAAATGGAAAGCATCGCAGAATTTATATCATTAATTGAATTAGGTTTTAAACCAATACCAATAAATAATACAATAATGTTTAATAATTTTTATGAAACAAATGATAAAAATTTACATGAAGAAATATTGTATAAAATTATTCCATCATTAGTAAGAAATTCTAATGGAGAATTTGAATTAAGTGATAAGATTTTATTACATTGCGATTATTTATCGAAAAATAATCGTAAAAAAGAAGTACTATTAAATTATAATAATGAGTTATATGCAACACTATATAATAATGTTGATATTAATCAGTTAAGTAAAGATGATAATAAATTTGATTTTGCGCTTTTAACAAGTGGAACAACTGGAAAAAGTAAAGTAATTAAATTGAATGAAGATAAACTTTTAGAAAACATTTTTAAAAAATATAATCTTAGTAACGAAGAAATCTATGCATGTAATAGTCCTATTTCATCAATTTCTGGTATTATTTTTGAAATATATTTACCAATAATAGGTCAAAATAAATGTACATCAATAGGATTATTACCTTATGATTTAAAAAACAAACCAATAAATGTTATCTCTCCAGGAAATTTTAATTTCAATTATAGTTCAATTCAACCAAGTGGTCATGTTCGTGAAGATTTAAATATAGTTCAAATGACAACATTTGGTTCTAAAATATCTGAAATAATTGTATTTGATTTGCAAACTTTTAAAAAAAATCAAGGTTGTTCAGTAGTTAATTATTATGGTAGAACAGAAAATTATGGATTGATATCTCAAATTGAAATAGACGATATGAAACCTATTCATCTTTACTATGGGAAGATATCAGAAGATAAAATAATATATGGATATAGTCTAGAAGATGTATATGAATTAAAAGTTGAAAACAATTTAATAGTAAAAACAAAATTAGATATGAAATTTAATTATCCTGATTCTCTTTTAATGGAGACTTTTTATCCAATCGCGATATTAAATAATCCTAGCGAAGATATTAAAATTAATGGTCAATTATTTGGAGAAATTATTGCTGATGGATTAAAAACTGGCGATTATGGAATTATTATAGATGATAAAATTTATTTAATAGGACGAAAATCTGATTTTATTAAAAATGGTAACAATTCATATTGTTATATTGAACCTCTTGATCACAAATATGAAACATATAATTATGGTTCCAATTTTTATGATGAAACGAAATTTCGTTGTATAGGATGGAAAAATCTATGTTACTTTGTAAATGAAGGATCGTCTGTTAAAATTTATATAGCTTCCGATTGGATAAATGATTATAGCGATGGAAATTATTATAAAATATTAAAATTTAATAAAAAACTATATGAAATAAGGGATAAATATAATATAGAAATAAGTGACATTATTATATGTAAGAATGATACAGTTGAAAGTTTATTTGAAAATAGTAAAGTTAAGAAAAACAGATTATTAAATCTTAAAAATGTATGTAATAGTAATGAAATAAATGAAAAAAAAGATATACTAAAAATGGTAATAAGAGTTTTAGAAAAAAAATATCATTATGACCCAAAAATAGAGTATAATGAAGAATCACGTCATTACATATTTAATAAATCTCATTTTTCATTAGAAAGAATAATTCAAGTATTAAAAACATTTAGAGTTTTTGATTTTAAAGAAGATGATAATAATTATTATCTAGCTATTAGTGATGACTTTTTATTTGCAACTTATGAGGATGATATAGAAAATGAAGACGATGTTGATTATGAGAAATTAATTAAAGAAAATAAGATAAGAGAATATCTATTAAGAAAGAATAATCTGTTACGTAAAATGAAATATACTATATCATATAAGTATAATGAAAAAAACAATCTAGAAGCAATGATACATAATTCCGATTTGTATCCCTTTTATAAAGATGAATATCAAGAAGAACTGCATAAAACAATTAATTTTACAGATGATTATGAAGTCTTCGATGAAGAAGTTAATATATATGAATCTATTAAAATGAATTATGATCATTGTATCGGCCCGGAGTGTTTTAGTATAGATGATGATAATAATTTTTACTACTACAGTAAAAAAATAACATTTGATCATACTACACCAGATATATATAAAAGAATATATGAGTTACTATTAAAACATAGAGAAAAACTACGTAATGAAGCTAAACAACTTAAAAAGAAATAGAGTTTGACTGTTTAACTTTGAATGTATATAATATGTTATATAAATTACTTTTAAAAAACTTAGAAAGGAAGATATTATGCAAAACATTAACATGAACTTATTAAAATACTTTTACTATGTTGCTAAATATAATAGTTATACTAAAGCTGCTGAAATATTACTTGTTTCACAACCATCACTTAGTTATAGTATTAAAGTATTAGAAGAACAATTAGGTAAGAAATTATTTAATCGTGGTAAAGTACTTGAATTAACTACATATGGAGAATATTTATATCAACAAGTAGATAGTATGATGCAAATTATGGATAATTTAACTATTGAAGATGAAATTAAAGGTAAAATAGTTATTGGTTTAAGACAACGTTATGCTACTAATATATTTCCATATTATTTCAATCAATTAAGTAAAATATATCCTAATCTAATTATTGAATTTATTACAGGTACATCAGAATCATTAAAAGATCTTTTATATACATCTAAGATAGATATATTAATTGATGAATATGAATATACTGGTGATTATGAATCAATTCTTCAATTAGATGATGAAATGATCTTTGTAAAAAATAATAAAGATAAAAGAAAATATACTGATGATATGTTAAAAGATATAAATATTGCAATCACTTATCCTAATAAAATAACTAGTGATATTAAAAAACTATATCCTGAGTTTAACTACGTTGAATTTCAATCAACACCACTTATGTTATTAACTATGAAAAATGAATTAATATTAGGTATTTCACCTAGATCAGTAGTTCAAGATTATTTAGATACAAAAGAACTTGAAGAAGTTAGTTTAAAAACTAAATTACCAACTGCTAAAATGTATATATCTTATAATAAAAAATTAAAGAATAAAAATACTACAGCAGTAGCTAATTTCTTTAAAGAACATTCTTTTTACAATTTACAAAAAGAGACTAGTAATTAGTTTCTTTTTTTTGTATAATTATATATGGTGAATAATATGAATAGGATGTTTTATCTATCATTAGTATTTGATATAAATGGATATGATCGATTAGATTTAATTAAAGATTCTTCACTTAAAAAATTAGATCAAATCGTTAGTAATTATCATGATGCTAAAGAAGTAATAGAAGCTTATTTATCAGAATACAATATCAATAAAAAGGGTAGAGTATGTATGATATTCGAAGATTTGGATGAAAAAAAGAAGCAACTAGATGAATATGATGGTGCATCTGAAGAAAATAAAGAACGAATTAAGGCAGATTTTTCTTATGTTCATGTTATTCCAGTTATGTATAGTGGAAAGAAATTATTAAATTTTGCATCATGTTTACCAATTTTAAGAAATAAATTACATAATATTAAAACTCAAGTAGCTATTCTATATGATGTTTATGAAAAAAATGGTGAAAGAAGAAAATTTAATAAAAAATATTTATTTACTGATGAACAAGAATTAGATTTAATCGATAATGAAGCTGATTTTCATGGAGCTGTCAATCATTTCTTAGATAGATTAGAGAAAGAACCAGCTGATGAACAATATTTTGTATGTAGATCATTAATGAATATTTGTAAATTAACGGTTAACGAATATAAAACTCGTTTTGGTAAATTAGTTGTTTATGAAAATGCTAAAGAAAGACGTGATAAAAAAATAACTAAAACTGAAACATTAGAAGAAGAAACTAAAGATATGGATGATTTTTATACATATCATGACTTAGATGAAGTTATAAAATATAGTCCAGATGAAAATAGACCAATTGGTAGTGAAAGAAGGAATAGAATATGAAAAAAATAATGGATGGAAATGAAGCATGTAGTTACGTTTCTTATAATTTTACTGAAGTAGCTGGTATATATCCAATTACACCTGCTAGTCCAATGGCAGAAAATGTAGATAAAGACTCTGCTAGTGGAAGACTTAATTTCTTTGGAAATAAGGTTAATGTTGTTGAAATGCAAAGTGAAGCAGGAGCTGCTGGTATGGTACATGGTAGTTTACTTGCTGGAGCACTTACAACAACTTATACAGCTTCTCAAGGATTATTATTAATGATTCCTAATATGTATAAAATAGCTGGTGAAGGACTTCCACTTGTTATTAATGTAGCAGCAAGAAGTTTAGCTACTCATGCATTATCTATTATGGGAGATCATCAAGATATATATGCAACACGTATGACTGGTTTTGCTATTTTAATGAATTCAAGTGTACAAGATATTATGGATTTAACTAGTGTAGCTCATTTATCTGCAATAAAGGGACATATTCCTTTTATAAATGGATTTGATGGATTTAGAACTAGTCATGAACTAGACAAAGTTGATGTAATTGATTTAGATAAAGTAAAAGAACTAATTGATGAAAAAGAATTAAATAAATTCCGTAATCATGGAATTAATTTAGATAATCCATATACATTTGGTACTAGTCAAATGGATGATGTTTATTTCCAAAATGTGGAAGCTAGAAACACTAATTATGATGAATTACCTGATATTGTAAACGATTATATGAAGAAGATTAATAAAATAACAGGTAAAGAATATAAACCATTTAATTATTATGGTAATCCAAGAGCTAAACAAGTTATTGTTGCTATGGGTAGTGTTTGTGAAACTATTAAAGAAACAATTGATTATTTAGCTAAAGAAGAAGGTCTTGCCATTGGTTTAATAGAAGTACATTTATATCGTCCATTTAGTGCTAAATACCTTCTTGATGTATTACCTGATACTGTACATGATATTGCCGTATTAGATCGTACAAAAGAGTTTGGAGCTAACGCACCATTATACTTAGATGTACTAAGTGTAATTAAAGAAAATAATTTAAATATTAATGTTTATGGTGGTAGATATGGATTATCTAGTAAAGATACAACACCTGCTGATATAAAATCAGTTTATGATATGCTAGGTTCAAAAGATAAGATTAATGGTTTTACAATATCAATTAATGATGATGTAACTAATTTATCTCTTCCTAGAAGTGATTTAATGATACCTAGCAAAAACTATGAAATGGTTATCATGGGATATGGATCTGATGGTATGGTATCTGCTTCTAAAGATATTATGAAAATCACTGGTACAGGAAGTGATGCTTATGTACAAGGATACTTTGAATATGATTCTAAAAAGAGTGGTGGAGTAACTAAGTCTCATTTAAGATTTGGAAAAGATGTAATTAGATCAAGTTATTATGTAACTAATCCAAATACTGTTATCTTAACTAAAGAATCATACTTAGGTAAATATGATATACTTTCTGGTATTAGAGAAAAAGGTATATTTATATTAAATACAACTAAATCTAAAAAAGAAGTATTAGATATACTTTCTAATAAAGAAAAGAATATTATTAAAAATAGAAAAATTAAATTCTATATAGTAGATGCTAATGCTATTGCTAAAGAAGTAGGACTTAATAATAAAATTAGTTCTATTATGGAAGTTATTATCTTTAAAATATGTAAAATAATTGATTTTGATTATGCATATGAAGAGATTAAGAAAAGTTTAACAAAGAAATTTGAAAATAAAGGTGGTAATGTCTTAGAAAAGAACTTAGTAGCTATTAGTAAATGTTTAGAAAGTTTCTATGAAGTAGAGATTGGTGATACATTATTTGACGAAGAAGAAGAAACTGATTTATCAATGTATGAATTAATTAATCGTCGTCATGGTAATGATTTACCAGTTAGTGCTTTCTTAAAGATGAAAGATGGTAGAACTTTACCAAGTTTAGCAAGTGAAGAAAAGCGTTTTGCTTCACCAATAGCACCATTTTGTAATAAAGAAAACTGTATTATGTGTAATATGTGTTCATTTGTATGTCCTCATGCAGTAATTAGACCATATTTACTTAATATGGATGAATATGAAAAAGCCCCTGATATTATCAAAGAAAATTGTCAAGATGCCAATATCAAGGGAGAAGAACTTAAGTTTATTGTAGCTGCTTCTGCACCTGATTGTACAGGATGTGGGTTGTGTGAAAAGATTTGTCCTGGTAAAAAAGGTGAAAAAGCAATTAAGATGACAGATGTTCTTACATTAAAAAAGAATGGTATGATTGATGCTCTTTCATACTTGGAAAAGAATGTAACAGAAAAACATCCATTATCACCAACAACTATTAAAGGTAGTCAATTCATTGAACCTAAATTTAAATTCCCTGGTGCTTGTGCTGGATGTGGTGAAACACCTTACTTAAAACTAATGAGTCAATTATTTGGAGATAGTTTAGTTGTTGCTAACGCAACAGGTTGTTCTTCAATATATTCAGCTAGTTTCCCATCTACAACTTATAAAGCTCCTTGGGCTAATAGTTTGTTTGAAGATAATGCAGAATTTGGTTTAGGAATGTATACTGCTGATGCAACTATAAAAGAAAGAATTAAAGAAATTCTTCATAATAAACTAGTTGATGCAACTGATGAAGAGATTGATTTATACGAAAGATATTGTGCTGAAACTAATGATGAAAATAGTGTTAATTTATATAACTATGTAGTTGAAAATAAAGTAAATGATTTATATGAACTTAGAAACTTCATAAAGAAGAAAACAATCTTTATAGTTGGTGGAGATGGTTGGGCTTATGATATTGGTTTCTCTGGAATAGATCATGTCTTAGCAAGTGGTGCTAATGTAAATATTTTAGTTCTTGATACTGAAGTATATAGTAATACTGGTGGTCAATCTAGTAAATCTACTCAAATAGGTGGTATTGCTAAGTTTGCTGCAAGCGGTAAGAAAGTAAATAAAAAAGATTTAACTAAGATTGCTCTTACTTACCCTAATGTATATGTTGCTACTATTTCGTTAGGTGCTAATATGCAACAAGCTATTAAAGCAATGAATGAAGCTGTGGCTTATAATGGACCAAGTATTATAATTGCTTATGCACCTTGTATTGCACATGGTATAATTAAAGGAATGAGTAATTCTATTGATGAAGAGAAATTAGCTACTGAATCAGGTTATTTCCCAATCTTTAGATATAATCCAAGTATTAAGAAATTCTTTATGGATTCTAAAGCAGATTTTAGTAAATATTATGAATTTATTAGTGGAGAAGATAGATATCGTACACTAAAACAAATTAATCCAGAACATTATAATGAATTACTTGAAGAGAATAAAAATAATGCTGAACGTCGTTTTGAATATTTTGATACTTTAGGTAAAAACAGTTCTGATGAAAATGAATAAAAGTTTGTTAATCAAACTTTTTTCTTTATTTTAAAAGAAAATATGGTATAATATGAGTGTTTTTCGGGGGTTATATGGAAAATAAAGAATATAATCGAATGATTCTTAATAACGAAATTGAAAAATTATCAAAAATTCATAATATAAGTGATTTAATTAGATATAAATATCTTAATAAATATTTATTAGAATATGTCTTAGAACAAGGAATTCATACAAAAATAATGGATTCACAAGCTATTAAAGATGAAAAATGGTTAATGATATATCTTAAATATAATATTACTGAACCACTTGTAAATGCAGACCTTAAAATATTACTTAAGTATCATAATAATAAATTATTACTTAGAAAACTATTAGAGAAAATGGATAATAATCAAAGAATAATGTTATATAAAAATATAAAATATAAATATTATTATTTATTTCATCCAATTGAAAAAGATATTATTAATTTATATAAAGAATATGATATTAACTTACCTCAAATATTTATAGAATATCCAAAACTTACTGATCGAGAAATTAAAGGTACTAAAGTTATTAATGAAATGTTAGATAAGTTTGTTGAAGTATATCATGATATTGATAAAGAGGCACTAAATGTATATATATCTGAAATAAAAAAAATGTCTAAAATAGATATAGATAGAGCTAAATATAATATTTATATATTAACTAGAATTAAGCAAAAACATCCAGATTTTAAATTATTGGTTACAAATATTAATTATTTTAATCCTGATAAAGTATTTGAAACAGGTTCATTTAAATATAGTACTGATAATAAATCTCTTTTAATAAGTAAATATGAACCAGAATTTGTTCATGAATATTCACATGCTTTATTTCATTTAGCTAGTGAAAAATATGAAGATAGTACTTATTTAGATTATTCATATTTTACTATAATAGCTAAATCTAAAAGATATACTAGTAAAATATTTCAATATTTAAGTAACTTTCATAATCGATTTGATGAAATGAAAAAACTATTTACAAAATTATATATTAGAGAAACAGCATTAAAAGCAGGTAGTTTTAAAAATTACTGTAATTCAATAAAAGCAGATATTATAATGAATAAACCTGAAGATATTTGGTTTGATAATGAATCTGTAGCAATATATTATGATGGTGAAAATGTTAATGAATGTGTCAGTAAAATAATTAAAGATGAGTGTAATAACTATGTACGTATTTTACTTAAAAATTATTATGCTGAAGAACTATATTTAGAAAACCTATTAGATGCAATTTTAAAAGGAGCTATTCGTGATAAAAATTATGATAATGAAAGTTTATCTGGTCATACTTCTAGTTATTTTAAGAAAGATGAAACTTTATCTTATAATGAAGCTTTAGCTGATTATGAAGCACTTAAATATTCACCAAAAGGGCATATTATGATTAACAAATTAAAAGAAATAGTTGGTGAAGATGTAGTTTCAATATTTGAAGAACATATTACTAGAAATAGAAATAAAAGAAGATTAAAAATAAAAAGATAATTATGGGTGATTATTATGTATAAAGAAGTTTATCAAATATTAGAAATATATAATAAAGATAAAAAATATGTTGATGAAGATTTTATTAAAACAGTTTTTGAAATAGTTAGAGATAGTAAACAATTAAATAATTATGTAAAAGATCCTGAATTTAATAGATTACCTGGTAGTTTTGCTAATTATGATAATAGTACTAAAAAGATGATTTTTGATTTATCAAAACCTCGTCAAAGTAAAATAAAAAAAGATTTACCAGATCTACATTATTTATTTTATAATGGATATATTTTACTTGATATATATCACGAATTTGTTCATGTAAATCAAGGTAAAATAGTTGAAGAATATAATCCTGAAGATTTATTATTCTTTATAATTTATAATAGTGTACCATATGTAAATAAATATGATTTATTCGCTAAATTACAAGAAAAAATGATTAGAAGATATTATCGTAGAAATTGGCACTTAGATCCTTGTGAACGTATGGCTAATCTTTTAGGTGGAAATGATACTATTAATACAATAAAAGAAATACCAGAAGATATATTAGGTAGTGAACAATTATTAAAGGTTGTAACTCTTGAAACGAAGAATCATTTAGTAAATAATTATAAATTAAGAAAAGATTTTACAAATAGTCCAACTATTAATTATTTAAGAGGAATTCCTTTTTCAAATAATAAATCTCTTTTAAGAGAAGATAAAGTAAAAAAACTATTTACTAATCCATCTTTAACATATGAAGATCGTTTATTATATGGATTATCTCTTACTAAAGGAGAATACCTAGATATTAAAGCTGATCATGATAATTATCGAATAGATACTAGAGAATCCTTTGAATCATTAATTAAAACTTATTATAAAAGATAAAGATAACTTAAAAAGTTATCTTTTTTATTTCAAAATAAATAAAAATATTATATAATAAAAAAGAGTAGGTGAATTATGACCAAAATTAAGAAAGACTATACAATAAATGATATTATTGAGTTGGTTAAGAAATATAATAATGATAATATAGATTTAATAAATAAAAGTTTTGAATATACAAGTAAAATATTAGATGAAAACAAAATGCAAGATGCTCTTAATGTCTCATATTTACTTACAACTGTTCAAGCTGATGCTGAGACTATTTCCGCTAATATACTTAGTTATTTATTAATAAATGATTTAGTTAAAAGAAATGTTATAGAAAAAGATTTTGATTTTAATATAGTTAAATTAGCTTCTAATATCAATAAACTTAAAAGTATTAGTTTATCAACAGAAAATGATTATTTAATTGAATATTATAAAAAAGTTATTGTTGGTATGACTGAAGATGTTCGTGTAATTATTGTTGCGCTAGCTGATCGAGTTTATTTAATGCATGGATTAGATAAAAGTGATGATGAAGCTAATAACAAAAAAATTGCTAAAGAAACACTTGAAATATTTGCACCACTAGCTCATCACTTAGGTGTATATAAATTAAAAAGTGAACTAGAAGATATGTCACTACGTTACTTAAAACCTGAAGTTTATTATGATATAGTAGAAAAACTTAATGGTACTAAAACTGAACGTGATAATATCATTAATGAAATGATGATGGAAGTTAGTAATTTATTAACTGAACACAATATTATTCATGAAATAAAAGGACGTAGTAAGAGTATTTATAGTATTTATAATAAACTAGATAAAGGTCGTAAATTTAGTGATATATACGATTTATTAGCTATTAGAATACTAGTTAAAGAAGAAAGTGAATGTTATTTAGTTCTTGGATTAATTCACTCTAAATTTAAACCAATAACTAAAAGATTTAAAGACTTTATTGCTATGCCTAAAAGTAATGGCTATCAATCACTTCATACAACAGTATTTGGTATTAATAATGAATTATTTGAAATACAAATTAGAACATATGATATGAATGAAATAGCTGAAAATGGTGTTGCTGCACACTGGTCATATAAAGAAAACAAAAGTGCATTTAATTTATCAAGAACTGATGCAAAACTAGAGTTCTTTAAGGCAGTTATTGATATGAATCAAAGTGAAGCTAATAAAGATAATATCTATAATACTATTCGTGAAGAGAATTCATTTGATTTAATCTATGTATTTACACCAAAAGGTGATGTTATTGAACTACCTAAAGGAAGTACTCCAGTTGATTTTGCATATCGTGTTCATTCTAAAATAGGGGATTCTATGGTAGGTGCACTAGTAAATAACCAAATAGTACCACTTAACTATCAATTACAAGATGGTGATGTAATAAAGATTAATACTAGTAAATCAAGTCCTGGTCCTTCTGAAGGATGGTTAAGTTTTGTTAAATTAACACAAACAAAGAATAAAATTAAGTCTTTCTTTGCTAAATCACGTCGTGAAGAATTAATTAACTTTGGTAAAGAATCTCTTGAAAAAGAACTACGTAAAAGAAAGATTAGTATTACAGAATTCTTATCTAGTGATAATATTAAGAAAATAATAAAACTAACTAAAGAAAAAGATTTAGATACTATATATTTTGAAATAGGTAGTAATAAATATAATGCAAGATATATTATTAATTTAATTTATGAAGAAAAAGAAGAAATCAGTAATGCACCTGTTATTACTAAAAATGAATTTGATATTAATGTATCAGGTATTAGTGATGTTAAAGTTAACTTAGCTTCTTGTTGTCTTCCTATACCAGGAGATAATATAGTTGGTTATATTACTAAAAATAATGGTATTACTATCCATCGAGAAAATTGTGCAAATGTAATTCATTTAGAAGATAGAATTGTTGATGTTAGATTTAATGAAGTTACAAAAAATAAATATTTAACATGTATTATGGTATCTCTTAAAAATAATCAAAATAGATTAGGTGATATATTAAATAAAATAACTGGTAAAAACTTAATAGTTGATAGTGTTAATACAATATATAAAGATAATATAATTAGTTATAAAATAAATTTATATGTTATGAATTTAGATTCATTAACTAAATTAATTAATGATTTAACGAAACTTCGTTATGTGAAAGAAGCGGTAAGAATATGAAAGTAGTTGTTCAAAGAGTTAAAAAAGCTGATTGTACTGTAGATGGTAAAATAACTGGTAAAATAAATAATGGTTTAATGGTATTAGTTGGTTTTACTTATGGAGATACAGAAGATACAATAGTTAAAATGGTGCAAAAAATAGTAAATTTAAGAATATTTGATGATGAAAATGGTATAATGAACTTAAGTGTTTTAGACACCAATGGAGAAATACTTTCAATATCACAATTTACTTTATATGCAGATACTAAAAAAGGTAATAGACCAAGTTATATAAATGCTATGAAAGGTGAAGAAGCTACTAAATTATATGACTTGTTTAATGAGGAACTAAGAAAATATATTCATGTAGAAACTGGTATATTTGGAGCTATGATGGATATATCTTTGGTTAACTCAGGACCAACAACTATTATTATGGAGAGGTGAAAAGATGATTTTATGTGTCGGACAATCAACTTATGATATTACAATTAGGGTTGATAATTACCCCATAGAAAATAAAAAATATAAGATTCATGAAGTTACTGAATGTGGTGGTGGATCTAGTAATAATGCTGCTTACTTACTTGCTAAATGGAATGACGAAGTGTATTTAGCTAGTGCTATTGGTAATGATGATACTGGTAAAAAAATTAAAAAAGAACTTAATGATATGGGTGTTAATACTGATTATTTTGAAGAATTAGATAATGTTGGTACTACCACTAGTTATATCATTAATAATAAAGAAAATGGCTCTAGAACAATTATTACTAATAAGAGTTTAGATATGCATTTTAGTTCTAATCATAAAATAGATTTAAAACCTGATGTTTTATTATTTGATGGTAATGACTTTGAAATGTCTATGAAAGTTTGTGATGAAAATCCAGAAGCTATTAAAATAATTGATGCAGGTAATACTAAACCAGGTATTGTTGATTTATGCAAAAGGTGTGACTACGTAGTATGTTCAAATGATTTTGCAAAAGAATATACAGGAATTAATTTTGATTATAGTAATATTAATAAAATATATGAAGTATATGATATAATGCAAAAAGACTTTCCTGGAACACTTGTTATTACCCTTGAAGCAATGGGTAGTTTAGTTAAAATTAATAATGAATTTAAATTAGTACGTTCTGTTAAAGTAGAAAGTATTGATTCTACTGGAGCAGGTGATATATATCATGGTGCATTTGCTCATTTTATGGCTCATGGTTATAGTTTATTAGATACAATGAAGTATTCTAATATAGCTGGTGCATTATCTGTAACAAAGTTTGGTAGTAAAAATTCTATGCCAGAATATAAGGATGTTGTAAATTATCATGAACTATGATAAGATATATCCATCGATTGACTTACATGGTGAATATGCTTTTAGTGCAGAAGTACTAACTAAAGAGTTTATTGATGATAATATTAAGTTACATAAAAGTAAATTATGTATTATTCATGGTATTGGTAAAGGTATTTTAAAAGAAGCTGTTCATAAAGTTTTGAAGAAAGATAAAAGAATAGAAAGATTTTATATTGATTTTATGAATCCGGGTTGTACTATTGTGGAAATAAGAAAGGAATATTATGAGTAAATTATTAGTTATATCAGGACCTAGTGGTGTTGGTAAAGGAACAATTGTAAAACACTTACAAGACAAATACGAAGAAGAAGGAAAGAAACTATATTTATCTATTTCTTGTACAACAAGAAACCCTAGAGAAGGTGAGAAAGATGGTGTAAACTATTTCTTTATCACTGAAGAAGAATTCAAAGAGAAAATCAAACAAAATGATTTCTTAGAATATAATGTATATGGTACTGGTAAATATTATGGAACACCAAAAAGTACAGTTGTTAAATATCTAAATGAAGGTTATGATGTTATTCTTGAAATAGATATTAATGGTTATAAACAAATTAAAGCAAATTATCCAGATAGTGTTGGTGTATTTATTATGCCACCAGATATTAAGGAATTATATAATCGTTTAAAAAATAGAAATACTGAAACAGAAGATGTTATACAAGTACGTCTTGAAACAGCTAAAAAAGAAATTAGAGGACGTAAGGCATATGATTATATTGTAGTTAATGAAAATGGCAAAAGTGAAGAAGCAAGTGAGGAAATATATAATATAATTAATAGGAGATAACATGAAAAAAAATATTAAAGCGATCAAACAAGAATTATTAGAGACAATTAATGATTTATATATCGAGTATAAACTACCACCAATGAATATTAGTGATGAAGAATGGGATTTATATTTACATGTAGTAGAATCTCACTTTATGGCACATAATAATATGGATGATTTTATACATGCTCTAAATATTCTAATAAGACGTGGATTATATTTTGCTCAAATGAATAAAGATGAAGAATTTACTATTCATAACTTAGTTAAAGCTTTACCTGATTTAGTTGCTTTTAAAATGTATTCAGATGAAACTAAAACTATGAAAGAAGAAGTTACTGAAAAAGTAAAAAAATATGGAGAAAAGAAATGAGATACGAAAAAAAAGATTATACAGAATTATTACATAGATGTTTAGAAAAAGCATACAAATCCTTTCCAATTCCTGATGAATACAAAAAGACTGATGAAGAATGGTTAGTTTTATTTGATATTATGGAAGCACATTTTATAGCTCATAATATTATGGATAGATTTGAATCAGAAATGGAAGATTTAGCATGGAATATTGCTTTATATGAAAGAGGATATCCAAAAGATAATGCTTACGATACATTTAAAAGTGCTCTACATGAATGGACAAGTTTTTGTGAAAGACAACAATTTTATTCTATTGAATGTCAATCAATGAGAGAAGAATTAGAAGAAAGACTTAATAAATTAAAAGCAAAAGCAAAATAATTATAATAAACCATATATTTATATGGTTTTTTTATGTTATACTAAATAAGTAGGTGTATTATGAGCAAAATAGAAATAATGAGTGAAGATTTATCAAATAAAATAGCTGCTGGAGAAGTAGTAGAAA
>JAEEGL017064842.1_pt1 | contig 38176 bp, 52 predicted proteins | sample 9134231 | NCBI WGS metagenome assembly JAEEGL01 (sample SAMN16246548, study PRJNA631951) | gut metagenome | biome: gut microbiome; feature: rumen; material: fiber-attached | host: Bos | place: Iran: Karaj | collected 2018-10
GCCCTACCGTATTATTATGTTATGAAATAATCCTTAATCCCTCATTTAGGATATTGATCGCAGCGTTCAGGTCTCTGTCTATAACACAGCCGCAGCAGGCGCACTCATATGTTCTGACATCAAGCGGCATGTGTTGTTTGCTTTTGCAACACGAACAGATCTGCGAAGACGGAAACCACCTGTCAACTTTGACAAGGCGTTTCCCTCTGTCGGATAACTTGTAACCAAGCATGTTTACAAACATACCGTAACCGTTGTCCAATGTTGCTTTGCAGTAGTCGTCAAAAAGCTCGAACTCCTTGGTCTTGATGTTGTGCCTTTCGAATCTTGATCCTACTATATCCCCAATAAGTGCTCCTATCATGATACGCCCTCCGTTAATGATGCTGTTTCCGTATAGAGACATTATACACCTTTCCTTGTTCTCTCCGGTCACCCGCAATGCGACATTCGATTTCCCGGATATCTGTCTCCAATAAAAAAACTCCTGACGCGGAAATCCGCTCAGGAGGTTTTGAATCGCAGGACGGGGAAGGGGATGTATCTGCGAAGGCCTATTCTCCCTTTTTCCGAAGGTCGGAATAGTATCTGCATTCGTTCCTGAGAGTGCACTTCTCGCACATCGGCTTTCTCCGGGTGCATACAGCCCTTCCGTGCATGACGAAGCGGTGGCAGAGATCGTTCTGCTTCTGTGGTTCGACCACTTTCTTGAGCTCCATCTCGACCTTGTACGGGTCGGTGGAGGAGGGATCGTTCCTCTTCATGAAGCCAAGGCGGTTGGACAGTCTGATGCAGTGGGTGTCTGCAACGACGGCCGGCAGGCCGTACACGTCTCCGAGGATGAGATTGGCACTCTTCCTTCCCACGCCCGGGAGCCGGAGGAGCTTATCCATGTCCCGCGGGACTTCGCTGCCGTATTCGTCTCTCAACATGGTCATGCACCGCTTGATGTCCCTGGCCTTTGAATTGCCCAGCCCGCAGGGCTTGATTATCCGTGTGATCTCCTCTACCGGGGCGTCCCGGAGGGCCGATATGGAAGGGAACTTCTCAAAAAGCACCGGAGTTACCACGTTCACTCTCGCATCGGTGCACTGCGCGGACAGTCTCACGCTGACCAGAAGCTGCCATGCGCTGTCGGAATCAAGTCCGCATTCGGCGAGAGGATACTCCTCTTCAAGCAGTTCTACTATTCTTGCGGCCTCTTTCCTCGTCTTCATGGCACATGCTCCTTTTCGTTCTAAAAGCTATCTGCATATTAGCACAAAAGGCTCCAAAAGCAAATATCTATTCACTTGAAGCCCTGCCGTGTGGTATCATTTACTAAATAAAGCAATATGATTTTGGAGGCAAGACAAAAAATGGCATTCATCAGATCCGTAGTAAATTCACTGGTCATGAACATCGAGACTCATGTGGACATCTACATTCCTACCGACAGGCTGAAGGACAGGACCAGAAAGCCTGACGGGATCATTTATTTCCTTCACGGCATAGGCAGCAGCGAGGAGGATTTTGCCGAGCAGTCGGCAGCCGCAAGGTACGCCAGGGACAACAACCTGGTAATGGTGTATCCTTACGGACTGCAGAGCTTCTGGCATGACATGAAATACGGTCCCAAGTACTTCACATACATAACCGAAGAGCTGCCTGAGTTGCTCAAGGTCGTGTACGGACTGGAATTTCCGAGGGAGAAGACCTTCATAGCCGGACTATCCATGGGAGGGTACGGAGCCATGTACATCGGTATGTCTCGCCCTGACCTGTACGGAGGCATAGCCAATTTCTCCGGTGCCGTGGACATCAGGATGATGGCAGAGGAAATTAAGAAGATGGATAACATAGAGGGCGATTCGCGCGCTTTCGTTCAGGTGTTCGGAGACGATCTCGAGGTTGGCGACGACCGGGATCTGTTCTGCCTGGCAGAAAAGATTTCCAAGCTCCCGAAGGAACAGCAGCCGAGGATATTCTCCTGCTGCGGAAGACAGGATGACCTGTTCTTTCTCCACGACCAGAACATGAAGCTGAAGGCATACATGGAGGGTCTCGGCCTGGCAGACTATGTCTACAGGGAATGGGACGGCATCCATGAGTACGCCTTCTGGGACAGGGCACTGGTCCACGCGATAGCCTTCTTCCTCAAAAATGACTACGACGAAAAGACGCTGGCGCACTGGAGATGCGAATAATTAGACGGCACATAGCCGAGGAAACGTGACATGTACGAAGAATATCTGGATTTTGCCAGGTCCGTCGCCCTGGAGGCAGGCGGAATCATGCTGAAATACTTTTCAGGTGACAACGGCAAGAGCTACAAATCCGACAGGTCGGTGGTGACAAGGGCGGATACCGAGATCAATTCCATGCTCATCGACAGGGTAAGGAAAGCATTCCCGGGTCACAGGGTCGACGGCGAGGAGGAACAGTACGGAGAGGGGAATATGGTATGGGTCTGCGACCCTTTGGACGGGACCGCAGTGTACACCAGGCACATGCCCATGTCCGTGTTTTCGCTTGCCCTGGTGGAAGACGGAAGACCGGTCGCCGGGGTAATATATGACCCGTTCACCGACAGCATGTACTCGGCCTCGCTGGGAGGAGGGGCGTTCAGGAACGGCGAAGCGATCCGCGTGAACGACTTTACTCTTGACGACTCCAGAGGAGCTTCAAATTACGACATGTGGTCGGGAGCGCCCTATGACATCTATGAGGTCCTTAAAGAGCTCAGGGACACGACATATTTCCTGAGCATCGGCAGCGTGATAAGGGCATCTGCCGCCGTGAGCGAGGGGAATCTCGTGATGACGGTATTCCCGGGCACAAGACACAAGAACTGCGACATAGCGGCAGCCAAGGTGATCGTCGAGGAGGCAGGAGGAAAGGTCACGGACATATTCGGAAATGAACAGAGATACGACCTGGGTGACATAAACGGAGCCATAGTGTCGAACGGAAAAGTCCACGGCGAGATCGTCGCGCTGACGCGAAGGCTCTTCGGATACCGGGATAAATAGCGAATAGATACATGCGGCGGCTTTTGCGGGAAGCTGCCGGGATCGAGAATACGGGAAAGAGAACATGCAGGAAGGAATCAAGAGGCCAATGGCAGCGGTGTACAGGCCCGAAACGCTGGATGACGTGGTAGGGCAGAGGCACCTGCTTTCCAAGGACAGCGTTTTCAGAAAACGGCTGGAGAACGGCACGATACAGAACATGATCTTCTACGGTCCCAGCGGATCGGGGAAGACCACGGTCGCGTCCATCATAGCCAGAATGACCAACAGGAAGCTGTACAGACTTAACGGCACGCAGGCTTCGACGGGCGACATAAAGGACATCATCGCCGGCGTGGACATGCTGGGAGCGGAGAACGGAGTACTGCTGTATCTTGACGAGATACAGTACCTTAACAAGAAACAGCAACAGTCCTTGCTTGAAGTGCTGGAGGACGGTTCGGTCACCCTCATAGCATCGACCACCGAGAACCCGTATCACGCCATATTCAATGCGGTGTTGTCCAGATGTACAATCTTTCAGTTTGAACCGCTCAGCCCGGATGACATCCGGGAGGGCATCGAGAAGGCCATTGCAAGATACAACAGGGAGAACTCCTCAAACATATCCCTGGAGCCGGAGGCTCTCAGCAGGCTCAGTTACGGAAGCGGCGGGGACATGAGAAAGGCTCTGAATGCACTGGAGCTCGTTTGCGCCGCCATGATCAGCGATCCGGACGGAACAATAACGGAAGAGATGGCAAGACAGGTGACTCAGAGGAGCTCGAACAGATTCGACAACTCCGGTGATGAGCACTACAATCTTCTGTCCGCACTTCAGAAGTCCATAAGGGGCTCGGACGAGAATGCAGCACTCCATTATCTGGCAAGGCTTCTGGATGCGGACGGCATGCTGCCTGCGATCAGGAGGATACTTGTAATGGCCTGCGAGGATATAGGGCTGGCCTATCCGAATGCCATCGCCATAGTAAAGCGGTGTACCGACATCGCTCTTCAGGTGGGAATGCCGGAAGCTCAGATACCGCTTTCCGACGCGGTGATACTGCTGGCGACCGCTCCCAAGAGCAATTCGGGAGAGAGCGCCATAATGAAAGCCATGGCTGACGTGAAGAAGGGCGGCTTCGGAGACATACCTACGTACCTGAAGGATTCGACTGATCCTTTCAACAGGGCTCTCAGTAAGGAAGAAAAATATAAGTATCCTCACTCATACCCGGATCACTGGGTAGAGCAGCAGTATCTGCCGGACAATCTCAGGGATGCGAGATACTACGAGCGGGGCGACAACAAGACGGAACAGGCCGCAAAGTCCTACTGGGACAGGATAAAGGGAAGAAAAGGATGAAAAAGACGGATTTTGAGAGCTTTGCCGGTCAAATGGGCTTCAAGTCGCCTGATGAAAGGATGTGCGCCGGTCTCATGGATGAGTGGCTGGTCATGGCCGTAAACGGACAGAAACGGATGACCCTCACGATTGCAGCCGATGTACGGACAGAAGACGGCCGGGGAAAAAAGCAGGTCAAAGAGTCATTGAAGGGCTCAGGGCTCTCCCTTGCCAGATGGCTGGACAGGAACATAGTCTTGTCCGTTCCGGGAGAGAGCATCTCCACGGATGTCCTTAAGGCTGATGTGCAGACAGCCCTTTCGGTGATGAAGTCAAACGGCATTAAGCCTGTCAGGCAATGTCCAGTCTGCGGCAAGCCGTACCCCGACCGGGCAGGCTTTGTCGGCAGTTCGTATCTGCCGGTCCACAGGAGCTGTCTGGAAGAATATGATAAGAACGGAACGCCGGTGACCTCAGAGGGAAGGGAAAACCAGCCGTACGCAAACGGAGTCATGGGAATGCTCCTCGCGGTGGCTGTCATCTTTGTGCTTGCGGTGCTCATGTCCAGAGTGCTGACATTTACGTTCATACTCATCCCTCTGCTCACGTTCTACATCTATGGCAGATCCGGAGGAAAGACGGACAGCCGGAAAAAGGTCGGCGTCTACATCAGTCTTGTATCTCTGATCGGTTTCTTCCTTGCGATACTGCTGATCAGCTCTTTCGATCTGTACAGGAACGGAAGCTACAGCTTCATCGTTGCGCTCGGGGCAATGATAAGGATTATGTCCACGGGCATCATACAGACGCTTATCAAGAACATCGTGCCGGCAGTCATCACGATTGTAGGCATCATGCTGGCCATATTCGGAGTCAGCAGCAATGCCAGAAGAGTGGAGAAGGGGAGCAGCATCGCCAGCCGCTTCACCATAGACCTTTAATCGCGGAAAAAGAAAAAAACGATCGCACTCAGGCGATCGTTTTTGTGTTGTTATGACTTATTTGAGCTCGGATTCCTCTGCCCGGATGGACCGTACCAGATCTTCTGATACCTCCTCGGCTTCCTTCATGTAGCTGTGGATCTCATCCTCTTCGACATATTCTTCAGGATGGAATTCTCCGTAGTACTCATCGAGGTGACTGTTCGGCTGAATGCCCTTTTCTTTCATTTCTGCCTCTCGTGCCCGAAGCTCGGCCATCTTCTTTGCCTGCTCCTCCCGGAGTTTCCGCTCTCTTTCCTTAGCCTTGGCTTCTTTCTTGAGCTCGTCTTCCAGCTTTACTCTGTCAGGAAGCTCCTTGTAGAAAGGCTTTTCCGGCATGAAGCCGCTGAACACGATCATTCCTCTGTCTTCTTCAAGCTTCTTTGCCTCTTCCGGATCCGTAACCGTCCATACTCCCTTGATAGGTCCTATGCCGTAGGCGAATCTGGCGATGAGGCCCATCGGTCTGTTCCTGTAGAGATAGAACTGAGGACGGCAGATGTTGTTATACATCAGGTTGCCGGTCATGAACCGCTGATACTTCGGCAAAGATACGAAATTTGCTGCAGGTGCCGAGATTATGCCTCTGAACTGCTTGGGATCCCTTCCCCTGAACCAGTTGACGATGCCCTGATGGAAGCTTGCAACACAGACATTGTCCTTGCCGTATGCCTTTATGGCGTCCGACACCCTTCTGCAGAGCAGCTCGTTGTGAAGACCGGAAACAATCTCGACGATGACAGGTACTTTGCCGTCGACGATGTTGAAAAGATCGCTGAGTTCTATCACTCCCAGTCTTGCCAGCTCCTCGCTGTCGCTCTCGGAGACCTTTACATCCGGGTAACCTTCTTTGGAAAGATCATCCCTCTCTGCTACGATCGGCTTGTTGTCCTTGGATATGACGACCTTGACCTTGATGCCTACTCCGTTGTCAACGCAGTTCCTGAAAGCAGCCACCGAATTGATCTTATCATCCGGTCCGGTGACGCCTCCGTCGGCATAATACCAGCCGAAAAAGATCTTTCTCTGGTCATGGGGAGCTCTTCCTCCCCAGAAGATAAAAATCACAAGCGCCATGATCAGCGCCAAAGGGAAAAACAGGTTCATGGAAATCTCCTTTGAAAATACCTTTTTTGCTGGAAGTATTGTAATACTTTTGCATCAGCATAGTCAACAACAAAGGGACGTGCAGCCGGACGATCGAAGGGGAGAGAATGCGGGTACGGGAGGTCATTTTCACATTTTTTTAACGATGCGGGATTATGATATATATTGGTATGATATAATATGAAAAGCGGAAAACCGCATAAATCAGATGACACGAGGAGGACATAGGATGAAAGTACTCGTAGTTGATGACGAACAGAAGATAAGAGACCTGATAGGACAGTATTTGTCTGTCGAGGGATATGATGTGGACTATGCCAAGGACGGCATAGAAGCACTGACAAAGGTGAGCAAGGGTGATGTGGATCTCTGCATACTCGATGTCATGATGCCGTTCATGGACGGCATAACCTGCCTTAAGGAGATGAGGACCAGAGGATATAACGCTCCTGTTATAATCCTTTCGGCAAAGGGTGAGGAGTATGACAAGATCACGGGCTTCGAGGCCGGAAGCGATGACTATGTGGTAAAGCCTTTCTCGCCAAAGGAACTGATGGCAAGAGTGAAGCGGGTGGCCAACAGGACCAACCCGGAGCTTGCAAACGCAGGCGAGAGATATATTTTCGGCGGGCTCACCATCGATGTCCCGAGCCACAGCATCAAGATCGACGGGGAGACGATCAATGTCACACCGAAGGAGTTCGACCTTCTTGTCTGCCTGGTGCAGAACAAGGGCGTCGCGCTTTCAAGGGAGAGGATCCTTTTGAAGGTCTGGAATTATGACTATTACGGAGAGGACAGGACCGTGGATACGCATATAAAGATGCTCAGAAGCCATCTGAAGGATTACCGTGACTGCATCGTGACAGTCTGGGGCGTAGGCTACAAGTTCGAGCCTAAGGATTGATGAAAGTCAGCATAAGGTCGAAGCTGACCATCCTGATCCTCGGCGTCTGCCTGGGAATAATACTGGTAATGTGGGTCAGCACAGTCGTGCTCTTCAAGCCGATGTACTATGCCATGACTCAGGCTCAGGTCACCAGGACAATGAACAGGATCCGGGACATCATAGATGAAAACGGAGGAAGCATTACCTCTACAGTCTATGATGAGATAAAGAACGCTTCCGTATCGAATATGTGCATCGAGATAAGCGACAGCGTCGGCGGCAACATATGGCTCTCTGAGGGTATAGGCGACTCGTGCCAGATACACTTCAGGGTGGGCGGCGCATTGCCCGGAAGCCACATAATGAACAAGACCATCGACACGCCCACATCCGTGGCCATAAGAAACGCGATCCGTGAGAGCGGGGAGTACTTCGACACCATCGTGGATGACATGGATAACAGGCAGATAGTGATGGGAAGGCTCATTGACGACAGATATGCGGTCATCGTTTCCACCAATCTCGTTCAGGCTGATGCCGCCATAGGCATCGTGCTCTCGCAGCTCCAGTCGGCCACACTCATCGCGATAGTGCTGGCACTCATCATATCAGCCATAATGTCAGACTGGTTCATCCGTCCTGTGCTGACCCTGTCAAAGGCGACTAAGGAAGTCAGTAAGGGCAACTACAGGACCAATATCGCAGTGAGCGCGGATTTCAATGATGAGCTGGGTCAGCTTGCCAGCGACTTCAACGGAATGGTAAGGGAGATCGAGAACTCTCAGCAGATGCAGCGAGAGCTCGTTGCTTCCATCTCGCATGACCTCAGGACGCCGCTTACCATCATCAAGGGATATGCTGAGTCGATCCGAGACATGACGGGTAACGATCCGGAGATAAGGACGCGGCAGCTCAACACCATCATAGATGAGACAGACAGGCTTACTAAGATGGTCAACAGCGTCATGGAGTATTCAAAGCTCAACCGGGATAATTACAAGCTGAACATCGTCCAGTACAACATCCGGGACATGTGCAACGACGTAGTCGACATCTACACTGACAAAGCGGCCAAGGAGGGCAAGACCATAGTCTACGAGGGACCGGAAGAAGTCTATGTCATGGCTGATGCGACCCTCATAGAGCGTGTTCTCCACAACTTCGTCTCCAATGCGCTGCTCCATACTCCTGAAGGGACTCAGGTCAGAGTGAAGGTACGGGTGCAGGATGACGGAAAGGTAAAGGTCAGCGTGGCTGATTCCGGAAGCGGTATCAGCGAGGAAGACCAGAAGCATATATTTGAAAGATATTACAGATCCAGGAAAAACTCCGGAAAGCAGGGAACGGGACTCGGACTTGCCATAGTGAAGGCGATACTTGAGAACCACGGCTTCCCTTACGGTGTGGATTCACGCCTCGGAGAGGGCAGTGAGTTCTGGTTCATAATGTAGAAGGAGACAAGGATGATAGTCAACGAACTGTCAGTTATAGGGGACATCCTCAAGGAGAGACCTGACGCGGCGGACATCTTCGCGGAAAACGGCATGCCGTGCCTGGGCTGCCCTTCATCACTCAAGGAAAACATCGAGCAGGCCTGCTATGTTCACGGAATGGACAAGGCCCCGCTGCTCGAAAAACTGAACGCATTCCTCGGGAGCGATTCAGATGAATGAGCTTGACATCGGCGCAAGGCTCGGAGTTGCCGCCTCCCTCATAGAAAACGGGGAGACCGTCCGGGACATAGGTTGCGACCACGGAAAACTGGGACGGTACCTTCTGGAGAGCGGGAAGGCAAAGAGGATAATCGCCACGGACATAAACGAGAAACCTCTGCGGAAGGCAGTACGGCTCTTCGATGAGAGAGGTCTTTCGGATAAGGCGCTCTTTTTCCAGACCGACGGGCTTCAGGGCGTGGAGGATGACGGTAGTCTCACTCATGCAGTGATAGCAGGCGTCGGAGGCAATACTGCGGCAAAGATCATCTCTGACAGCGGGATATTCAAAAAAAAGGGACTGAAGATAATCCTTATCCCTGCCCAGAAGGAGGAGGAGATCAAGCTCTTTCTGCTTGAGAGCGGATATGAGATAACGAGTGAGGTCGCAGCCGAGGAAAACGGCAAGTATTATGACTGCATCCTTGCGACATATACCGGAGAAGAGTACTCACATGATGCTTTCGATCTGTTCATCGGACACATAGCTGACGAGGAGCATGTCAATCCTGCCACAGCCGGCTATCTCAGGAAGAGAGCCGGCCAGCTTGAGAATATCCTCAAGGGCAAGACAGGCGAAGAGAGGGAAGAGTACAAGAAGGTCCTAAGGGCGGCCGGTCTGCTGGCTGACCTCATGGATGAGCGGGCACGTTCATAATGATACATACGGTCCCGGAGAATATCCGGGACCTCTGTTTTGCAAGAATGGATAATAATGTATATAATACATTGATATATCGATACATAATATATATAGGGAATATAAGATACTGTGGCTGCCGGAGAAGGCGGCCGGAACAGGAGACTGTAAATGGCGCTTGATGCCGCAACCATGTCGCTGCTTGCTGATGAGCTCGACGAAAATCTGCAGGGAAGCAGAGTAGACAAGATACACCAGCCTTCAAAGGATGAGGTGGTGCTCCACATGAGGAGCAGGGACGGAAACATAAAGCTGCTTCTCAGCGCGAGGAGCGGCTCCGCAAGGATATGCATAACAAAGGAAGCCTTTGAGAATCCTCTCACGCCTCCTTCTTTCTGCATGCTCCTCAGAAAATATCTGTCCGGAGCAAGATTCCTCGGAGCGAGGAGCGTCAGGGGAGACAGGATCATATTCCTCTCCTTCTCCACGGTCAACGAGATGGGAGACACCGTCGACATCGACATCGCCGCAGAGCTGATGGGAAGGTATGCCAACCTTGTCATCATCAACCGGGACGGCAGGATAATCGATGCCATGAAGAGGGTGGATGCAGACGCTTCATCAGTAAGGCAGCTGCTTCCGGGACTGCAGTACAAGCTGCCGCCAAATAAGGAGGCTTTTTCTCTCTTTGAACAGACAGAAGAGCTGCTTAGTGCCGTATTCAGCTTCCACGGCCCCGTGGACAAGGCCTTACTCAAGAACGCGTCCGGCATAGGTCCGGTCATATGCAGGGAGATAGCCTTTCTGTCCGGGACGCGGGACAGATATGCGGACGAGCTCTCTGACATTGAAAAGGAAGCCGTAAGAAGGGCCTGCAGGGTCGTGATCGATTATTACAATGCTCCGGCATTTACAGTAGTCCATGACCGGCTCGACAAGCCTGCGGAATTCAGCTTCATGCCTCTCAGTCAGTACGGAGATCTCAGGCGAGAGAGCTTTGAGGATCTGAACAGTCTTCTGGACAGCTACTATTCGGAAAAGGATCGGAAGGAGAGGCTCAGGCAGAAGGGCAAGGACCTGCACAGGCTGGTGGCCAATCTGACCGAAAGGAACCAAAGAAAGCAGGCGGCAAGAGAGAGCGAACTGGCACAGTCGAGCGATAATGAGAAATACAGGATATACGGAGAACTTCTTACGGCCAATCTCTACAGGCTGGAAAAGGGAATGAGATCCGTGGAGGTCGAGAATTACTATGACGGCTCTAAAGTGACCATACCGCTCGACCCCAAGCTGTCCGGAAATGCCAATGCCCAGAAGTATTACAGGGAATACAGGAAAAAGCAGACAGCCGTCAAGATGCTCACCGAGCTGCTCAGGCAGGGGGAGATAGAGAAGGAGTATCTTGAGTCCGTTGCCTACAGCGTCGAGTCCGCGACAAGCGAGGCCGAACTGCTTGCCATCAGGAGCGAGCTTCATGAGCGGGGATATATAAAGTACTTCAAGAACCGCGACAAGAGGCAGAAGGCGCGGGATTATCTAAGATACATCTCCTCTGACGGCTTCACCATAATGGTGGGGAGGAACAACATACAGAACGAAAGGCTGACGCTCAAGACGGCCAGGGGCAAGGACATGTGGTTCCACGTCAAGAATGCTCCGGGAAGCCATGTCGTCATCATGAGCGAGGGCGCGGACATCCCGCTGACGACCCAGGAAGAAGCTGCTGCTCTTGCAGTGCTTCACTCCAGCCTTAACGGGGATGCCGCTGTCGATGTGGACTACACTTTCGTCAGAAACATAAGGAAGACAGGCGACCTCAAGCCGGGAATGGTCATCTACGACACCTATGAGACGGTGCATATAGCTGCCGATCCGCGGATACTGGCGAGAGTGACCGTGAAAAACAGGTAAATTTGGGATAAAAAAGACCGAAATTGCCCTTCAAAATGCCTGGGTGAAGGGCAATTTATACGGCATATTCTATGTTTTTAACAAACTTTTTTGTGCAAGTATACGAAATTTCTTCTGCGAAAAAAAGTTCTTGCATTGGAAAAGTGTTTGTAGTATATTATTTAGGCGACTGCAAAGATTGCGTTGACGCGGGAGGTTGCCACGAAAGTGGGTTTTTCCGCTGAGTATGTCCGATCTTTGAACCGGGCGAAAAATAAATATCATGCATGCAAAGGGTGTATGACCACCTGATGGTCCACTGGCCAAAACTTTGTGATTCGAGCCTAGACAGACTCATGATCCGATGTAACTGCTTGACGGTTAATCGGTTTTTATCATGAGGGGGTGCGAAACACCCGGCACCGTGTGTAATATTTAAATACCGCCAACATTATTCTAAATCTATAAGGAGGCGTAAAAATGGCAGTCAACGAGAAAATCAGAGTCAAGCTCAAGAGTTATGATCATCAGCTGGTAGATGCTGCAGCTGAGAAGATCGTCGAAGCGGCAAAGAGAACAGGAGCCAGAGTTTCAGGCCCTATCCCTCTCCCTACCGACAAGGAGATCGTCACGATTCTGCGTGCTGTTCACAAGTATAAGGATTCACGTGAGCAGTTCGAGTACAGGACTCACAAGAGAGTAATCGACATTCTCAGACCTACAAACAAGACTGTTGATGCTCTGAAGAATCTGCAGCTCCCAGCGGGCGTAGAGATCGAAGTAAAACTGTAATAAGGATTTACCAACCGTATTACAGCTCTCCACCACATAAGTTGGAGTCATGTTGGCCGGAGGGTCAACCAATAACCTGACAGGAGGCATTAAGAAATGCAAAAAGGAATTATCGGTAAGAAAATCGGTATGACACAGCTTTTCGATGAAAACGGCATGGTAGTGCCGGTAACAGTAATCGAGGCAGGTCCTTGTGTTGTCGTACAGAAGAAGACTGTCGAGAGCGACGGCTACGAGGCAGTTCAGCTCGGATTTGGCGAGGTAAAGCTTTCACGCCTTTCCAAGCCGGCTAAAGGACATTTTGACAAGGCGGGAGTTGCTCCTAAGAAGACACTCAGAGAGTTCCGTCTTGAATCAATCGCAGACATGAACGTAGGCGATATCATCAAGGCTGACGTATTTGCAGCCGGCGACAAGGTAGACGTTGTCGGAACAAGCAAAGGCAAGGGCTATGCCGGCACGATCAAGCGCTGGAACAACCACAGCCTGAAGGCCAGCCACGGTTCCGGTCCTGTGGCAAGACACGCCGGTTCAAACGGCTCAACATCTTCACCTTCACGTGTTTACAAGGGAAAGAAGCTCCCTGGACATCTCGGTGCAGAGAGAGTCACTGTTCAGAACCTCAGCGTTGTCAAGATCGACGCGGAAAACAATCTGATCGCTGTTAAGGGCGCCATTCCTGGTGCTAAGGGCGGCATCGTAGTGCTGACCGACAGCGTAAAGGCATAAGGGAGGAAGACAAGATGGCAAAATTTGATGTTTTAGACATAAACGGCAAAAAAGTCGACACTGTTGAGCTCTCTGATGCTGTATTCGGTATCACACCTAATACCAAGGTCATGCATGCAGCAGTTGTAAACTACCTTGCAAACCAGAGACAGGGCACACAGTCCACTCTCACACGCAGCGAGGTAAGCGGCGGCGGACGCAAGCCATGGAGACAGAAGGGCACCGGTCGTGCAAGACAGGGATCCATCCGTTCACCACAGTGGACACACGGCGGAATCGCTCTCGGTCCAAAGCCACGTGATTACAGCTACTCTCTCAACAAGAAGGTAAAGAGACTTGCACTCTGCTCAGCATTATCAGACAAGGCTGCAAACGGCAAGATCGTCATCGTTAACGATTTCGCTATCGACAGCTACTCAACAAAGGCTGTAGTAAAGATGCTCGAGAACCTCGGCGTAAGCGGCAAGACACTTATGGTCCAGGCAGTTGCCGACCAGAAGGTTGTTAAGTCAGCAGGCAATATCCCTGGTGTACAAACAACATTGGCAACGACCATGAACACATATGACACAGTTAATGCCGGAACACTGGTTATCAGCCTCGATGCAGCCAAGAAACTTGAGGAGGTATTCGCATAATGAAATTCGCACAGGATATCATCCTAAAGCCAATCATCACTGAAAACAGCATGAAGGGCATTGCTGACAGAAAGTACACATTCCAGGTCGCTCCGGACGCCAACAAGTTCGAGATCAAGAACGCAGTCGAGGAGCTCTTCGGAGTCAAGGTCAGCAAGGTTAATACACTGAATGTCCGCGGCCACTATCGCCGTCAGACATTCAAGGGCGGCTACACAGCTGCCTACAAGAAGGCTATCGTAACACTGACAGCCGATTCAAAGGGCATCGACTTCTTCGAAGGTATGTAATTGCCCCCGCCCAATCTTTAGCAAATTGAGGCGTTTTTAAGTATGGGAGGCGTCAGAGAACGCTTCTCGCAAAAAGACTCATAAGGAGAGTGAACCTAAAATGGCTATAAAAAAGTATAAACCGACTACTCCTTCCCGTCGTAACATGTCGGTGACGGATTTCTCGGTACTTTCAAAGGTAGAGCCGGAAAGAAGCCTGCTCGAGCCTCTGAAGAAGAACAGTGGCCGTAACGGCATGGGCCGCATCACAGTGCGTCACCATGGCGGCGGAAACAGAACCAAGTATCGTGTGATCGATTTCAAGAGAAGCAAGACAGATATGCCTGCAGAGGTGCTGTCACTTGAATACGATCCGAACAGAACAGCTTTCATCGCACTCATTCAGTACGAAGATGGCGAGAAGTCATACATTATTGCTCCTAACGGACTCAGCGTAGGTGACAAGGTAGTCAGCGGCGCCAGCGCAGACATCAAGCCTGGCAACGCACTTCCTATCGCAAACATCCCTGTAGGTACCGTTATTCACAACATCGAGCTCTATCCTGGAAAGGGAGCACAGCTTGTTCGTTCAGCCGGCAACTTTGCACAGCTGATCGCTAAGGAAGGAAAGTACGGCCTCGTACGTCTGCCTTCAGGCGAGCTGAGAAATGTTCCGGCCAACTGCTTCGCAACTATCGGTCAGGTCTCAAACCTCGATCACGACAACGTGAAGCTCGGCAAGGCAGGAAGAAAGCGCCACATGGGTTGGAGACCGACCGTCCGCGGTTCAGTCATGAACCCTGTAGACCATCCTCACGGAGGTGGCGAAGGTAAATCCCCTGTCGGTCGTCCAGGTCCTGTTACCCCTTGGGGCAAGCCGGCAATGGGCTACAAGACAAGAGACAAGCACAAGGCTTCTGACAAGATGATCGTCAGACGCCGCAACGGTTAATAAAGGAGTTCGATAAATGAGTAGAAGTATAAAGAAGGGCCCTTACGTCCAGGCAGTTCTCCTCAAGAGAGTAAGAGAGATGAACAAGACTGGCGAGAAGAGAGTCTTAAGGACATGGAGCCGCGCATCTACAATTTTCCCAGACTTCGTCGGACACACATTCGCAGTACATGACGGACGCAAGCACGTTCCTGTATATGTGACTGAGGACATGGTCGGACACAAGCTGGGCGAGTTCGCACCGACAAGAAAGTTTGGCGGCCACGCCGGTTCAAAGTCATCTAAGTAAAGGAGAGTAATTAACAATGGAAGCAAGGGCATATTTGAGACACGCCCGCATTGCACCTAGGAAAGTGCAGATCGTGATGGATCTTATCAGGAATAAGCCACTCGACGAAGCTATTGCCATCCTGCAGCACACACCAAAGGCTGCATGCGAACCTTTACTGAAACTGGTCAAGTCGGCAGCAGCGAATGCGGAGCATAATTTCAGCATGGACAGAAACAGTCTGTACGTTTCAGAGTGTTTCGTAACACCTGGTCCTACACTCAAGAGGATCAGACCAAGAGCACAGGGCAGAGCTTACAGAGTTCTGAAGAGAACATCCCACATGACAGTTGTTCTCAAAGAATACGAGGAATAAGGAGGAAGCTATGGGACAGAAAGTTAATCCACACGGACTTCGTGTAGGTGTCATCAAGAACTGGGATTCCCGCTGGTACGTTAACAAGCAGCAGTTCGGCGATACACTTGTTGAAGATTACAACATAAGAAAATATCTCAAAGCTCAGCTTTACACTGCCGGTGTTTCAAAAATTGAGATTGAGAGAGATTCTAAGGTAGTTAGGATCAATATATTCTGCGGAAGACCTGGCATGGTCATCGGACCTAAGGGCTCAAACATCGAGAAGACACGCGTTGCAGTGTCCAAGCTCATCAAGAGAGACAAGGATGAGGTCATCATCAATGTTACAGAGCTTAAGCAGGCAGATGCAGATGCACAGCTCATCGCTGAGAAGATCGCAGCAGACCTCGAAGGTCGTGTTGCATTCAGAAGAGCAATGAAGTCAGCAATGTCCAGAGCCACAAGAATGGGTGTAAAGGGCATCAAGACAAGCGTTTCAGGCCGTCTTGGCGGTGCTGATATCGCTAGAACAGAACATTATCACGAGGGCACAATCCCGCTTCAGACACTTCGTGCTGACATCGACTACGGATTTGCAGAAGCAAACACCACATATGGCAAGGTCGGCGTCAAGGTCTGGGTCTATAAGGGAGAAGTACTGAAGAGTGCCAAACCTCGTAGAGAAGGAGGCAGGAGATAATGCTTTTACCTAAGAGAGTAAAATACCGCAGAGTACAGCGTGGCCGTATGAAGGGCAAGGCATCTCGCGGCAATACAGTGACATACGGCGATTACGGCCTTCAGGCTCTTGAGCCGGCCTGGATCACATCTAACCAGATCGAGGCAGCCCGTGTAGCCATGACACGTTACATCAAGCGTGGCGGTCAGGTTTGGATCAAGATCTTCCCTGACAAGCCTGTTACGGAAAAGCCTGCCGAAACTCGTATGGGTTCCGGTAAAGGAAGCCCTGAGTACTGGGTTGCAGTAGTCAAGCCGGGCAGAGTCCTCTTTGAGATCGGCGGAGTTTCTGAGGATCTTGCAAGAGAGGCTATGCGTCTGGCCATGCACAAGCTGCCTATCAAGTGCAAATTCATAAAGAAAGAAGAGGTAGTTGAATAATGAAAGCAAGTGAATTACGCAATCTGTCAGCTGCCGAGCTGAACCGGAAGTTAAAGGATCTTAAGCAGGAACTGTTCAATCTTCGTTTTCAGCATACAGTCAACCAGCTTGACAATCCGATGAGGATCGGTGAGGTCAAGAAGGACATAGCCAGAGTATACACAGCTCTTTCGGCTCTTGAGAAATAATAAAGGGGAGGTAAGACAATGGAACGCAATTTGAGAAAGACCAAGATCGGTACAGTCGTATCCGACAAGATGGACAAGACAATCGTTGTTGCAATCGAAGACAGAGTCCAGCACCCTTTATATAAGAAGATTGTAAAGAGAACAGTTAAGTTCAAGGCACACGACGAGAACAACGAGTGTGGCGTAGGCGACCGTGTTGAGATCATGGAGACACGCAAGCTTTCCAAGGACAAGAACTGGAGACTGGTCAGAATAGTCGAGAAGGCTAAGTAAGCGAATTGTAAGAAGGAGGACCTATTAATGGTACAGATGCAAACCTATCTGAAGGTCGCTGACAACACAGGCGCTAAGGAACTGATGTGCATCCGCGTTTTGGGCGGTACACGCAGAAGATATGCAAATATCGGCGATGTCGTTGTAGCTTCCGTAAAGAAGACAACTCCTGGCGGCGTTGTCAAGAAAGGTGAAGTTGTTAAGGCTGTTATCGTTCGTACTAAGAGTGGAATTCGCCGTGAAGACGGTTCATACATTCGCTTCGACGAGAATGCAGCAGTTATTATAAGAGATGATAAGAATCCGAGAGGTACCCGTATCTTTGGACCTGTAGCACGTGAACTTCGTGACAAGGGCTACCTTAAGATACTGAGCCTTGCACCGGAATCACTGTAAGGAGATAGATGAATATGAATAAGGTTCATGTAAGAACAGGTGATACCGTCAAGATCATTAGCGGTAAGGACCGCGGTGAAACCGGCAAAGTGCTCGCTGTAAGCCCTAAGGAAGGCAAGGTCATCGTTGAAGGACTTAACATGGTCAAGAAGCATGTCAAGCCTAGAAGACAGGGCGAGAGCGGCGGAATAGTTGACGCTGAGGGCGCCATCTACGCAAGCAAGGTCATGCCTGTATGCCCAAAGTGCGGCAAGGCGACCAGAGTCGGTCACAAGATCGAAGACGGCAAGAAAGTTCGTATCTGCAAGCACTGCGGTGCTGAGCTGAAATATTGATGAAGGAGGAACTTTAAATGTCAACACTTAGAGATTTATACACAAATGAAGTTGCTCCTGCTCTCATGAAGCAGTTCAACTACAAGAGCGTCATGCAGATCCCGAAGCTCGAGAAGGTAGTCATCAACGTTGGCTGCTCAGAGGCTAAGGACAACGCAAAGGTAATCGATGCTGTAGTCGGAGATATCCAGAAGATCACCGGACAGCACCCGATAGTATGTAAGGCTAAGAAGTCAGTTGCTAACTTCAAGCTGCGTGAAGGCATGCCGATAGGCGTCAAGGTCACACTGCGCGGCGAGAGGATGTACGAATTCGTCGACAGACTGTTCAACATCGCTCTTCCTCGTGTAAGAGACTTCCACGGAATCAACGGTGATTCCTTTGACGGACGCGGCAACTACTCATTCGGTATCAGAGAGCAGTTGATTTTCCCTGAGATCGAGTACGACAAGATCGACAAGCTCCGCGGTATGGACATTTCATTCGTAACCACGGCACACACAGACGAAGAGGCCAAGGCATTGCTCAAGGCAATGGGCGCTCCGTTTGCCAACTAAGGGGGAAATGAATTATGGCAAAGACATCAATGAAGGTCAAGCAGCAGCGCGAGCCTAAATTCTCAACAAGACGGTACAACAGATGCAAGATCTGCGGCAGACCACATGCTTATCTGAGAAAGTACGGCATTTGCCGTATCTGCTTCAGAGAACTGGCCTACAAGGGAGAGATCCCGGGCGTAAAGAAAGCAAGCTGGTAATACTTTTTAACTAACAGGAGGCAAGAATAATGAATATCACTGATCCTATTGCTGATTTGCTCACAAGAATCAGAAACGCTTCTCGGGCAAAGCACGCAACAGTAGATGTTCCTGCATCCAACATGAAAAAAGCTATTGCTCAGATTCTTGTTGATGAAGGATACATCAAAGATTTCACAGTGACTGAGGATGCCAAGCAGGGCGTTATCTCAATCACACTTAAGTACACAGAGACAGGCGCATCTGTCATCACAGGACTGCGCAGAGTCTCAAAGCCAGGTCTTCGTATCTACACAAGCTGCGAAGACATGCCTAAGGTAATGAGAGGAATCGGCACAGCCATCATCTCAACACCTAAGGGAGTCATGACAGACAGACAGGCCCGCAAGGAGAATGTGGGCGGCGAAGTTCTCGCCTACGTCTGGTAAGGGGGTTAATAGTTATGTCGAGAATAGGAAGAAAACCCATCACTATACCTGCAGGTGTCACAGTCAAGGTTGACGGAAACAATGTGACAGTCACAGGCCCTAAGGGAACACTGAATTCCACCTTCAGCCCTAAGATGGATATCAAAATCGAAGGAGCAGAGGTTGTTGTTTCCCGTCCAGACGACGAAGCTGAGAACAGAGCACTTCACGGTCTGACAAGAACACTCATCAACAACATGGTTGTTGGTGTTTCAGAAGGCTACTCCAAGGATCTTGAAGTCCAGGGCGTCGGCTACAGAGTTGCAAAGCAGGGTAAGAACCTTGTTATGAACCTGGGCTACTCACATCAGGTCATCGTTCCGGAGATCGACGGCATCACAATTGAGGTACCGGATCCGAACAAGATCAAGATCATCGGAATCGACAAACAGAAGGTCGGCCAGTTTGCGGCTGAAGTTCGCGAGAAGCGTCCGCCTGAGCCATATAAGGGCAAGGGTATCCGTTACGCAGGCGAGCACATCATCCGCAAGGAAGGCAAGACCGGTAAAGGCAAATAATAAAGGAGTGAGCTAAATATGGTAAAGAAACCTAACAGTAACGAGGCAAGACTGAGAAGACATGCCAGAGTTAGAACAAAGATAAGCGGTACCGCAGAGCGTCCGCGTCTCGATGTTTTCCGCTCCTCAAGACACATCTATGCACAGATCATCGATGACGAGGCCGGTGTCACACTGGTAAGCGCATCGACCATGGATAAGGATTTCACGGAGTACGGCGGCAACATCGACGCAGCTAAGGCTGTAGGCGAGAAGATCGCAAAGGCTGCTCTTGAGAAGGGAATCACAGAGGTCGTTTTCGACCGCGGCGGATACATCTATCACGGCCGTGTAAAAGCATTGGCAGAAGGCGCCCGCGAAGGCGGCTTGAAGCTGTAGGAGGGATACAATGGAAAGAATTGACGCAAGCGTTTTAGACCTTCAGGAGAGGGTTGTATCAATTAACCGTGTATCAAAAACCGTAAAAGGCGGCCGTATCGCAAAGTTCTCCGCCATTATCGTTGTCGGAAACGGCGATGGAATAGTAGGTTATGGTATCGGTAAAGCAGCTGAAGTGCCGGAAGCAATCCGCAAGGGCGTTGAGGATGCTAGAAAGAACCTGGTGAGAGTATCTCTCAAGGGTACAACAATTCCACACGAGACAGTTGGAGCATACGGAGCAGCAAGAGTTCTCCTGAGACCAGCAGCACCTGGTACCGGTGTTATCGCCGGCGGCGCAGTCAGAGCTGTTCTCGAGATGGCCGGAATCAAGGACATCAGAACAAAGTCACTCCGTTCAAGAAATCCTGGAAACGTTGTTGCTGCAACGATCGCAGGTCTTACATCAATCAGGACTATCGAAGACGTAGCTAAGCTGCGCGGCCTGGATGTAGAGCAGTTATTAGGTTAAGGGGGGCTTTGAAACATGGCTAAGAAAGTAGAAGCACCTGCTACAATTAAGATCAAACTGGTCAAGAGCCTTAATGGCCGTCTGCAGAATCAGAAGGCTTGTGCACGGGCTCTCGGCCTCAAGAAGATCGGCGACGTAACAGTTCAGCCGGACAATGCCGCTACAATGGGTAAGATTGCAAAGATCTCACACATTGTTGAGGTAATTAGATAATACAGGGAGGTGCACAAATATGATGCTTCATGAGTTAAAACCTGTTGCAGGTTCTAACAAGGCAGCCAAGAGAAAGGGCCGCGGACACGGAAGCGGTAACGGCAAGACAGCCGGTTACGGCCACAAGGGTCAGAAGGCACGTTCAGGCGCAAAGAAGGCCGGATTTGAAGGCGGCCAGATGCCTTTGGCAAGAAGAATTCCTAAGGTTGGATTCAACAACAGTGTATTCGCAACTGTATATTCAACTATCAAGATCAGCGACCTCGAAGCCAAATTCGAGCGGGGCAGCGTAGTCGATGAGGCTGCAGTTCTCGCCAGCGGACTGGTCAAGAAGGTCAATGACGGTATCAAGGTCCTGGGCAATGGCGAGATCACAAAGCCGATGACAGTCCAGCTTGCAGCATTTACCGCTTCAGCCAAGGAGAAGATCGAAAAGGCAGGCGGAAAAGCAGAGGTAAAGTAAAGTGTTAGAGACATTTAGAAATGCGTGGAAGATCGAAGACCTTAGAAAAAAGCTGATTTTCACTTTTTTGGTACTGGTCGTGTACCGCCTGGGATGTAATGTCCCGGTGCCGTTCGTAGATCCAAACGTGCTCAAGTTGATGGTCGGTACGACCACCACGGGAATGGGCGCATGGTTCAATATGATAAGCGGCGGTGCATTTTCACAGGCTACTCTATTTGCTCTCGGTGTAATACCTTACATCAACGCATCCATCATCATCACCCTTCTGACAGTGGCCATTCCTTATCTGGAAAACCTGTCAAAGCAGGGTGAAGAGGGCAGAAAGCAGATCGCCAAGATCACGAGATACGTGGCAGTTGGCATCTCCTCGGTGCTGGCAATAGGCTACTACTTCATTCTGAAGAGAATCGGAGCAATCCTTTATATCGAAGGAATGTACGGCTTCTTCTCAGCGGTAGTAATAATCATCGGATTCGTAGCCGGCACCATGTTCCTGATGTGGATGGGTGAGCAGATCGACAAAAAAGGTATCGGTAACGGTGTTTCACTGATAATCTTCACAGGTATCATCTCAAGATTCGGCAGCACGGCCAGAACGTTCTATGCCTATATCCTTGAGGCGATAAACGGAGACAAGAAGATCAATTTCGTACTTGTTCCGCTTTACATAATCTTTGCAATCGCTGTTGTAGCATTCTCAGTGGTGCTCAACAACGCTGAGAGAAGGATCCCTATCCAGTACGCCAAGAGCGTTGCAGGCAGAAAGATGATGGGCGGACAGAGCACACACCTTCCTATAAAGGTCAACATGTCAGGCGTTATGCCGGTCATCTTCGCAAGCTCACTGGTATCGATCCCTGGTACCATCAGAAGATTCTTCACGATCGAAAGTGAGATCGTGAACAAGATCATCGATGTATTCGATGTAAACGGATTCATCTACTCGATCATTTATGTAGTACTGATCGTTCTGTTCAACTACTTCTATGTATCGATGCAGTACAATCCGATGGAGATCGCCAATAACCTTCGTAAGAACAACGGAACCATCCCTGGATACCGTCCGGGCAAGGCAACGCAGGATTACATCACAAAGGTACTTGGCAACATCACATTTATCGGAGCAGTATTCCTTGCTGTAGTTGCAATACTTCCTATCATCACCGGTAACCTTACCGGTCAGAACATCCAGATGGGCGGTACTTCAGTACTGATCATCGTCGGTGTGGCCCTTGAGGTCTCACAGCGGCTGGAGGCTCAGATGGTAAGCCGTCACTACAGCGGATTCCTCAGATAAAGACAGATGAAAAGGAGACATTGATATGAATATTATTTTATTAGGTGCTCCAGGTGCCGGAAAAGGCACACAGGCAGAGATCATTTGCGACAAGCTCAATATTCCTACGATCTCAACGGGAGCTATCCTTCGTCAGGCTATGAAGGACGGCACCGAGATGGGACTGAAGGCCAAGAGCTACATCGAGTCAGGTGCTCTTGTACCGGATGATGTCATCATCGGTATCGTAAAGGACAGACTCGCAGAAGATGACTGCAAGAACGGCTTCATCCTCGACGGCGTTCCGAGAACGATCGCTCAGGCAGAGGCCATAGATGAGATGGGTATTAAGATTGATATGGCTCTTGATATCGAGGTCAGAGATGAGCTCATCATTGAGAGAGTCAGCGGCAGAAGAGTATGCTCCTGCGGCGCTTCATATCACATCAAATACAAGCCGAGCAAGGTCGAGGGCATTTGCGACAAGTGCGGTCAGCCGCTCACCATCCGCAAGGACGACGAGCCGGAGACTGTTCTTGGCAGACTTGCTACCTATCATGCTCAGACTGAGCCTCTGAAGGACTACTACAAGGCAAAAGGCCTTCTGGTGGAAGTTTCAGGCGAAGGAACAGTCGACGAGACCACTGCTCTGGTGCTTAAGGCCATAGGAGAATAAATCTGTGATTGTTGTAAAAAGCGCGGAAGATTTAAAAAAGATGAGTCTCGCTTGCAAACTTTCAAAGCAAGTGTTAAAATACGCCGGTACACAAATCAATCCAGGTATGTCTACCTTTGAATTGGACAAACTGATACATGACTATATCGTCGCTCACGGCGGCAGGCCGTCATTCCTTGGACTATACGATTTCCCCGGAAGCGCATGCATTTCTCTCAATGATGAAGTGATCCACGGGCTTCCGGATAAGAAAAAGATAATCCGAAGCGGCGATATCGTCACTGTTGACGTTGGAGCCTGTATAGGGGGCTTTCACGGAGACAATGCCTACACTTTTCGGGTAGGCAAGGTGAGCCGGGAGGCCGAAAAACTCATGCGTGTCACTGAAGAATGCCTTAACCTCGGAATAGCGGCTGCAAGACGGGGCAACAGGATAGGTGACATAGGCTATGCTGTACAGATGCATGCAGAAGATAACGGGTTTGGGGTCATCAGGGAATATGTTGGCCACGGAGTCGGAAGAGAAATGCACGAAGATCCACAGGTGCCAAACTACGGCAGACGGGGACACGGAGTGCGTCTTGTTCCGGGAATGACCATTGCGATCGAACCTATGATCACAGAGGGTTCATTCAAGGTCAAGGTCCTTCCTGACGGATGGACCGTCAAGACCGAGGACGGAAAGCTCGCTGCACATTATGAGAACACCATCCTTATCACCAAAAACGGACCGGTGATCCTTACAGACTGTGAGGATTTCTGATGCCGTATAAGGTCGGCGACGTGGTGATATCCACGGCAGGAAAGGATAAGGGAACAGCCTATCGGATAACGGGATTGTCCGATGACGGCAGATGGTACTATCTTCGGGACGGAAAGATCCACGGGATGTCTGCCCCAAAGAAAAAGAACAGAAAGCATGTCAGTGCGACACTAAGACAGCTTGAGATGGAAAACATTCATTCCGACAGACGGCTGAAAAAGGCACTGAAGAGTTCAGACTACTGATTCAGGAGGTATTCGTTTATGGCAAAAGAAGATGTAATCGAAGTTGAAGGCAAGGTTGTAGAGGCAATGCCTAACGCAATGTTCCAGGTCGAGCTGGCCAACGGTCACAGACTGCTTGCTCATATTTCAGGAAAATTACGAATGAACTACATTCGCATATTACCAGGCGATAAGGTTACAGTAGAGATGTCACCTTACGATTTGACAAAAGGACGCATTACATGGCGTTCAAAATAACACATTAGGAGGTTACAAACATGAAGGTAAAGCCATCCGTTAAACCAATGTGCGAAAATTGCAAGGTTATCAAACGCAAAGGTAAAGTTATGGTAATCTGCACCAATCCAAAACACAAACAGCGTCAGGGTTAATGACGATAATTAACAGGAGGAAGATATATGGCTCGTATATCAGGTATTGACCTGCCAAGAGAGAAGAGAATTGAGATCGGCCTGACCTATATCTATGGAATCGGTCTTTCCACTTCAAAGAAACTGCTCTCGGCAGCCGGTGTTAATCCGGATACTAGAGTAAAAGATCTCACAGATGACGAAGTTCAGGCTATCAGAGATCAGATCGAAAATCAGCAGATCATTGTTGAAGGCGATCTGCGTCGTCAGACAGCTCTCGACATCAAGAGACTGACAGAAATTGGCTGCTATCGCGGTTTACGTCACCGCAGGGGCCTTCCGGTACGCGGTCAGAGGACCAAGACCAACGCCAGAACACGTAAGGGCGTAAAGAAGACCGTTGCCAACAAGAAGAAGTAATTAGGAGGCTAAAATGGCAGTAAAAAAGACAACTTCTCGTAAGAGAGTACAGCGCAAGAATATCGAACGCGGTGCTGCACATATCCAGTCATCATTCAATAACACTATCGTTACGATCACTGATGTAATGGGCAACACAATTTCTTGGGCTAGCGCAGGTGGCCTCGGATTCAGAGGATCAAGACAGGCGACTCCTTATGCAGCTCAGATGGTCGCTGAGACAGCTGCTAAGACAGCTATGGATCACGGTCTGAAGACTGTTGAAGTTTACGTTAAGGGACCTGGCCAGGGCAGAGAGTCTGCTATCAGAGCTCTGCGGGCAGCAGGACTTGAGATCACAATGATCAAAGACGTAACACCTGTTCCGCATAACGGTTGCCGTCCACCGAAGAGAAGACGCGTTTAATATACAAGGAGGAAACAGATATATGGCAAAGAATATGCAGCCTATCGCAAAGCGTTGCAAAGCTTTGGGCATCTCCCCTGCAGTTTTGGGTTATGACAAGAAGACCACAAACCGCAACAAGGGCAATGGCATGCGCAAGAAGCAGTCTGAGTATGCAATGCAGATGAAGGAAAAGCAGAAGTTAAAGTTTATATATGGCGTGCTGGAAAAACAGTTCCGCGGCTACTTTGATATTGCAGCCCGCAGAAGTGGTATGACCGGTGAAAATCTGTTGCAGATACTGGAATGCCGTCTTGACAACGTAGTATTCCGTCTGGGCTTTGCATCTACTCGTCGTGATGCACGTCAGTTGGTGAACCACGCTCATTTCACTGTCAATGGAAGAAAAGTAAATATACCTTCATATCAGGTTAAGGCTGGTGACGTGATCGCAGTTCGCGAGCGCAGCAGATCTTCAGCTAAATTCCAGAGTCTGCTCGGTCCAGATGCACCTTCAGTCATCGTTCCGGCATGGCTGGGCCTTGACAAGGGCGAATTCAAGGGTACAGTTCTTCGTCTGCCGGAGCGCAGCGATATCGATTTCGATGTATCAGAAACACTCGTAGTTGAGTTGTACTCAAAGTAATCCATCCCTTGCATAATCAATGCGATTATAAAAGCATTCTTAATTTTATAATAGGGAGGTTTCCAAATGATAGAGATCGAAAAGCCAAGAATAGAAACAGCTGTCCTGCAGGAAGACGGAAAATATGGCAAGTTCGTTGTAGAGCCTTTGGAAAGAGGCTTTGGAATTACCTTGGGTAATTCCCTCAGGAGAATCTTATTGTCAAGCCTGCCCGGTGTTGCAGTTACAAGCATCAAGATCGACGGTGTCCTTCATGAGTTCACATTCATCGAGGGCATCAAGGAAGATGTTACCGATATAGTTCTGAATGTAAAAGGTATCACAGCAAAGCTCTTCTGCGAGGGTCCAAAAACTGTACGTATCAATGCAGAGGGACCATGCGAAGTCACAGCCGGATCTATTGAGGCGGATTCTGAAATAGAGATCTTGAATCCAGAATGGCACATTGCCACGCTTTCAGAGGGTGCAAAGCTCGTCATGGAGCTCACTTTCGACAGAGGCCGCGGCTATGTACCGGGAGACAAGAACAAAAACAGTGAGTTTACCACGCTGGGAGTTCTGCCGACAGACAGTATTTTTACACCTGTCTTAAAAGTGAATTATTCAGTGGAGAACACTCGTGTAGGCCAGATCACAGACTACGACAAGCTCATTATAGAGGTTTGGACGAACGGTGTGATCAGCGCCAATGAGGCTATGAGCGGCGGTGCCAGAATACTCATAGACCATTTGAACCTATTCGTAGGTTTGTCCGATGATGTTTCTGTTCCTCGGATGGTTGAGACAAACGGTCCTGACAAGGATTCCGGTCTGGAGATGACAATCGAAGACCTCGACCTGTCAGTACGTTCATTCAACTGTCTCAAGAGAGCAGGTATACATACAGTAGAAGATCTTTTGGAGAAGACCGAGAGCGAAATGATGAAGGTCAGAAATCTCGGAAGAAAGAGCTACGATGAAGTGCTGCAGAAGCTTACTTCTCTTGGCTATAAGTTCCCAAAAGCTGAAGAATAAGTTATAGTAAAGGAGTGACTCAAAATGCCAAGGAAATTAGGCAGAGCAAGCGACCACCGCAGAGCGATGATGAGAGCTATGGTTACATTCCTGTTTGAGAACGGAAAGATCGAAACAACAGTTACCAGAGCCAAGGACGTTAGAGTAGTGGCCGAAAAAATGATTACACTCGGCAAAACTGATACATTGCATAACAGAAGACAGGTATACAGCTATGTCACAAAGGAAGATGTAGCCAATAAGGTTTTTGACGAAATCGGACCAAAGTATGCAGATCGCAACGGCGGTTACACAAGGATCGTAAAGATCGGACCTCGTCGTGGTGATGCAGCTGAAATGGCAATCATTGAATTGATCTAATAAAGAGTATACCGGCCGCAGGATAAGCCTGCGGCCGGTTTTGTCATATCATTAAAAAAACACCTGCCTTGACGGCAGGTGTTCAGTTTGTTTATCAGTCGCTAATATCGAGATCCAGATTTACTGCAAGGCTGACGTCTGGGTAGAGCTGCTTGATCTTGTCGAATATCTCGTTGTAGATCTTGTGTCTGTCTTTCCGCGCGAAGTCTATCACAATATCAAAGCTCATCAATCTGTCAGTCTCAGAATAGTAGAATCCGTGCATCTGAAGGACGTCGCTGTAGCTGTAGACGATCTCTTCGACGGCCTTCTTTGCATTGACGGATGCTTCGTCTTTGGTGTTTATCGAATAGATGCCGACTGCGGCCAATACGACGCCGTGCTTCTCGAACACCCGATGGGTGATATCTCTTGTCAGTTTGTCGAGCTGTGTGGCGGTAATGTCCTGCGGCACCTCTATATGTACTGAGCCCATGTATATATCAGGTCCGTAATTGTTCAGTATCAGGTCGTATGCCCCGTGGACCGGAGGAAAAGATGCGACTGTCTTCTTGATTTCCTTGGCCAGGTCGCTTTCGATCCTTTCTCCGAGGATCTGACTGAGAGTGCTTCTGAGCATCTCGATGCCGGACTTTATGATGACCAGCGAGATCGCAGCGCCAAGGAATGCCTCAAGGCTGAGACCGGTCTTGATGTAAATGAGCGCAGCTGCAAGAGTGGAGAAAGAGATGACAGAATCCATCTGTGCGTCTTTTCCGGAGTCCACGAGAGATTCACTGTTGACCTTCTCGCCCTGTTTCTTTACGAAAGTGCCCAGGACGATTTTTGCGACGACAGCGACTGCGACTATGATGAGGGAGGCTGTACTGTAATCCGGGATCTGAGGGGATATGATCTTCTTTACTGATTCGACCAGGGAAGTGATGCCTGCATAAAGCACTATGGCCGAAATGATCATTGCTGAAAGATACTCGATCCTTCCGTGTCCGTAAGGATGTTTCTTGTCCGGCTCCCTTCCGGCAAGTTTTGTTCCGACTATGGTAATGACTGATGACAATGCGTCGGATATGTTGTTTACGGCATCCATAACTATAGCAATGGAATTTGAGGCTATGCCGACGAATGCCTTGAAGGCTGACAGGAGTACGTTGGTGGCGATACCTATCATGCTGGTCCTGATGATTATCTTCTCTCTATCCATTTCAATCCTCTAAAAACAAATGCCGGTGCCGAACTGGACGACACCGACTTATCAAGCTATGATCAGATGAGCTTCTTAATGTCTGCTTCGATTGCTTCCGGTGTAGCTGTCGATTCATATCTTGCCACAACATTGCCCTCGCGGTCAACAAGGAATTTTGTGAAATTCCACTTGATGTTAGGATTGTTCTTGTAATCCTTGTCGATTTTCTTGAGCATTGCGCTCATGGCAAGTCCCGCAGCGCCCGAGAAGCCCGCAAATGATTTCTGGCTCTTGAGATATGTGTAGAGCGGAGCCTCGTTTTCACCGTTTACATCGATCTTCTTGAACTGATCGAACTGAGTGTTGTACTTGAGAGTGCAGAATTCATGGATCTCGTCATCGGTTCCCGGAGCCTGTCCTGCGAACTGGTTGCAAGGGAAGTCAAGGACTTCAAGACCTTCGTCATGATACTTCTCGTACAGTTTTTCAAGACCCTCGTACTGAGGAGTAAAGCCGCAGCCGGTTGCCGTATTGACGATCAGAAGGACCTTTCCTTCATAGTCCCTGAGAGAGACATCTTCATCCTTCCTGTTCTTAACGCTGATATCATAAATGCCCATTTTCATACCTCCGAATAATATGGTTTAATGCAATTAATTGTAACAGTCAAATAATTTCTTGAAATAAATTCAATTGATTACAATTGAATTATACATATATCCGACCTGCGTGTCAAGTAAGCAAAGGCAAACTGTAACAATATCACAGAGCCCGGCAAGGTCGTTTCATTCATTGTGAAGAGCATGGTTGAATAACGGTGAGAATCATGTTAAGATACAAATACGAAAGGAAGTGTACAGATGGCGGAATACAGTGCAAGCTTCAAAAAGAAAAACAACATATTCGTAAGGATCCTCGCATTATTGGTCACGATCGGATTCATATGGTGGGGTTACCAAAACATCGTGCGGGCGCTGCCGGTTTTGAGTGCGCTCAGAGCAGCTGGCATTACTCCAGCAGCAAGGATACTCAGCGAGATATTCAAGTGCATATATCCGTTCACACTGGCCGGTGCAGGCATATTTCTGGCGTTCTCTGATAATTCCAAGGCTGCCGGATTTGCTCGGATCGCCCGGGTCATTTATGCTGCTTCGGCCATATTCAGCTATCTGGATCTCCAGCAGATAAGGGATTTCAAGAGTGTGAGATACCCTTCATATCTGGATGATGAACCCAAAAAGACTCTTGTAAAGAACATAGACTGTGATTATGACCGGGTAGATCAGATCAATGTCGAATGCTATGAGGTCTTCAGAGGCTCGAACTTCAAGGGGAAAGCCAATATTGAGATCGTATACAAGGAAGATATGACGGATTCCTTTGGGGTAGAAGTGATCTACAGGGGCACGCCGTGCAGGCTGGTCGCAGACTACTATAATTATTCGGACTACGAATATGAGAACGAGGAGAACGAATCAGAGTTTGCAGATGAAATCAACAGCGGATCGGTCATTTACAAAGCATATATCAGCCTGTACTATGAAAACAGCTCTGACTATGACCTGCAGCCGAAGGATATAGTAATGATGTACAAGTACCGCGAGGACCTCCGTTATACGTACTCCTACGTGATAGACAAGATCAACATATATACCGCTCATCCGGAAAAATTCGATACGAGCAGAGTATACGGCTATTGATGCTCTGAGACAACAGATAAAACATAATCATTTATAAAGAAAGCAGATGGACCGGTCATGGTCCATCTGCTGTTATATACCCGTTATCAGTAAATGCCCTTGTTCTTGAGCTGCCTGTAGTTGATGAAGGTGATGATCGAAGCGAGCACCAGTGAAGCTGCGAAGGTGAGGAAAGCGTAGTCCGGGTTGATGTCAAACATAAGTCCTGCAAAGGTTGGCCCCAGCATCATGCCCAGGCTCCTGGCTGTGTTCAGCAATCCGGCGACCGAGCCCATCGAAGAAGCATCGTCATTCTTCAGCATAACGGACTGCTGGAGAGGAATGAATATCGCATAGGATGCATAGTAGAGGAGAGCCAGGATAAGTACCATGGTCGTGTTGTTTGCCATGACCATCGCAAAGATCGCAACACCTCCGACGACGAGCATCACTGAGAGAGCCTTTGATATGTTGACCTTCTTTACTATCCACATCGAGATGGTAAAGTTTACCACCAGGGAGATGATACCGACCGCTGCCTTGAACATTCCTGAAGAGGATGGCGCAAAATTGAACTTTGCCCTGAGATAGTAGTTGAAGTTCTGGTCAAAGCCGATCGATGCAAAGATCGTTATGAAGGCGCTTGCGAGGAACACTCCGATATTGGCGTTGATCAGCTTGGCGCTCCGGATGATCGACGTGAACGGATTGACGTCTCTGGCAGTCAGTCTGGTCTCACTCTTCTTAAATGTAGGATGTTCCTTGACGAAGAAGAGAGTGATGAGTGCAAACAGGAACAATGACAGCCGCTGCGCATAGAAGGAGTAATAAATGTTTATATCTCCTATCAGGCCGCCGATGAGGAATCCGAAGGCTCCTCCGATCGAGGCAATGGAAGCGTAGACGACCAGAAGTCTGCTCTTGTCCTCCCGTGAAGCGTCCATGCTGGTCAGATAGGCCATGCTGTTGACCTGCATACTTCCCAGAGCAAGTCCGCCTATGAACCTGCCGAGCACTACAAGGTGCCAGCTCTTTGCCATTGAGAATATCAGGGCTGAAATGCCGTAGCCCAGAAATCCAAAGACGAGGCTCCTGGCGTAGCCGATCTTGTCTCCGACCTTGCCCCAGAGGGCGCTTGTGACGAACTGACCGAGAGCCATGGCGGCAAAAGCAAAGCCGAACATGGAGTTCGAGCAGTTGATAAGCTGAAGGAATGCCGGTGTTACAGGATGTACGAAATTGGATACCATCGTATATCCGATGTATAACATGAAGAACAGCCCCAGCTTGTGGCGCTTGATTATTGAAAGCATTGTTATTTCCCCATATCTTTTTGAATATATAATATATTATCCTAAAGAATGGTCAAAATCAACATAAAGCGGCGCAATTTTTGTGCATGTTATGCAATCGACCGGCTGTCGGTATGAGGGAACCATATAATAAACTTTAGATTCTTGTGGATATATGGCAATGAGGTAAAGAAAAGCATAGTACGATTTTGATTATTATTACGATTTTTTGCTATATGTCCTTTTTGGCTTGAAAAAAATGGCAAATACGATAAAATTATAGTGTATCGGTATGTGGTTTTTTAGGATATAGGAATGTGAATCGATAATGGCAGTTAAGAATTGATCCCGGTTTAACAACATCTGAAAAGATGGCCGGACCGCCCAAGGCAGTGTCCGGAACAGTAGAAAGAGTTGTTTTGAGGGGATCGTTTTTTTATCGACCGGAGCCGTAGCTGCTCCTGAAAGCCACTATATTGAACACTACAGAACAATCAAACCGGTAATAGGAGTTAAAAAATGAATATTCATGGCAATGATATCAAGCTGTTCGCAGCTAATTCCAACAGGGCTCTTGCCGAAAAGATAGCGGATCACATAGGTATCCCTCTCAGCAAGTGTGAGGTGGGAAGGTTCTCTGACGGTGAGATCACCGTTTCCGGACGGGAAACAGTCCGCGGAAGTGACGTTTTCATCATCCAGAGCACTTGTCCTCCTGTAAACGACAATATCATGGAGCTGCTCATAATGATCGATGCTCTCAAAAGAGCTTCGGCCGGAAGGATCACGGCTGTCATCCCGTATTTCGGATATGCAAGGCAGGACAGAAAGAGCAAACCGCGTGACCCGATCTCAGCAAAGCTCGTATCAAACCTCATTACGGCAGCCGGTGCAGACAGAGTCCTGACCATGGACCTCCATGCTGCCCAGATCCAGGGCTTCTTTGATATTCCGGTCGACCATCTCATAGGTATGCCTATCCTTGCAAAGTACTATGAGAGCGAGCATAACGACAACATCGTCGTAGTCAGCCCTGACCTCGGAAGCGTTACCCGCGCAAGAAACTTTGCCGGAAAGCTCAACGCTCCTATCGCCATAGTTGACAAGCGTCGTCCGAAGCCGAACGTCTCTGAGATCATGAACATCATCGGCGACATCGTCGACAAGGACATCCTCATCATAGATGATATCGTTGACACAGCGGGAACTCTCACCAATGCAGCCAATGCGCTCAAGGAGAGGGGAGCCAGATCGATCAGGGCATGCGCCACTCACGGCATACTGTCGGGCCCTGCAATAGAAAGGATTCAGAACAGCGCCCTTGATGAACTCCTTATCCTTGACACCATCCCTCTCGCTCCTGAGAAGCGGATCGACAAGATCAAGGTGGAGTCGGTAGCTCCTCTGTTTGCCCAGGCGATCAGCAGGATCTACACGGACAAGAGCGTATCCACACTGTTTGACTGATAACAGATGCTTTTTTTCAAAAAAGAACAGAATATCGACTATATGATCGTCGGTCTCGGAAACCCCGGGGAAAAGTATGAATCCACCAGGCACAATATCGGATTCATGATGATCGACCATATAGCCGATGAGCTCGGAGTAAGGATCAACAAGCTCAAGTTCAGAGCCTTGTACGTGCAGACGAAGATCGGAACGGCGAAGGTGCTGCTGGTCAAGCCGCAGACGTACATGAACCTTTCCGGTGACGCGGTGGGCGAAGCCTCAAGGTACTACAAGGTGCCGGCCGAACGAATCATCGTGATCAGCGATGATGTATCTCTTCCCGTGGGGAAGATGAGGATCAGAAGGAAAGGCTCAGCCGGTGGCCACAATGGTCTCAAGAGCATTATCGGACGGGTCGGAGACACCTTCCAGAGGATAAGGGTCGGAGTCGGGCAGAAGCCGGAAGAAGGCTATGATCTTGCCCGGTGGGTGCTTGGAGAGTTCTCAAAGGCGGACATGGAGATTCTCCGAAAGGAGAAGGAAGACGTCTTTGAGGCTGTGAAGCTCATGATCCGGGATGATACCGAGCAAGCCATGAACAGATTCAATTAAATAGACAGGCATAGCCGTGTGACCCCCCTGTTCGGGATGTTGCACGGCACTTGTTGCTGTCCGGAGAACGGAGAACGGATTTGCTTATTAAGGAATTAATTAACACACTGGAAGTGAAGAGAGTTATTGAGGAGATCGCAGCCTACAGGGGCTGGCCGATCGCCTTATTCGGTGCGTCCGGATCCTCGAGAGCTGCATATATCAGTGCGATAGCCACTGCGGCTAAGAAAAAGGTAGTGGTCATAACCAAGGATGAAAGATCGGCCTCAAGGCTGAAGGATGACCTGTCCTTCTTCATGCAGGGAGTGGATCATTTTCCTCGGAGAGACCTGACTCTGAGGCCGGTGGAAAGCTTCTCCAGGCGGTATGAGTACAGGAGGATAAGCGCCCTGGGAAACATCGTGGGAGGCAGGACACAGACCGTGGTGGCCTCTGCCGAGGCCGCTCTGATGTACACCATGCCGAAAAGCAGATTCATAGAGAATACCCTTACCATCAAGCGGCGGGAAGGCTTCAACAGGGATGAGCTGATAACCAGGCTCATCGACGCAGGCTACATCAGAAGGGAGATGGTAGAAGGCGAAGGACAGTTTGCGGTAAGAGGAGACATCATCGACCTGTATACCCCTGATATGGAGAAGCCTGTCAGGATCGAGTTCTGGGGCGATGACATAGACAGGATCAACACCTTTGACCTGACCAGCCAGAGAAGACAGGACAAGATAGAGAAGGTGCATATTTCACCTGTAAGGGAGGTCCTGTTCACATCGGCCGAAGGAGCGCTCAATTCCATACATGAGTACAGGAAAAGCTTTACCGGAAGGAACAGGACAGGCTTTGACAAGGCGAGCGAAAGGGAAGTGCTCACGCTGGAAAACGGGGTCATGCCGCGGAGCATGGACAAGTACATACACGCCTGCTATGACCGAAGGGCAACTCTGTTTGACTACATGGAGGACCGGATCATAATCCTTGATGACTGGGCAGCCGTGAAGGAGACCTACCGGAAGGCACTAGCGCTTCATGTCCAGGAAGTGAACCACCTTGCCGAGGAGGGTATCCTCTCAAGAGGCATGATGGAATACTACATGCCCATGAAGGAACTGGTGCGGCTGTGCGGTCTCGAGCCTACGGTCGTATGCGAGGATTTCGTGAGGACGACTCCGGACTTCCCTCTGTCACGGCTCGTATCCGTGACTTCCAACCAGAGATCCAGCTGGAACGGAGAATACAAGGTCCTGGCAGAAGACGTGAGCTCCCTGGCAAAACGGGGATACAAGACAGTCATTCTCGCAGGAACGGACAAGAGCGCCCAATTGCTGGCTTCAGACCTTGTAAACATGGACATAGATGCCGTTTACATCAGGGAGGACACCTTCCTCAAGCCCGGTGCCGTCGCGGTGACCAGCGGACATGTGAACAGCGGCTTTGAGCTCCCGGCACGGAAGCTTTGCCTGATAACGGGGCAAAAGCTCAACGTCACATCTGCAAGACCGAGAAAGAAGAACAAGGATTCGATCACCTCGATAGACCAGATCAGCAAGGGAGATTATGTCGTTCACCAGAACTACGGCATCGGCATCTACGACGGCATACACAATGTCAGCATGCAGGGGGTGACAAAGGACTACCTGCTCATAAGGTTCGCCGGCAAGGACAGCCTGTATGTCCCGGTAACGCAGCTCGACCTCATCAGCAGGTATACCTATTCCAAGGACGATGAAAAGGTTACGCTTTCCAAGCTTGGCGGTGAAAGCTGGAACAAGGCAAAACGGAGAGCCAAGAAAGCCACGGAGGAGATGGCAAAGGATCTTATCGAGCTGTATGCCCAAAGGGAAAAGAGCAAGGGCTACATGTTCGAACCTGATACCGAGTGGCAGAGAGATTTTGAATCCAGATTCATATATGACGAGACGGAGGACCAGCTCAGGGCAGTCTCCGAGATCAAGAGAGACATGGAGTCTTCGCATCCGATGGACAGGCTCCTGTGCGGTGATGTCGGAGTAGGCAAGACGGAGGTCGCTCTAAGGGCCGCCTTCAAGGCCGTCATGAGCGGCAAGCAGGTGGCGATCCTTGTTCCTACCACAGTGCTCGCCTGGCAACATTACAACACGCTGATGCGGAGGATGGAATCCTTCCCTATCAACATACAGATGCTCTCGCGCTTCAGGACTCCGAAGCAGAGGCGGGATACCATAAGGGATATTAACAACGGCGTGGCTGACATAGTCGTCGGCACGCATGCTCTCATACAGAAGAAGGTCAAATTCAAGAACCTGGGACTTCTCATAGTCGATGAGGAGCAGAGATTTGGTGTGGCCCATAAGGAAAAGCTTGTCGAGAGCTTTCACGGGGTAGATGTGCTGACTCTGTCCGCGACTCCGATACCGAGAACTCTTTCCATGGCGCTGAACGGCATCAGAGACATGTCCACCATAGAACAGCCTCCGGTCGACCGAGTGCCGATAGAGACCTATGTCTCGGAATACGATCGGGGAATGATCTCGGCAGCCCTCAACAGGGAGCTTAACAGGGGCGGACAGTGCTACTATCTGCATAACCGAGTGGAGACCATCGACATGGCAGCTCAGAGAGTAGCGATGATGTGCCCGGACGCAAGGATAGCCGTTGCGCACGGCCAGATGGACGAAAAGGATCTGTCACGGGTCTGGCAGCAGCTGATAAACGGAGAGATAGACATCCTAGTATGTACTACGATAATAGAGACAGGCGTCGACGTGCCTAACTGCAATACCCTTATCGTCGAGGAATCAGACAAGATGGGTCTGGCGCAGCTGTACCAGATAAGAGGCAGGGTCGGACGCTCGACAAGAAAAGCCTATGCCTATTTCACCTTCCGCAAGGACAAGGCTCTCAATGAGATCGCGGTGAAGAGACTGAATGCCATCAAGGAATTCACCAGCTTCGGTTCGGGCTACAGGATCGCCATGAGAGACCTGCAGATAAGGGGAGCCGGCAGTGTTCTTGGCAGGACACAAAGCGGCTTCATGACGGCGGTCGGCTACGATCTGTACATCAAATTGCTCAATCAGGCCATAGCCCTAATGAAGGGCGAAGAGGTCAAGACAGTCAAGAGTGACTGTGTCATAGACATTGCTACCGATGCCTACATTCCTGAGGATTACATATCCTCTACGCAGAACAGGATAGAGGCTTACAAGAGGATAGCCGCCTTGGAGACGGAAGATGATGTTGACGATCTTATAGACGAGTTTGTCGACAGATACGGAGACGTACCAAAGAGCGTGCTCGGACTGATGGATGTCTCCCTCATACGAGTGAAGGCGGCTGCGATAGGCATTTCTGAGATCCAGCAGAGAAGAGACGGAATGATCTTCTACAGCGACAAGTTCGGGAACATTGACATGGCCAAGTTCCTCAAGGAGGTAAGATACAAGGTCGTGCTCAACAGCGGAGACAAGCCGTACATGTCCTTCAGGGTGCCCAAGGAAGGCAACTCTCTGGATGTCATGCATGATATCATCGACCTGATGAGTTCATGCCGGGTCAATTGAAAAGTAACAGATTGATTACAAAATTCAATTTTTTTTCACAGTTGACGGATATAATCATAGAAAAAGATACGGTTTCATGCATTTTCGGCTTTTCTGCCGAGCGGAAATGATCGTAATCATGATTGTTTATTGTCAAAGCTGGAGGATGGGACCGGTATTTCCAGACCGGTCCTTTCTTTTTTGGAGGTTATCATGGAAACAAAGAAGCTTTATGACGGAGCGTGGACATTCGACGAGGGCGGCGTGAGATTCTTCCTCATAGAGGGCGATTTAACGGCCATGCTCATTGACACCGGAATGGCCCCCAAACACGTAAAGGAACTGGTGGCCTCTGTCACCTCAAAGCCTGTCGAGCTCATCAATACTCATGCCGATAGGGATCATATCGCCCGGAACGGTGAATTCGAGTGGGCGTACATGCATCCTTCCGAACTGACGAACTATCACAAGCGGGGAAATGAAAAACTCCCTACAAGACCGGTATGGGACGGCGACGTGATAGACCTGGGAAACAGAAAGCTGGAGATCATCCACCTGCCGGGACACACTTCGGGGAGCATAGCAATCCTTGACAGAGACCACAGGGCATTGTATTCCGGTGATTCGATTCAGGTGGACGGAAACATCTTCATGTTCGGGACCCACAGGAACATCCCTGCATACATTCAGGGCCTTGAAAGGCTTTGGAACATAAAGGACAGGTTCGACGTGATCTATCCTTGCCATGCACAGCTTGAGGTCTCTCCGGATGTCATACCGCAGCTTATAGACGGCGCCGGGAAGATACTCGCAGGAAAGATCACTCCTACGGAAGCAGACATGCACGGCAACAGGATCGCCGTATACGATATCGGAATCGACAGGATACTGGGTGATCCGCTTTAGGTCTTTATGTGCATTATTGGCAGTATGACAAAAGCGGTTCTCCAATCAAAAAACGAAATGGTCAAAAGGGCAAATCTGACGGTTTGTATATTAGTCAATGATGTGAGACCAAAAACGAACGAAATAAAAAAGTTATTTGATAAGCTAGAATAGAACGATGTTGGGCATGTTCCCCAGCTAGCTGGGGAACATGGTCGGCCGGCCGGATTACTGGTTCAGGGTGTA
>JAEEGL016376968.1_pt1 | contig 38175 bp, 23 predicted proteins | sample 9134231 | NCBI WGS metagenome assembly JAEEGL01 (sample SAMN16246548, study PRJNA631951) | gut metagenome | biome: gut microbiome; feature: rumen; material: fiber-attached | host: Bos | place: Iran: Karaj | collected 2018-10
CGGTAACGCAGGCGGCTATGGCGGTGGAAACGCAGGCGGCTATGGCAGTGGAAACGCAGGCGGCTATGGCAGTGGAAACGCAGGCGGCTATGGCAGTGGAAACGCAGGCGGCTATGGCGGCGGAAGCGCAGGCGGCTATGGCGGCGGAAGCGCAGGCGGCTATGGCGGCGGAAGCGCAGGTGGCTATGGCGGTGGCTATGGCGGCGGAGAAGCAGGCGGCTATGGCGGATACGACGACGGCGGAAGTGGCTCAGGTAGCGTAGAAGAAGTGAGGGCCGAAATGGGACATATTGACATCGGCAACCCAGCTATAACAGGTTTTCGCGATGATGAGTTACGTCCTCATATTCCTCATATTCCTAGTGATCCCACTATCTTCCCTATCAATGATGTGATAGTTGAACCGGGAGTTGAGCCTTTACCTTATATGCCTAATCCGGATATGCCAATTGATGCGGGCATTCCGATCGATCATATCATGCCGATTGATCCGGAAACAGGTATTCCGATTGAGAGATTCCCCGGAATACAGCCTATTCCTATGCCGGAACCTCTTATCCCCGGAGTAGAGCCTATTCCTATGCCCACACCCGGAGTGAATCCTATCCCTATGCCTTCACCCGGATTTGAGCCTATTTATCCAGGTGAATCAGGCGGTCCTGTACCTATGCCTGTAATAGATCCTATTCCCGGATTGGACCCTATTCCTATGCCGACACCGGCTATTCCCGGAGTAGAGCCTATTCCCATGCCGGAACCTTTCAGACCCGGAGTAAGACCTGTACCCATGCCGGATCCCGGTCGTAATTTTGATCCTCGTTTCCTGGGGCCCGAGAGATTCCCGGATGTTGAACTGTAATAACGAGATTTTTACTAAGCGGTTTACTTATGTTTTTTGCCTAAGTAGACCGCTTTTTGTGGTATACTAAAACATTATAAGAAGCGCTACGGGAGTAAATAATTCTATGAAATTGACATTTGTAGGCGCAGATCATGAGGTGACCGGAAGCTGTCATTTCATCGAATGCGCGGGTAAAAATATCCTGGTGGACTACGGTATGGAGCAGGGCAGGAACTATTTTGAGAACGTTCCCCTTCCCGTATCCGCTCCGGAGATCGACTATGTACTTCTGACCCATGCACATGTGGATCATTCCGGTAATCTGCCGCTTTTGTATGCCAAGGGCTTTCGCGGCAAGATCTATTCCACCGATGCCACTGCGGAGCTGTGCAACATAATGCTGCGAGACTGTGCGCATATTCAGATGCAGGAAGCGGAGTGGAGAAACAGGAAGGCCAAGAGAAGCAAAGATATTAACAAAATGGAGCCTTCCTATACTATGGAGGATGCTGACAAGACCATCAAGTGTTTTGTTCCCTGCCCCTACGGCAAGGAGATAGAGGTCTGTGAAGGTGTTAAGATAAGGTTCACAGACATCGGACATCTGCTTGGCAGTGCCAGCATAGAAGTGTGGCTCACGGAAAAAAATGTGACCAAGAAGATAGTCTTTTCCGGTGATATAGGTAATACCGACCAGCCTCTTATCAAGGATCCCCAGTACACCTCAGAAACAGATTATGTTGTAATGGAGTCAACCTACGGTGACAGACTTCATGCCGAGGAGAAGCCCGATTATGTGGCTGAGCTGGCGGAGATTCTCGACAGAACCTTTGCAAGAGGCGGTAATGTGGTCATTCCATCCTTCGCGGTAGGAAGAACCCAGGAGATGCTCTATTTTATAAGGAAGATCAAGAAGGATGGGCTGGTTAAGTCTTATCCTAATTTCCCGGTATTTGTGGACAGTCCCCTTGCCGTTGAAGCAACCGAGATATTTGAGAACAACCAGTTTGAGTGCTACGATGAGGAAGCTCTTGAACTGATCAGAAAGAGGATCAATCCAATAACTTTCCCGGGAATTAATCTTGCTATTACTATGGAAGAATCCAGGGCGATAAATGAAGATCCGGAGCCCAAGGTAATTATATCTGCCTCCGGAATGTGCGATGCGGGAAGAATAAGACATCACCTTAAGCACAATTTGTGGAGACCTGAGTGTACTATTTTGTTCGTGGGATATCAGTCCGTTGGAACAACGGGTAGGGCCATCATCGACGGAGCTACACAGGTGAGACTCTTTGGCGAGACCATTGACGTTAAGGCAGAGGTGTGCAAGCTTGAGGGATTGTCCGGTCATGCTGATAAGAACGGACTTATCAAGTGGCTTAAGGGCTTTGATGTAGGGAGACACAAGCGCGTATTTATCGTGCATGGTGAAGACAGTGTATGTATGTCTTTTGCCAAGTGCCTTGAAGAGGAATACGGCTATGATACCTATGCACCTTATTCCGGAACTGAGTTCGACATAATATCCGGAATGATAACCAAAGAAGGTATTCCGATTCCTATCAAGAAGAAGGAGTACACGCTTGTTTCTGATGTATATGCCCGTCTTAAGGCTGCAGGTGCGCGCCTTATGGGTATTATTGCCAGATCGGAAGGTATATCCAACAAGGACAAGGCCAAATTTGCGGATCAGATCAATTCACTATGTGACAAATGGAGCAGATAAGTGGAGCCATGTGTTTATCTGCGATGTAAATAGGATGAAAAAAGAGGGGAGAAGAGTATGTCAAGAGCAGATGAGATTTTTATTGATATGTGCAGAGATATCTTAGAGAACGGTACATCAACGGAGGGGGAGAAGGTACGTCCTCACTGGCCTGACGGAACATCAGCCTACACGATCAAGAAATTCGGCGTGGTGAACAGGTACGATCTGTCCAAGGAATTTCCCATAATGACCCTTAGAAAGACTGCCCTTAAGAGTGCGACGGATGAGATTCTCTGGATCTATCAGAAAAAGAGCAACAATATTCACGACCTTAACAGCCACATCTGGGATGAGTGGGCCGACGAGACCGGTTCCATCGGCAAGGCCTACGGCTATCAGATTGGGCAAAAGAGTATCTACAAAGAGGGTGAGTTTGACCAGATCGACAGGGTTATCTACGACCTTAAGAACAACCCCTTCAGCAGAAGGATTATGACCAACACCTACGTGTTCTCAGATCTTCATGAGATGAATCTGTACCCCTGCGCTTACAGCGTTACCTATAACGTAACTCAGAAGAAGGGAGAGGACAGGCTTACTCTTAATGCTGTCCTTAATCAGAGATCCCAGGATGTTCTTGCAGCCAACAACTGGAATGTTGTTCAGTACGCAGTTCTTGTTCATATGCTGGCTCAGGTCTGTGACATGAATGTGGGAGAGCTGGTGCACGTTATCGCAGATGCACATATCTATGACAGACATGTACCGCTCATCAAGGAGCTTATTGAGAGAAAGCCTCTTCCTGCACCTAAGTTCCACTTAAATCCTGACGTCAAGGATTTCTATGAATTTACAAGAAACGATGTATCCCTCGAGGGCTACGAAGTAGCCGGGGAGCAGATCAAGGATATTCCAATTGCCATCTAAGCGATATAGGGCATGAGTAATCGCGGTGCTTGTGCTTGCACGAAGCGCTGTGATTATGAAATGGCCGTATATCGTTCATAAAGTAGTGGGTATCATACAACAAGTCAAACGGAGGAGTTTATGAAAGCAATCGTAGCAGTAGACAGTAACTGGGCCATCGGCAACAAGGGCAAGCTCCTTGTCAGCATTCCCGCCGATCAGAAGAATTTCAGAAACATTACCATGGGGAACACAATAGTATATGGAAGAAAGACCCTTGAGACTTTTCCCCAGCAGGTGGTTCTTCCCGGAAGAGACAATATTATTTTATCAACCAGAGAGGACTATGCGGTTAAAAATGCCAAGGTAGCCCACAGCAAGGAAGAGCTTCTTGATATGGTTGGAGGCCTTAATAGCGATGAGGTATTTATCATCGGAGGCTCCAGTGTCTACAATGAGTTTATTGATGAGTGCGACACTGCCATCGTGACCTTTATCGATAAGGAATATCAGGCAGATTCCTATTTCCCCAATCTGGACGAAGACCCGAACTGGGAGATGGTGGATGAGAGCGATGAGCAGGTATATTTTGACATAACCTATACTTACAGAACCTATAAGAGAAAGTAACGGTGGGTATTATGGCTGACAGGAAGAAAGCGTTAGTTCTGATTAATAGAAAGGCCGGAATGGGCAAGGCCGGCAATGAAGTCATGCAGCTTGTGGAAAAGCTCGGGGCAAAGGGCTATGAGCCTATTGTTTATCCGATTATTCCGGGAACCGAATTAACTTCTGAGAAACTTGTGGCCGAATATGACACGGAGGCCGAGCTTATTGTGTGCAGTGGCGGCGACGGAACTTTGAACCACGTTATGAATGCCATGATGAACATGGAAAAGAGACCGCTTCTGGCCTATATTCCCGCGGGAAGTACCAATGATTTTGCCAGAGGGCTTGGGATTGTGTCCGGTCACCTGGCTGCCGCCGAGATTGCGGTTGAGGGCGAGCCTTTTTCCTATGATGTGGGAAAAATGAACGATCACTATTTTAACTATGTAGCTGCCTTCGGAGCTTTTTCCAAGGTAAGTTATGCTACGGATCAGGAGCTGAAGAACGTTCTGGGCTACGCAGCCTACGTAATCAGTGCCATTGCGGTGCTCCCTCAGAATATTGGTTATAACTGTCATATGAAGATAGTGACCGAGGATCTTACGGAGGAAGGGGACTATATCTTCGGAGCTGTGTGCAATTCAGCCTCCGTTGGCGGAATGAAGCTTCTTGAGAATGCAGATGTTCAGCAGGATGACGGCAAGATGGAGCTGATCCTTATTCGCGCACCCAAGAATATCGGAGAGATAAATCTGATACTGACAGCTCTGGCGGTGGGAGATGTTAACAGTAATTTCATCACCTTCAGACAGGTTAACAAAGTTACTTTTTATTCCGATGAGAACACCAGCTGGACCATAGACGGAGAGTACGGCGGAGACGCAAGAACCACTGAGATAGAAGTAATAGACAAGGCCATAACCATTATGACAGGCAAGAAAGGATAATCAATGTTTGATCCCGTATCCGTCGCTAAGTGCGACAGCTACAGTATAGAGGATGTAAGGCCCGCCCTTAAGGAAGTTCTGGACAATATCGGCGGGCTTGATTTTGTTAAGCCGGGGATGAAGGTTGGAATTAAGGCCAATCTTATTACGGCGCTGGAACCGGGGAAGGCAGGGACTACTCATCCTGCTCTTTTGAGGGAGCTGAGTATTCTTTTGACAGACCTTGGGGCAGAGGTGGTAATAGGAGACAGCCCCGGGGAGCTGTACAATCAGGCTGTTCTTGACAGAGTTTACAGAGTATGCGGCCTCGCAGACATGGTAAAAGAGCTGTCGGGGGAACGCAAGGTCAGGCTAAATGACGATTTTTCCATAAGTAATGCGGTATTTCCCGAGGCAGAGTCCATCAAGACCTTTATCTACACGGGATGGCTGGACAAAGTGGATGCCATCATAGACTTCTGCAAGCTCAAGACCCATGCAATGATGGGATTTAGCTGTGCGGTCAAGAATATGTTCGGAACGGTGCCCGGTACCACCAAGCCGGAGTATCATATGAGATTTCCGGAGGAGAGAGCCTTTGCCAATATGATGGTGGATCTCAATGAGTATTTTAAGCCGGTGCTGTATGTGGTGGATGCCGTAGACGGAATGGAAGGAAACGGACCGACCATGGGAGATAAGAGGCATGTAGGTGCGCTTCTTGCATCCAAGAGACCCTATGCTCTTGATATGGCCTGTGCTGATATTATAGGAATGGGGCTGTCTGACTGTGCTATTTTGGGAGCTGCCTATGAGAGAGGTTTGGGACCGAAGACTGTAGCTGAGGTTGATATAGTGGGAAGGGTTTCCCTAAGTGATGTGAAGATACCTGATTTTCACAGGGCCACCAGCCATCAGAGTATTACCTTTGAGGGTGAGGGCATAGGCTGGAAGATTGCGGCCTGGGCGGTGAAGACAGTGTTTAATGCAAGGCCTCAGGTCAAGGCGGCGGAGTGTATCAGCTGCAAGAAGTGTTATGAGACCTGTCCGGCCAAGGCTATTACGATGGTGCCTTATACCAAGAAGGTTAATGGGACGGAGAAGGAAATCACGATTCCGTCGATTGACAGGAGCAAATGTATCAAGTGCTTTTGCTGCCAGGAGTACTGCCTGGTGGGAGCAATGAAAGTGCAGGAAAATCCCATTGGCAAATTCATCAAAGGATTGCAGAAGAGCTAAATATATTGACATGAGGACGCTCATTGCCCGGCGAGCCTTGCTTGTATAGATAAATAAACCTCATGGCGCTGGACACTGCGAAGAGCCCATAAGCGCTGTATCGCAGCGTGCATAAGGCACTTGCGATACAATGGTCTCTTCTTCGTAGCACCAAAATCGGTTTATTTATCTATACAAGCAAGGCTCGCCGGGCAATGAGCTGTAATATGGCAAGCCAAGGTAATTAAGAGAAAGATGTTTTAGATATAGATGGTTATATACGAGAAGAAGATTCATAAAGACGGACATGAGTATATTGAGATAACGGGCTATGAAGGGCAGGTTCAGGAGCTGGTGGTTCCGGGAGAGATAGAGGGGCTGCCGGTGGAGGCGATAGGGAATCATGCTTTTTCGGGGAGGCAGGATATCAGGACGGTGGTGCTTCCTGAGAGCATTAAGACGCTGTATGGATTTGCTTTTCATAATTGTAAGAGTCTTAGGAAAATCACGTTATTTGACAGTCTCGATGATTATTACGACGGTGTCTGCAGGCAGTGCGATGCGCTGGAAGAAATCGAGATTACGGTGAACAAGAGCTGGTTCGAGGTTGTAAGGAACTTTTTGGCAGACAGTGACAAGACGCTTAGGTTTATGATGCATATTAAGGATGAAGGGGATGTTTGCCTTACTTTTCCGGAGTATGTTTACGACTTCAATGAGAATACAATGGCCAGGACGATTCAGTTCTCTATTGCCGGTTCAGGTTATGCTTACAGGGAGTGCGTGGACCGAAGGAGCATTAACTACAGTGAATACGACAAGCTCTTTGAGAAGGCAGTTATTGACGGCAATGAGATCTCTGAGAACATTGCTATCGGAAGGCTCTTGTATCCCCATGGACTTCTAATGGGATACCGCGAGAAATATGAGCAGTTTGTCAGGAAAAATGATAAGAGCATCATGATAAGGCTCGTGGGCCGCTATGAAACACAGCGCTCAGATGAGCTTCTTGATATGATTTCAAAACTGACGGCTTATCAGGAAAAAGTCATTTCCGAGGAGGCGATAGATGCTGCTCTTAAGCTGTCCACAGCCAAGCAGCTGACGAGACTAAACGCTGTTCTTATGGGCCGACAGAAGCCACAAGCTGCAATAGAGGATGAGTTTGTATTCTAAAGCTACGGCGAAAAAACTGACCACTGGTAAAACAGACCGATTTATGATAAACTGTTAATTTGCTGAAATGCTTTAAAGCTTTAAATTTTTAAATCGGAAAGGTAATGAAATGAACGAACGTGGTAGTTTTCAGTCAAGACTTGGCTTTATTTTAGTGAGCGCCGGATGCGCCATCGGTATAGGAAATGTGTGGAAATTTCCTTATGTCGCCGGTGAAAACGGCGGCTCTGTTTTTGTATTATTTTATCTGATATTTTTGATACTTATGGGAATTCCGGTTCTTACCATGGAGCTTGCGATGGGGCGAGCTTCAGGCAAGACTCTTGTTAACGGCTACAAGGCTCTTGAAAAGGAAGGAGACAAGTGGCACATTCACGGCTGGGTCTGCATGATAGGTAACTATCTTCTTATGATGTACTACACCACCGTGTCAGGCTGGATGATCAACTATTTCTTCAAGTTTGCAACAGGACGATTTGAGAACCTCACAGAAGGCGGCTCTGCAAGCGTGTTTGAGGAGATGATGGGAGACCCTACACAGCTGGCAATCTTTACAATTATCACAGTGCTCCTTGGATTCGGAGTACTTAGCTTTGGTGTACAGAACGGTCTTGAGAAGGTTAACAAGGTAATGATGATCCTTCTTCTGTGCCTTATTGTAATACTGGCGATTCACAGTATTACGCTGGAAGGAGCCTCCGAAGGACTTAAGTTTTATCTTTTGCCTGACATGGGCAAGGCAAAGAGCGTTGGTATCGGCAAGGTAATCACTTCAGCTATGAGTCAGGCCTTCTTTACCTTAAGTGTAGGTATGGGCTCCATCGAGATCTTCGGAAGCTATATGTCCAAGGATCATGCCCTCACAGGCGAAGCAATCAGGATCTGTGCCCTTGATACCTTCGTTGCTATAATTTCGGGACTTATTATTTTCCCCGCCTGCTTTAGCTATAACATCAAGCCCGACGCAGGCCCGTCACTTATTTTCATCACTCTTCCCGATGTATTTATCAACATGGCTGGGGGAAGAATCTGGGGAACTTTGTTCTTCCTGTTTATGACGTTTGCAAGCTTCTCTACCGTTACAGCGGTGTTTGAAAATCTCGTAGCCTGCACCAATGATAACTTTGGCTGGAGCAGAGGTAAGTCGATTGCGGTAAACTGTATTTTCATGCTGATCGCCAGCCTTCCCTGCGTATTTGGCTTTAACATCTGGAGTGATGTCAATCTTATCGGAGCAAGAGGAATTCTTGATTCCGAAGACTTCCTTGTAAGTAATCTGATCCTTCCCGCAGGATCGCTGATTTTCCTGCTGTTCTGTGTGACCAAGCTCGGATGGGGCTTTGACAATTATATTGCGGAAGTTAATACCGGCGATGGCATGAAGCTTCCAGGGGCCCTTAAGTGGTACCTCAAACTGGTGCTTCCTGTGTTGATTCTGATAATCTTTATTCAGGGACTTATGGTGTAAGTATACATGAGAAAAATTGAACTGGAGGCCGCCGGACGGGAAGTTCTGGCGGCTTCAAGGACAGAACTATATATTGATATGCGCTTTTTCGGCGCTGCCCTAAACAGCCTTGGCTACGAGATGGACCTTTCCACAACTACAGTGGGAACGGATGCCGTCAACATCAGGTTTAATCCTGCTTTCGTGGCAAGGCTTTTTGTGGAGGAGCCGGGGAAGCTGAACAGGACCTATCTGCATATGCTGCTTCACTGCATATTCAGGCATATGTACACTTCGGCAAAATATGAGGACACAAGGTTATACGACCTGTGCGCCGACATCGTCACCGAATCGGTTCTGGATGGGTTCGACTATCAGTGCATCTACAGAGTCAGCTCCGATTATCGCGATCGCTGGATCAGCCTTTTGGAAAAAGAGGTTAAGGTCCTGACCGTGGAGCGCCTATACAGATTTTTTACCGAAAGAGAAAATGAACTTGATATCTTCGAAATGGAGAAACTGGAGCGGGAATTTGCCCTGGATGATCACAGCTTCTGGCTAAGACTTGAGGATAATGAGGACAATTCCGAAGATAGCAACAAGGACAAGGATAAAGAGGAGCCTCCGATAGATGAGGACTACGATTCTCCCTTTGATAGCAAGGATGGGAAAAAGACTGAGAAGTACATAAATCCACGTCGCCTTCAGAAAATCCGGCATAACGAAAAGAACTGGGAGAAGGAGGCAGGGCGCCTTCAGACCGAGATCGAGACAATAGGAAAACAATCCAGTGACAGACTGGGGAAGCTCGCCTGGATCCTCAAAATTGAGAACACCTCAAGGACAGATTATCGGGAATTTCTCCGGAAATTCAAGATACTAAGGGAAGAGGGTGGCATTGACCTTGACAGCTTCGACTACGGAATGTATTCCTTTGGACTTGAGTTCTACGGGGACATGCCACTTATCGAAGAGAATGAATTCCGTGAGGTCAAAAAGATTCAGGAGCTGGTCATTGCCATTGATACCTCCGCTTCCTGCAAGGATGAGCTGGTTCAGAGGTTCCTTAATGAGACTGCAGCCATGCTCCTTACAGAAGAAAATTTTTTCCGGAAGATAAATATACGTATAATAGAGTGTGACGATCAGGTGCAGCGGGAAGAGATCATAACTTCCGTCGATGACATGAAGAAGTTTGCGAAGGGCATCCACGTGGAGGGCGGCTACGGAACGGATTTCAGGCCTGTGTTTACAAGGGTTTCGGAGCTCATTGACAGTCATGAGTTTGAGAACCTGAAAGGACTTATATACTTCACTGACGGCTTTGGCATCTACCCGGATAAGCCCACGAGCTACGATACAGCCTTCGTTTTCCCACAGGATGAGGAATACGATGACGAGAAGGTTCCAGACTGGGCGCTGAAGCTCTACATCTGAACTTACATAAGAGAATACACAGTTAAAACAGGAGAACAGCAATGAACATAGATCAGGCAAAAGAGGAAGTAAAAAACGCAGTAACGGCCTATCTTGAAAAGGACGAATTTGGCCGCTACGAGATCCCTACTGAAAAGCAAAGGCCCATCCTTCTCATGGGACCTCCCGGAATCGGCAAGACCGCCATAATGGAGCAGATCGCACAGGACTTAGGAATCGGACTTGTTTCTTATACAATTACCCATCACACCAGACAGAGCGCCATCGGACTTCCCAAGATAAGCGAGAAGGAATTCGGCGGCAAAAAATTCTCCGTCACCGAATATACCATGAGCGAGATCATCGGTGCTGTTTATGAGCAGATTGAAAAGACAGGGATTGAGGAAGGCATTCTTTTCCTGGATGAGATCAACTGCGTCTCCGAGACACTGGCGCCTACAATGCTGCAGTTTCTGCAGTACAAGACCTTCGGAAGTCACAAGCTTCCTTCGGGTTACATTATCGTGACCGCCGGCAATCCGCCTCAGTACAACAAGTCTGTAAGGGAGTTCGACATTGTAACCCTGGACAGAGTAAGGCAGATTAATATCGAGGAGGACTTCGATTCCTGGAAGATTTATGCTTACAAGGCAGCAGTACACGGCGCAATTTTGTCATATCTTGAGATAAAAAAGGACAATTTCTACAGCATCAAAACCGATGTTGACGGCAGGACCTTCGTCACCGCCAGGGGCTGGGAGGATTTGTCGAGAGTTATGAAGGTTCATGAGAAGCTTGGTCTTCCCGTGGATGAGAATCTGGTAGTTCAGTATATTCAGAACAAGGAGATCGCCAGAGATTTTGCTGATTACTATGAGCTGTATCATCGCTATAATGAACTTTATAAGATCCCGGATATCCTTAAGGGCAATTTCCCGGAGAATATGAAGGCTCTTCGAGAGGGCTCTTTTGACGAGAAACTCAGTATTATGGGGCTTCTATCAGATAAACTGATGGATGAGTTCAGAGACTATGCAAGGGATCAGGGAGTTCAGAAGATCCTGTTCGAGACCATCAAGGAGTTCGGGAGATTCTCAGATGCAGAGGGTGAGGATGCTGTGGACGGCGCCGAGTGGTTCAGGGACAGAGCCGGAATCATGCAGTACAAGCTGGATAACGACAAAGAGGCGGGGCTAGTAAGCCGTGAGGAGGAGAGAATCAGGACTATTGCCATAAGCCGGCTCAATGACTGCGTTTCCTATATTACAACTGCAGCCGGTACGGAGCAGGATCTCTCAGGTTCCTTCATTCTTGCAAAGAACTGGTTTACCAAAAGGGAGAACAGTCGTAAGGCAGAGATCAAGGAGACTGACGGGCATCTCACCAACAGCTTTAGGTTTGTTGAGGAGGCCTTTGGAGATAAGGAATCTCTTTCCGGAAGCCAGGAGATGGTTATCTTCATCACAGAGCTGTCCAATGCCTATTACAGTCTTAAGTTTGTAAAAGAAGTTGGAAACGAAGCCTATTATAACTACAACAAGCTTCTTCTTTTGAACGATCGCAGGCAGGAGCTGAAGAATCAGATATTGGAGATGGATTTCTAAAAACTTCTCATAGATGACACGGGGCCTGTTCTCTTGTCACATTGAAATGTGACAAGAGAACAGGCCCCGTGTCATCTTAATTATATTGGAAGTTAGTAAACTTCGCTGCTCCGCCAAAGGTCTTGGTGCTATATGCAAACAGTCCAAATCGCGCACCGGTGAAGTGATCCAGCTTGAAATACAGTTTTTTCTCGGGGCCAAGAGCTGTGAAGGTATCTGATCCGACCACTGCGTAGCTGAAGCGAACTGTGTCTTTCATGTCAGTGAAATCAACGTCTGCTCTTAAACGAATAGAGGAAGCACCGGGAGATACTTCATCAAGGGCAATTGAGGCCAGTTCATTGGGAGCCTCATCGTCTTTTCTTTCACCCCAGATTCCTGGGACATTTATTTCTCTTGAACACATAACTATATAGAGCCTGCCGGATTCTTTTTTGAGGCCAATGAAGCCGTAGGAGCTCTGAAGAAGGCTAAGTCCTGCGTAGTCGCCGTCATTTAATGAGGAACCGTCGAGGGTGACTTCACCGGAGCAGCAGGGCATAAGGGTGCGCTGGGTCAGGGTGTTCTGGGCCTGTACCAGATTGGAGGAAATCTTGCCGGTTGTGATCTTCAAAAAGCCCTCTTCAGTATCATGCTCTACCAGGCTAAGCTCAGGCTCGTGGTTAAACTGCCAGAAGCTCTTAAAGCCAAAGGAAGCTTTGTTCTCTGACTCCTTGAAGTCATCGGAGCCGTAGAGAGGAGCATAGCTATAGCCCGGCTTAAGGTCTTCAATCTCGAAGTCTTCAGGCAGGTATGCACCAATGGTGGAAACAGTGTTTTTGGAGGTTTCAGAAACGCCGTATACAGGGAAAACGTCCCTGAATTCCACGGGAATAAGATAGGGAATCCTTCCCACCGCGCCGCTGTCCTGAAAGAGGATGGAGTACCATTTTCCTGAGGGAGTATCTACGATGCCGCCCTGAGCAATGCCACTGTTGTGATAGCCATTGTCGTCGTCAAAAACATCTTTTCCCACAAATTCACTTTCTAAGGAGTCGGCCACAAAACAGCTCTCGGTGCGTCTTCCGGTGGACTTCAATATATGAATGAAGAAGATATAGTATTTGCCGTTTATCTTGTAAATGTGAGAACCCTCGTAGCCAAGGTAGTTCTCGTCAATATCCTTTACCACAAGCCTATGGAGGCCGCCCTCCTTGGGGCCTGTCAGGTTCTCATCCAGCTCGGTCAGATAGATTTCTCTGTTGCCGTAGACAATATAGACTCTGCCGTCGTCATCAAATAATAGGGAATTGTCGTGATAAAAGCCCTTGATCTCGCTCTTTTTCCAGGGACCGGTCACAGAGTCTGCGGTATACAGATAGGTCTTGTGGGTGTCGTTGGCGACAAATACCACGTAGAATCTGCCGTTATGATAGCGAAGGCTGGCTGCCCACATTCCCTGGCCGTAGGCATTTTCTTTCCCTGCAAGCCTCTGGGCATCGGTGGAGTCAAGTCTTTCATATACATAGGCGCAGTGCTCCCAATTCACCAGGTCGTGGGATCTTAAGATCTCGCAGCCCGGAAAAAAGTACATTGTAGTGCTGACGAGATAGTAGGTGTCGCCCACGCGGATAACGTCAGGATCAGGGTAGTCCATTCTTGTAAGCGGGTTGATGGTAGGATGATTGGCCATTGTGATATCTCCGTATTTGCTGTGATTAAGGTTTTTATTCATTATATAGTCGGGATCTGGCTGCGTTCTACGTAGATATTGCTATAATAAAAAATATCAATCAAAATGATTAATATTACCATGATGTAATTGCATAAAAATGTGGTAACATAATTATTATCAACAAAAAAGAGCAAATTTAACATTTATATCTATAAATTTGTCAATAAAATCGACCGATATTAATATTGCAGTTTAAAAAAAATCAAGAAAACAAAGGGGAGCAGCATTATGGAAAATTACAAGAAGTACCAGCGTCAGTATTTTATGCCACCTAAGTCTACCTATGATTGGGTTAAAAAAGACTACATCGACCATCCGCCCATCTGGTGCAGTGTAGACCTTCGTGACGGCAACCAGGCCCTTATCGAGCCCATGAGCCTTGATGAGAAGCTGGAGTTTTTTACAATGCTGGTTAAGCTCGGTTTCAAGGAGATTGAGATTGGCTTCCCCGCGGCTTCAGAGACGGAGTTTGAATTTGCCAGAACTCTTATAGAGAAGAACATGATTCCCGATGACGTTACGGTTCAGGTTCTTACCCAGGCCAGAGAGCACATCATCAAGAGAACCTTTGAGGCTGTCAAGGGCGCTCCTAAGGCCATCATTCATCTGTACAATTCAACTTCTGTAGCTCAGCGTGAGCAGGTGTTCAAAAAGAGCAAGGAAGAGGTTAAGAAGATTGCTGTTGACGGTGCCAAGCTCCTTGATAAGCTGGCAAAAGAGACAAATGGCAACTTCTCCTTTGAATATTCCCCGGAGAGTTTCCCGGGAACCGAGGTGGACTATGCTGTGGAAGTCTGCAATGCGGTTCTTGATGTGTGGAAGCCTACCAAGGACAACAAGGTTGTCATCAATATTCCTACAACAGTTGAGATTGCTATGCCTCACGTTTTTGCAACTCAGGTTGAATATATCAGTAAGAATCTTAAGTACCGCGAGGCCGTAACTCTTTCTCTGCATCCTCACAACGACAGAGGCACGGGCGTATCCGACGCTGAGCTTGGCTGTCTTGCAGGTGCTGACAGAATTGAGGGAACACTTTTTGGAAACGGTGAGAGAACAGGTAACGTTGATATTGTTACCCTTGCTGTTAACATGTACTCCCACGGAGTTGATCCGGGACTTGATTTCTCGCATATCACAGAGGTGGGAGAGACCTACGAGAGACTTACCAGAATGCGTATCTATGAGAGACAGCCCTATGCAGGCCAGCTGGTATTTACCGCATTTTCAGGATCTCATCAGGATGCTATCTCCAAGGGCTTTGCCTGGCATGATCAGAAGAAGGACAAGGGCATATGGTCCGTTCCTTATCTTCCCATCGATCCCAAGGACCTTGGCAGAGAGTACGATGGAGACGTTATCAGAATCAACAGCCAGTCCGGTAAGGGCGGCGTAAGCTACATCCTCAAGACCAACTTTGGCTACATGGTTCCCAAGGAAATGCAGGCAGATGTATCCTATACCATCAAGGACATCTCCGACAGAGAGCATGCAGAGCTGTCACCTGCAAGAATCTATCAGATCTTCGAGGACAAGTACGTTCACAACGACAATATATTCAGGATTCCTGCATGTCATTTCAAGCAGATTGACGGTATTCTTGCAGAAGTAACCATTGCCCATGCGGACAAGGAGCACAAGGTTGAGGCCAACGGTAACGGTCGCCTCGACGCTGTAAGTAACGCCATCAAGCAGTACTTCAATGTCAGCTACGAGCTCTCTGTATATGAGGAGCACGCCCTTTCAAGAGGTTCGTCCTCCAAGGCCTGCACCTATGTTGGTATCACCTATAACGGCAAGAAGTTCTGGGGCGTTGGTATCGACGAGGATATCATCAAGTCCTCCATCAATGCGCTTGTTATCGCCGTTAACCAGATAGATGATGTAAAAGAGAGCACCGGCGGCAAGGATGAGAGGATCAACTCCATCATCAACTATATCCAGGAGAATTACCTGACGGTAACGCTGGATGATCTGTCAAGCCAGTTCTATCTTTCCAAGCCGTATCTTTCCAAGTATATTAAGGAAAAGTCGGGAATGACGTTTGGGGAGAATGTGAAGAGGATCAGGCTGAATAAGGCTAGTACGCTGCTGAGGAATGGAAATATGAAGGTGGAGAAGGTGGCGGAGGCTGCCGGCTATCAGAATGTGGAGCACTTCAACCGCCTCTTCAAGAAAAAATATGGGATGACTCCTGTACAGTACCGCAGCAGCACCAGGTGATTGGGTGTTCCAACCCGGACGCCGTCCCTCCCCGGAGCCCTCTTTCGGGCCAGAATAACAGAAATATTCGCCAATCCAATGAGCCCTCTTTCGGGCCAGAATAACAGAAATATTCGCCGCTCCATCGCTTGGATTCATGGCATTCCATAAAGGCCCTAATGGGTCTGCAGCTCAAAAACTCCGTCCGGATTATGTTAACATGGTTTCCCGTAAGGGATTTGGCCGGACGTCAGACAATGAGCCGCGGACAGACCCATTAGGGCCTTTCTGTAACGCTCATGAATCCTGACACTCCATCACAGGCTCACATTTCTGTTATTCTGGCCCAAAAGGGGCTCATGGCTATAAGAATAATGCACTTTCTCAGGCTCGCATTTATGTCATTCTGTCCCGAAAAAGGCTCCGGGGAGGGACGGCTGCGTGTTGGCAACCTGATCTGGTGATGCAGGAGGTATATGTACAGGAGTCATTAAGGGGGCTGCAATCAGGGGGAGAGGAGAGAGTCGGTTTTGTACTCCGTGGGCAATCACATAAAAGTTTTGTGAAGTAGGAGTTTCGGATGTTTTAAGGCTTTTTTTAGAAATGGGGAGAACGGTAAGAAGTATAATTAATGTATGAAAAAGCATACATTAAAGTGCGTAAAAAAATATGATAGAGCAAAAGCGGTTAAGGCTGTTATGGCTGTAGCTGTGGGCTTTTTTATGATGCTCTCTGTATCAATCACAAGCCGTGCTACAGGCTTTGATCCGGAGTATTATGCCAGGAAGTATCCGGATGTGGTGAATGCGGTGGGAAGTAGTACTTCGGCACTGGTAAATCACTATATCAATTTTGGAATCTATGAAGGAAGATTTCAGAATGAAGAGGAAGAAAAGGCCGGAACACCGCTTAATACCTATGTTGACGTGGACATAGTGAATCAGACGGTGACCTTTGTTCAGGATGGAGTGCCTATCTTGTCGACTCCCTGTGTGACTGGAGATCTATCGCAGAATCGTGGTACGCCTACAGGAATATATGCTGTGTATGGGCATGTTCGAGGGAAGTGGCTTACAGGGCCCACATGGCACAGCTGGGTAGAGTATTGGATGCCTTTTACCAAGGGCGGCTGCGGACTTCACGATGCCAACTGGCGTAGCAAATTCGGAGGTGAGATATACAAGACTGCAGGATCCCACGGCTGTGTGAATCTGCCGCCGGAAATAGCGGCCCAGTTCTTTGAGTTGGCCCAGATCGGAACTGTAGTAAAAGTACATTGATAAATAAAAGTGCCTGTCACTTTCGTTTGATGAAGTGACAGGCACCTATTAATCGCCGCTGACAGTTATTTCAATATCGCCTGAGCCGGTCTTGATGGTGCAGGTACCATTTCCCTCAGTGCTGGCGGGAACAGAAACATCACCTGATCCGGCTTTGGCTGTGAAGACCTTGCCGGTACGGAGAGTTCCGCGGATAGAACCGCTTCCGGAGCTCATGCTAAGGGACTGACCGTCGCAGTTATCAAGGCTGATCCTGCCTGAGCCGGTCTTAAGTTCTACTGTCTCACCAACGCAGTTTGTAAGTTCGATGCGTCCGCTTCCGGTTTTTGCTTCAAAGGAGCCGCCGGAAGTTACATCAGCAACAGTTATCTTGCCGCTGGAGGTGGTGATTTCAAATTTGTTTTTGCACTGTGCATTATTAACTGTGATATCACCGCTGCCAATCTTGAGTGACAGTTCGTCGAAGCTGAAGGCTTCATCAATGGTGATGTCACCGCTTCCAAGTGTTCCTGTAACCTTTTCATAAGTGTCCTTGGGAAGATACAGAATGTTAGAAGGACAGTTGTTAAAACTCACAAGATCAATGATGGTCTTGTTCTTTTTCTCTTTTATTACCAAGGTATCGTTCTTAACATCTACGCTATAGCTGATCTTGTCTGTTTCAGCGCAGGTAAAATAGGCTTTTTTGTTTGCGGATTTTTGGAAAATAATGTCATTCATGCCGACACCGATCTCAATATTCTCAAAATCCTCAGTGATATCGTAGGTCTTTACCTCATATTCATCGGTTCTGATAAGCTCTGTGAAATTGGTTCTGGCACTGGCTGCGGATACAGTCATCATGCCTGTTCCAAGAGCCATAAGAGCTGCGGCAATGATAATAGCAACTTTCTTTTCAGTTCTCATATTCATCTACCTCCTACAAAGGCTTTTTTGATACCAAGTCCCATGTGCTTACTTAAGAAAAGCATACCTTTGGATACCTGATTAAAGCCAAAGAACAACAATACTGACAATCCAAGAAGAAACAGTCCTGCTCCAATAAAGAACATAGCGGCCATAAACCCGTTACTTGCAAAAAATGCACCTGCGATTGCCGCAAAACCTGATACAAATACTGAGAGATCTACCACGTAAAGTGACATGATGATTACCCAGAAAACCAGGTAAAGAGCCAGGCCAACGATTATGAAGGCCAAAAGGAGCGGAAGCCATATCGGAGCTCCCAGCACCAGGAGTACAATTTCTCCCGCCTTGAAATCTCTCTTGGGGGTGATCTTCTCTTTTACGATTCTGGCCATCGGAACATCCTCCAGAATCTTGGAGCGGATCTCCTCAATAGTACCGACAGCGGCAACCGCATCCTCCTCGGCCATACCATCTTCGATTCGGTCATCTATCATCTCTGCGTAATAATCCAAGGATTTTTTGATATCGTCTTCATGGAGCCCTGAAAGGCTGTCTGTTAACTGAAATATAAATTCCTGTTTAGTCATTTTTAACCTCCCTTGTTACAAATTCATAAATCTGCTTGAGTTCTCGCCATTCTTCTTCGAAGGTGGCCAGCCTTGCCAGTCCGGCTTCCGTGATGTGATAGTACTTACGGAGCCTTCCGTTGTGCTCAGCGGTCCGGACGGTGAGCAGCATCTGATTCTCAAGGCGCCTTAGAATGGGGTAGAGGGTGGACTCTGATATTTCCACAAAAGAACTCATATCCTTTATGATCTGGTAACCGTAGGAGTCTTCACTCTTGATGGCTGCAAGGACGCAGACCTCAAGGAGTCCTCTTTTCATTTGGTTCTCCATCTCGATACCTCCTGTTACACAATACTATATGACGCATAGTATTATGTGTCAAGAGGTATTATGTAAATTTTTTATCGGTCGATTGTTATAGGTGCCTGTCACTTCATCGCCCTAAAGTGCCTGTCACTTCAACACCCTAAAGTGTCCAAAAGGATACTTTAGGGTGTTGAAGTGACAGGCACCTATAGGTTGGAATCGAGCTCATTTCATGATATAATATGCTGCTATGACTTTGTGTTATATAGGAGGTTATTTATGGCAAAAAACGTAGATGTCATCATTATCGGCGCAGGCCCCGGCGGCATTTTCTGCGCATATGAACTTATGGAGAAGAGACCTGATCTCAAGGTCCTTATGATAGAAAAGGGACGTTCCATCGAAAAGAGAAACTGCCCCAAGCGTGTAACCAAGACCTGCGCAGGCTGCCAGCCCTGCTCAATCACAACGGGCTTTGCAGGCGCGGGAGCTTTTTCAGACGGTAAGCTGTCTCTTTCACCGGATGTGGGAGGCAATCTTCCCGAGATTCTGGGATATGACAAGGCTACTGAGCTGATTCATGAGTCCGACGAGATTTATCTTAAGTTCGGAGCGGACAAGAGCGTATACGGTGTGGACAAGGAGAATGAGATCCGCGAGATCAGAAGGAAGGCCATCAACGCCAACCTTAAGCTCGTTGAGTGCCCCATCAGACACCTTGGTACCGAAGAGGGCTACAAGATCTACAGTAAGCTCCAGGAGCACGTTCTGTCCAAGGGCGTTGAGATAGAATTTAATACCATGGTGACAGATATCATTGTGGAAGATGGAACCGCTGTCGGCGTTAAGACCGACAAGGGCGAGGAATACAGAGCAAAAGAGATCGTCAGCGCCGTTGGACGTGAAGGCGCCGACTGGTTTAAGGATAAATGCGAAGAGATCGGCATTGAGACCAAGCCCGGAACAGTTGACGTTGGTGTCAGAGTTGAGGTTAGAGATGAGGTTATGCAGTTCCTTAATGAGAATCTCTATGAGACCAAGCTCATTTATCACACACCAACCTTCGATGATAAGGTAAGAACCTTCTGTACCAATCCTTCCGGAGAGGTTGCGACTGAGTACTACGAGGGCGGACTTGCAGTTGTTAACGGACATGCTTATAAGGGAAAAGAGTTTAAGACCAACAACACCAATTTTGCCCTTCTGGTATCCAAGAACTTCACCAAGCCCTTCAAGACACCTATTGAATACGGCAAGAAGATCGCTGAGCTCTCCAACATGCTCTGCGGCGGCAAGATCCTGGTTCAGACCTACGGCGATTTCAGAAGAGGCAGAAGGACCACAGAGGAGAGACTGTGCAGGAACAACCTGATTCCCACCCTTAAGGATGCGGTGCCGGGCGATCTGTCCCTTGTTTTCCCTCACAGAATCATGGTTGATCTGGATGAGATGATCCATGCTCTTGACAAGGTAACACCGGGAATCGCTTCTGACGAGACACTTCTCTACGGTGTTGAAGTTAAGTTCTATTCCAATAAGGTTATCGTCAACAAGGATTTTGAGACCAGTATCAAGGGGCTTCGCGCCATCGGCGACGGAGCAGGTGTAACCAGAGGACTTCAGCAGGCAAGCGCCAACGGACTGTCCGTTGCCCGCAGCATTATTAAGACATTGGAAGCATGAGTAAAAGGCGTGATAACTCCAAAACAAACATGATCACAAGGAAGGCTCTTGCCCTGGTGGGAGCCTTAGTTCTTGCGTCTTCATCTCTTGCGGGATGTGCGGCTCCGGAGCGTAAGATTGTTTTTACCACGGGATTTTCAGACGATGAGGTATTCAGAATAGAGGACAGTGTCTGCAGTATTCAGGAGGCCTTCGTCTATCTTGTTAATACACAGGTTGGTTATGAGAATTCCTTTGGCAGCGATATCTGGAAAAAAGAGACCGACAGCGGCAGCGTGGAGGACAGGCTCAAGGAGTCGGTTCTTGCCAAGCTTGCCCAGATCAAGGCAATGAATCTTCTTGCCAAGGACAACGGCATAGAACTGGACGAGGAAGAGGAGAGCAAGGCCCTCGCCGCTGCAGAGGAGTATTATTCCTCTCTGTCACCTGCGGATATAGAAGCCATGAAGGGCGTTACTATGGATGATATCCTTCAGATAATGAGGGAGCAGGCCATTGCGGACAAGCTCTATGAATATATCATTAGGGATATCAATCCTGAGATCAGCGACGACGAAGCAAGAACCATCACAGTGGAGCAGATACTGATAAGGACCTACGAGCTTGACGGCGAGGGAGAGAAAATCCCTCTTTCCGAGTCTGACAAAAAGAATGCCTACCTTAAGATAAGGGAAGCAGCTGCAGCCCTCAGGGACGGCGAAACAAGTTTTGAAGAGGTATCCGCAACCTATAATGAAGCTGACGATTCTGTCCTTTCTTTTGGTAAGGGCGAAATGGAATCGATATACGAAGAAACAGCCTTCAATCTGGGAACGGAAGAAGTCAGTGACATCATCGAAACCAGTGAAGGCTATTGTCTGATCAAATGTATTAGTACGTTTAACCGTGAAGAAACAGAAGCAAATAAAGTTAAGATTGTTGCCAAGAGGAAAAGAGAAGTCTTCGGTCAGCAATATGACGCCTTTGTCGCAACTCTCACCAAGGAACTGAACGAACCGCTATGGAATTCGGTCAAACTGGTTTCTGACGAGAATGTCACAACTTCTGATTTCCTTACAGTCTACAAAAAGTATTTCAATTCTTAACATCACCTTTCCAGTACATGTTTTTGAACTCCGTGGGGGTACAGCCCTTATGGAGTTTGAACATGCGGATGAAGGATGATATCGACGAATATCCGCAGCTGACCGCCACATCGGTGACGCTGCTTCTTGGCTCAACAAGCAGTTCCTGAGCCTTGGCAATCCTCTTTTGATTAACATATTTATAGAAGCTCATACCGGTGAAGCGCTTGAAGAGTCTCTCGAAATAGAACTTGCTAAAGCCGCTGAGACTTGCAAGCTCATCCAGTTTGAGATCCTCACAGCAGTGCGTGTTGATATAATCGCAGATCTCCGTGAGCTTGACTGCGATCTCATCCTGACTGCGGAGCTTCTCATCAACGGATCTGGCAGCGGTTTCTGCCTTGTTCCTGCCAATAAGTACCAGCATCTCCAGGAGCATGCAGTAGATATTGATCTCCGAGCAGGTGGTGCTGTGGAGATATTCTTTTTTGATGGAAAGAAGAAGATCCCTTACTTTGCCGTGAATTTCAGGGTAATCCTCCGGTGTGATGACAATATAAGGATAGATTGCGGACATAAGATCCTCAATCTCGGTCATAAATCGAAGATGGGAAGTGTTGGGCTGGAAGATGATTCTGCGACCGGTTTCGGGAGCAATGATCGCATGAATGCAGCCCGGACAGATCAGAACGATGTCATATTCTCTGAGTCTTACGAGCTTGTTGTTGAAATTTAATGTATAGTAATTCTCCAAAGGCATAATGATCTCAATGGCAGAGTGCCAGTGAGACGGATAGTCTTCGTACTCGTTGTTGTCATAGAGCTTAAGGGTAGTACTGGTCTTGCAATTGACGGTCTCAATAAAGCCATTCAAAGTCTCTATCATATTCAGTTCCTCCCATAATACTTTTCATACCTTTCCCCGTGTTAATTGTTGCTTTTTTTCAGCAAAAAATCAAGAGAAAAAAGCAATATTTTTTATACTTTTTTTAGAAAATAGGATGAGTTTTGTTAGATGTTCCTAAACTATTTTAAAGATAACGAAAAAATTAGTGAAATGCTACATGAATTCGGCTTTTGCGGAGGACAAGAATTAGTAACCGGTCAACAACAATTTTGATGTGTGAATTTCCTGTGAAACATCGCAGGATTATATTGTATTCTCCATCGCAAAATGTTAACTTTTTTGTAATTGTTTTTTCAGATCGCAGGTTCAATGCGATTTTTTTATGGGGAGAAATGAAAAAAATCGGAGGAAGTAATGTATAAGAAGTCAAAAGTATTTGTTGCTGCTTGTCTTACTGTCAACATGTTGGGGAACAGTTCAGTGGCAGTTCTTGCGCAGGATTTCCCTGCAGATTCAGAAGAAGTTTTATTAGAAGATGACATCCTTGAGGAAGAGGCGGAAATATCCGAAGAAATCCCGGAAGATATCGAGGTTGAAAGCGAGGATGCAGCGGAGATTGAGGAGATTTACGAAGAAGAGGTTCAGGCCGAGGTAGTGACTGAGGAAATGCCGGAAGAGGTTTCGGATGCAGGTATGATCCTCACATCCGCGCAGAAGTCCATCAAGGGTAGACTTAGAGAGCACGCAGTGCAGCTTAACGTGGAGTCTCTTGATGAGGGCAAAGATTATGTATCAGACGAAGTTATTACTCTTGCAGATTCATTGGAGCAGGCACAGCTCATAGCGAAGGCTTACGGGGGAGAACTGGAGAGCTTTATGGGCGGTGTTGCCACCATCAATCTTGCAGGCTCTGACTTAAGCGTTGCCACAGCCTATGAGCTTGGCATGGATGAAAACAGTGATCTTCCTGCTGTAGTTCCCAACTACATCACTGCTTTGAAGCAGCCCATCGCAGACGTCTACGGTGAAGGTGCTGATTTTACCGAATATTACGGCAATGGTTGGGACAGAAGCTATTATGAATTCGGATATAACGATCCGTATCTCAATCCCAATTCAGCTTATGACAAATATCAGTGGTTCCATGATGCCATCCATTCCTATTCAGCCTGGGGTCTTACCACAGGTAATCCTGATATAACAGTAGCGGTAATTGATACCGGAATACTTGCGACTCATGAGGACCTTAGCGGCAGGATCATTCTTCCTGTGGATTTTAAGATCAATCTGGACAACGGCACAGACAAGGTTGGTCGAGGAACAGCCGTTGCAGGAATCATCGCCGCTAATGCAGGTAACAAAGTAGGAGGAGCAGGTGTTGCTCCCGGTGTAAGTGTTATGGCGATCAATGCTTCATCTTATGATGAGCAGAGCAAAGATTATGTCATCAAGGACAGTGACCTTATAACTGCCATCAATTATGTGGCAGGAACCGATAAAAGTGAGGTTTCTCCAAAGAAAAGAGCGAATATTATCAATATGAGCTTCGCTTCTTCTTATTATGATCCCTTTGTGGAGCAGGCTGTTAAAAAAGCCCATGACGCAGGTGTTACCATAGTGGCTTCCATGGGAGATTCAGCATCCAATGACTGCCGCTATCCTGCATGTTATGACGGAGTTATCGCTGTAGGAGCAACGAATGAGGGCGGAGAGAGAGCTTATTTTTCTTCCTATGGTGCATCCTGTGATATAGCAGCACCGGGACAGAATATTACATCAACCGACAGCTCTTCCAAGAACTCTTATAAGACAATGTCAGAAACTGCCATCGCAGTGCCTGTAGTCTCCGGAGCCTGCGCTCTCTACATGAGTGTATACGGACATCAGGATCCTGATACCATGGAGAGGGTTCTTAAAACTTCAGCAAGTAAGATCTCTGCCAAGGGATTGGGTGCAGGAATGGTGGATCTGGCCAAAATGTTCGGCGCAAATGTGACACCACCCACAGTAACTCTTGCCAAATATGTTAAGGGGTCAAAAGAGATAGTGGCCAAAGCTTCCGGCAACTCCGTTACTGCAAAAGGAACCCTCGACCCGGACCTTCGCGTTGAATTCGATTCAGACTACCTTGGCGGCGATGAAAAACTTAACAAAGAGACCAAGATCATATATACCGTCAACGGCCAGAACCCTGCGGTTAAAAACGGCGTTGTTACAACCGGTGAGGTTCTTGATTATGACATGTGGCATGACGCAATGCCTTCAATACCGGCTACTACAGCACTTAAGCTGTTCTTCTATGATTACAGTAAGCCCCTTACCGTTACTCTCAAGGCCGCATTCCTCTCAGGTACCGGCGTTATGAGTAAGGTGACCACAGTTAAGTTTACAATTGTGGATGAATCCATAGTTGATGCCCAGAACAGACAGCAGATTGAAATAACAGGTCAGGATGCTATTGTTCCCGGAACAAGTGCTTCCTTCAAAACAGTTTTTTATGAGAATTACACACATACCAAAACAGTTAAGGCAAGACCTGTGGACTGGCAACTTGATAATGCGGCAGAGGCTGCAGGCGCTGTGATTGCACCAAACGGCAAACTCACCGTTCCCGCAGGATTCAAGCCAAAGAGCATTGAAGTAAGAGCGGTTTGCAAGGACAATATCACACTTGTAGGTTACAAGTCCATAACACTGATGAAAGAGAAGGCAGACAGCGTTAAGATAGATGTTACTTCTCCCAGTGAGTTTAACGACGTTAAAAGAAATCCCAAGAATAATTCAGTAACCAAAGTGACGCTCTTTAGCTCAAACATCGACGGCACCGGCTTTGCAGGCGATGAGACCGAGCTTGTGGTTAGGCCTGAGGTCTACACCAAGGCCGGCATCAGAATGGCAATAGATATGAAGACCTCCTATTTTACCTGCACTTCAAGTAACAAGAACGTTGTCAGGATAGATAGGGATTCAGATACAGGCGCATTTGTAGCTAAGGCAGTATCCGCAGGAACCTCAACGGTAACCTTTACAGCAGGAGATGGCAGCAAAAAGAAAGCGGCCGTCAAAGTAACCGTTATAAATCCCGCTTCCGGAGTGGCTCTGTCGCTTGCAGGCAATCAGGTTCATAATATCGCCTACGGCAAGAGCGCTACAGTCAAGGCTAATCTCGGAGATACCTATGGTAAGCCTTCTGTTAAAAAGGTTGACTGGTCCTACAGAATCGGATTTTATAACAGTGATCTTAAGGAAACTTTCGTATCCGATGCAGATGCGGCAGCACTGATTAAGCTCAAGGCCTTCACCTTCTCCAAGGGCAAGATAACAGCCGGCAAACAGGCAGTACTTACCAATGCTATCGCACAGTATTCACCTTACAACGCAGCTGATACCAAGGGACTTCTTTTTGAGGTAACAGCGGGGACCACGGATGGAACAGGCTATAAGGCGACAGACAAGTTCTACGTGGATTCACCCAGAACAAGGCTGGTGATCAGCGCAGGTGCATCATATGAGATATCTGAGGCCGATGCCGGGAAGATCATGGAGTTTACCATAGATTCCGACGGTGTCCATGCCTATGAAGTAATCAGCAGCAATCCTACCATTGTATCCGGATATACCGGCGGGCATATTCTGTATGTCGTGGCATATAAGAAGGGTTCTGCCACCTTGACCGTCAAGGCACTTGACGGCTCCGGCAAGACCGCCAAATTAAAGGTTAAAGTAAACTAATATCGTTATATTCCATGCAGGGCGCTGAACTTGGCGCCCTGCAATTTTGTTGCGAAAACTATCATCTTTTTTTAATGGAAATTTTAGTGACTTTCGAACCGTAGTGACATATAGTTATGGAAAAGCGTGCAAAGCTTATCATTATTGAAACTCGCAGTCTTAAAAATAAGGAGGTTTTTAATGATTAAGAGATCAAAAGTGTGGGTGGCCGCATTACTTGCAGCTAACATGGTAGTTAGCCAGCCGGCCCTGGTTCTTGCGCAGGATGTCCCTGCAGATTCTGAAGAAATTTTCCTTGAAACTGATGATGAAGAGTATTTTAGCACAGATGAAGATGTGACCGAAGAGGCCGATTTCGAATTCGATATGGATTTGGAAGAGGAGGCCTTGGAGGAAGCCGAGCTTGCAGAAGAGGAAGGCGTGGAAGAAGAGGCAATGCTGGAAGAAATCGGCACAGGCTCCGGCGGTTTTGCCCTAAGCGCAGAGCAGATGACTTTCAAAAACAATGTTATCTCACATGCAGACGAGAGAAACATTTCTACCTTAAAAGAAGGTAAAGACTATGCAGCAGGTGAAGTAATCACTTTGGCATTCTCAAGAGAGAATGCTGAGGCAATTGCAGCAGCATATAACGGAAAGCTTAAGGATTTTGGTTACGGTGTTGCTACGATTAGCCTTGAAGACAGTGATTATACCGTTGCCGAGGCTTATAATGCAGGAATCAGTAAGAGTGAACTTCCTGCAGTTGAACCCAATTATTATTATGTGATTCCTGATCCTGTAAATGATAAGGATGGAACGGAGTTTGAGTCAAAAAGCGCATTTGCTCCGGCTGACTGGGACAGAATATATAATGACTGGGGATATGATGATCCTGCGCTTAATCCTGCCAATAACAATGTTGATGGAATTACATATCAGTGGTTCCATGACATGATAAATACGTATTCTGCGTGGGCAGTATCCACCGGTGACCCTAATGTTATAGTGGCTGTAATAGATTCCGGTGTCAGAGATACCCATGAAGAGCTTAGCGGTAAGGTTATTATTCCAAGTGACCTGCCCCTTCACTTTGCCCATAATGACGATAGGTTGGAGCATGGCACACATGTCGCCTCAATTATTGCCGGCAAATTAGATAACGGTAAAGGCGGAGCAGGTATTGCTCCGGAATGTAAAATTCTTGGCATTAATGCTACTTATTATGAACCATCTATTAATGACTATGTTTTCGCATCGGAAGATGAAGCAAAATCCATTTTATATGTGGCGGGTTATAATGAGAGCGGTACAAAACAACCAGAACGAAGAGCTGAAATTATCAATATGAGTCTTGGCGGTATGGGATATAGCGCTGTAGTCGATGACGCATGTAAAAAAGCTGCAGAAGCAGAGATTACGATTCTTGCGGCTATGGGTAATGAGTATGCCAATGCCATTGACTATCCTGCAGGATATGATGATGTGATTGCTGTTGGAGCTGTTAATCAATTAGGTGAAAAAACAATTTTCTCCAATTATGGAAGTTGGTGCGATATAGCTGCTCCCGGTCAAGAAATATACTCCGCTATATCTGCGGACGATTCTGCTTATGAAGCATATGATGGAACATCAATGGCAACTCCTGTTGTGGCAGGAGCCTGCGCTATTTATATGAGTGTCAATGGTGGTCATGTTTCTCCTAAAGATATGAAAGATGCATTGATTAAGCATGCTTCAAAGACTTCTTCCAAGCAAATTGGCGCAGGAATTGTTGACCTTGCCAAGATGCTGGGCGGCGATGTAAATGCGCCTACAGTAACGGTGACAGATAAAGAGGGAAATTCCCTTGGAACTGCAAAGGGCGATACTTTAACTGTTCAGGGAGTTCAGAGCCTCGAAACCTTGATTTCACTTGATTCAAATAATTTCGGTGGTGATGAAGAACTCAACCAGAATACAAAGTTTGTATTTACAACAAACGGTAAGGATCCGGTTCTCAAAAACGGAAAACTATCAAACGGCTCTTGGGCAAATTATTCCTATTTGCACAAATATTCGTATTCTCTTGCAACTTATTTGGGAAGATCAGAAAAGCAGAGAGATGTTACGCTGAAATTCGCAACTGTAAGCGGAATGGGAGTTATCGGTAAGATTTCCACGGTTAAGATAAAAGTGGAGGGAACAACGGTAGGCTCATATTTCTACATTACCGGACAAGGTGCGATACCAAAAGGGACTTCAGCTACATATAAAGTCGTATTTTATGGGAAAGCCGTAAAGAATAAGAAAGTAACTTGGGATCTCGATACCGAAGCAAAAGAAAACGGAGCTTCTGTTAAAAACGGTAAAGTAACTATACCTGCTACATATCCGGATTCTTCTATTACTATATATGCTACCGGAGAGCTTGGGACAGAGAGCCTGACTGTTAACACACCTGATCAGAAGGTTAATTCTGTAGTGATCACAGTTAGTGGAGAACAGGATTTTAACAAGGTTGTTAAGAATAAAAAGACAGGTTCAGCTACGTCTGCAACTCTTTACAATGTGAACATTGACAGTGAGGCATTCCCGACTGATGAAAGCAAGCTGTATGTGAGTGCGAACTATCTTGACAAGGATGGTAAGGGTGTAACCGGAAGTCAATTCTCTTATTCATCCAGTAACTCTAGTGTGGCCTATGTTTACTACGATGAAATAACAGGACGTGATTATATTAAGGCATTTTCACCCGGAACAGCCAAGATCACCTTTACTGCACGGGATGGTTCTAATAAAAAAGCAACTATCAAGGTTAATGTTATTACACCTGCATCCCACATGACCGTTCTTGGCAAGAATGATCAATCTCGATATCTTGCACAGGGAAAGAGCGTTACAATACGTGCAATACCGGGTGATGTATACGGAAAACCCACGAATTCCAAAGTAAAATGGTCTTATAAGATATATCTTGCTCCGTATGATGAAGAAAAACAGGATTATGTTCCTGTCAAGGAGCCATTTGATGAGAACACAGCAAAGGCAATTATGAAGGACAAGATATTCAGCTTCTCAAACGGTAAGCTTAAGGTAGGAAGTGTTGCTAACTTCAAAAAGTCCTACAGCACATACACTGGCGGAATGAATGCTCTTATGGTATTTGAAGCTATAGCTACCACGGCAGACGGAACAAACTGCAGTGATTCTGCTAAATATATGTGCGTTCCTGCAACAACTAAAATAGAAGCTTACGGATATGATCAGAATGGTGCTGTGGTTGAAAAACACCAGACAAATTGGGGGATTCCTGTCACACAAGAAGAAGGAACTATAGTAATTAAGTCAAACGGCATACCGATGTTCGAAGTGACAAGCAGCGATCCCGGAATTATTTCAGCCTCAGTGAATAGTAAAAGCATTCTGCAGGTTGTACCGCATAAAACTGGCACTGCTTCTGTGAAAATAAGAGCAATGGATGGCACTAATAAATCAATAACACTTAAGATTACGGTTTATGATCCGGAATCCTAAGAGTAATTACCTGATTGCTCCATAATACCTAAGAGGGGCTGCAACACTACAATGATAGTGCTGCAGCCCCTCGCTCTTTGGTTTGAAAAATTTAGGATATTTTAGCTTATTTCGCTATACGTCCCTTCCCGTTTTTTTTATACTCTCTCTCCTGAAAATAAAAATGATGCTTGTTAACAAGCAAAGAACAATTCATGTATTTGTGATACAATAATCTTGTGCGCATTTTGCGCGGTTTTAGGGGTGTTTGATTGAAAAAATAAATGTGTGAAAGGAGAAATCTATGAAAAGAAGGTTGATTGGTAAGATGCTTAGCATTACCCTTTCAGCTGCAATGGCAGTGTCCATGTTATCGGTACCTGCCTATGCTGCGGAGACAGAGCCTGAGGAGGCTGTTTTCGAGGAATCAGCAGAAGAGATCCTGGAGGTGGAAGATTCGGAAGAGGACACCGAAGAGTACACTGAGGATGAGTATTATGATGAGGACGGATCCGAAGAAGCCCCCGAAGAAGGCATCGCAGATGAAGAAGATACTGAAGCCGGAGAGTTCTATACCGGCGAAGAATCTGCCGAAGATGTAACGGTAGAAGAAGTTTACGAAGATGTTGAGAACTTAACTGAGTTTGAAGAGATTCTTCCTGAAGAGGTTGAATCCGTCGAAGCAGAAGATGAAACAGAGACTATTAATGTGAAATCACCCGGTCCTTCACAGGGCACCTACAAAGTAACATTCAGGCTTGGTAAACCTGCAGGCTGTCTCCAGGAACATCAGTGGGGATATATTGATGGCTACACCATGCAGGTTGAGCTGGGTGAGCCTGTCGTTCTGTACGGCGATGAGATGGAGATTCCGGGTTATGAACTGGTTGGATGGACCTACAAGGACGCTGCAGGCAAGATCGGCAAAGTAAATACTGCCGCTGCCAAGCTTCCCTGCCTTGCAACCAAGCAGGGGGAGTCTGCAGAAGTTACACCTATCTGGAAACTGGGCACCTATACACTTACCTATGATTTCAATGGCGGAACATCCAAGAGTAAGACCAAAGTAACCTACAAGCTTGACAGTAAAACCGTCAACAGACAGCCGCTTCTTAATTATGTTGCAGATGAGTCTGCCGAAGATGGCTTCTCTATCAATACTGTCAATCCGGAAGTTACAATGCCCGGCTACACCTTTACCGGATGGAGCAGCTATTATTACGATGAGAGATATTACGGTGATGATGTATTCCGCGATATGGAGCTTAGAGCTCAGTGGCAGGCAATCCGTTATGAACTTGTACTTGATTTTGAAGATGCTTCACTGAAAGTTGGTGACACTAGGTACGATGATACTTATTCCTTCAAAAACTATACTATTTACGGCTGGATCAGAAATTACAGACCTGTAAAAGAAGGTTATACCTTCAAGGGATGGGCTGCTAAGGTAAAGGGAAAGGATAAGCTTTTCAAACCCGCAGATAAGATTGTACTTAATACTTTTGATATTGACACTGATGGCAAATACAGGATCAAGGCTGTATGGACACCTGATACCAATAAGCTGACCTATGAACTTGCCGGCGGAAAAATCAGCAAGGCACCTAAGACCTTCAAGACAGGCGACGGAACAGCTATTCCTAATCCCTCAATGCCCGGATACAAGTTTAATGGATGGAAAGTCTGGGCACCCATCGATGAGTACGATAACATGGAGCTGGTTGATGCCGTGGAAGCCGGTTACATCAAGGACGGCAAGTTAACAGAACTGGCTACGGATGATCTGCTATTGGTGGCAGATTGGGAAGCACTTCATTACGTCATTACAATCAAGAACAATGATGGTTCCGATCTTGTGGGCGCTGACGGAAATGTTTTGGAAATGCCATGGCGCGACGACGTATTCTATGATGAAAAACTTGATTTTACAAGTGCTGCATATTTCGTAGAGAATTACGGTGCTCTTGGAGAAGGCAAGAGTGTAGCAGGCTTTGCTACCGCACCCGGCGCCAAGAAAGCTACTTATAAGCTCAACACCGTTTATTCCAAGTTCCTTCCTAAGACAGCAGAGGGTAACAGCCTTGAAGTGCCTGTAACTCTTTATGTTGTTCCTCAGGATAAGGTATATCGTATTTCATATTATGCCGGAGGAACCGTAAGCAAAGCTACATATACATTTACTGCCAAGAACGTGACCAAGAATCTTCCGATTAAAGCAGTTGCAACCTCTAAGGGCTGGAAATTCTTAGGCTGGAAAGCAGCTCCCGGATCAGAAGAATATGTGGTTACCAATGCTAACGGATATGTAACTGCAATCAAGGCAGGTACTTTGGCCAATGTTTATCTTGAGGCTGATTTCGGTAACGAGAATACCTATACCATCACTCTTTTGCCCGGTGCATCCGATGTTAAGAATGCAGAGGGTAAAACAGTTGATTCCAAAAAGGGAGAGCTGTATAAGGTTGACGGTGAGACAACCTTTACCTATGAAACTTATGATCACTACATCGAAAATCCCGGATGGACAAGAGACGGATATGAGTTTGGGGGATTTTATACTGATTCCAAATTGACTAAGGCAGCAGTATACACAACCAAGCTCGGAAGCGGCAAGGATACTAATATCAAAATCTATACCCGCTGGGTGCCTACAGAGCATTACATCACCACCTCAGATACAGCAGTTGTATTTAGGGGAACAGAGCGCAAAGAGGTAGCTCAGAGCTACATTGGTACCTCTTATTACTTCTGGCAGAGGGTTTCATATGGCACTAAGGATGTAACTCCTAAGGCTGTTAAGGCAACAGGTTTTGTATTCAAGGGCTGGACGATTGCAAATGATAATGATCTTACTGATGTCTCAGCTATCGAATATACCGATACTACCAAGACTTATGTTAAGAAGATCAAAAAGACCAACAAGCAGGATGTTGTGCTGATGCCTGTTTTTGAAGAAATATCCTATAAGGTATATGTAAATCCCAATGGTGGTACCTATAAGGGCAGCACAGCAAAGGCTCTGGTAGCTGACAAAGTATACTACAAAGATACACTGGAAAACGTATATAACGAAGTATACCCTGATGCAAAGAGAAGCGGTTATAACGTTAATACACTTTCAACCACCAAGGATTATAAGGGAAGCATTTCCGCTACCTATATAATAAATGAAAACAACATCACAAGGTATGAAAAACGCTTCTATAGCGGCTTTGGTACCAAGCAGGATGCCTCTGTTGTACTCAATGTTATCTGGTATGCTGTTTCACCCGGGGTACCTGTATTGTATGTTTTTGGCGATGATATCAACGGTGATGAGCTTACTCTTCATAGCGATTATTCTCCAAGCCAGGGATACAGCAGAATCGTATTTGAGTATTCAACAACCTCTGATTTCTCAGATGATGTTCATCCTGTTATATGGGATGAGACTGAGAGAGACAGCAGCGGAGATCCAATTCGTCCCAAGGTAAAGCTTACTTATGGCAAGAACTATTACATCCGCTTAAGACGGGAAGTAATTGATTCCACTGGTGATTACTTCGCAGGACAGTGGAGTAAGACCAAGATGGTTCACCTGACTAAAGCAGAATATTAATGAAGCTATGACAATCTAAAACAAGCCCGGTACTTTTCGGAAAAAGCGCAAAGTACCGGGCTTTTTCTATGCCCTGATATAAAGGACGGTGAAACTATATTTATGCCCATCAGTCAGATGATTGAAATTACATTGATAAAATGCCGCGATTTTATACTTTTTTAATTAAATACCAAAAATCACACTGCTAAAATAAATCTTGCGTTCGGGACAACGCAAATATGAATGAAAAGTGTATATGTGTGAAAGGAGAAACACATGAAAAGTAAGTTGATTGGAAAATTGCTTAGTTTTACACTGTCAGCTGCATTGGCAGTAACAGCATTTTCAACACCTGCATATGCTGCAGAGACGGATCTCGGGCAGGCAGAGGAAATCGCATTCGAAGAAGTTGTTGAAGAAGAGAGTCTCGAGGATGCGGTTGATAATACGGACGAGACTTTTGAAGAGACTACTGAGGCAGAGGAGACTGAGGAAGTTTCTTTTGAGGAAGAGTTAGTAGAAGATATTGACGAAGTAGAAGAGCAGGCAGAAGAAGCAACTACCGAAGCTGAAGAAGTATTTGCAGTAGAGGAAGAGGACGCTGACTTTGAAGCTGTTTCAAGTAACAATTCAAATACAATCACTGTTATTTTCCATTCCAATTATCGTGGAAATGATACAACAGTTAAGAGATTTTTTGACAAGACCAATCTTGATGAGAATCCCATTAACTATACATCACTGTTTACTGTAGGCTACGATAAGCTGTTCATTGGCTGGGAGCTGAACGGAGAGTTCAAGGAAACCGTTACTGAGAAAGAAGTAGTTGATTACGCGGTTGCCAATGAACTTAAGACAGTTGATATTTATGCTCAGTGGGAGTCTTTTGGAACCTATAATGTAACATTCAATCTGGGTGAGCCTGACGGTTGCCTCCAGAAAAATCATTACGGATATGGCGACGGAGAGATTGTAGCATTAGAGATCGGTGAGCCCATTATCCTTAGCGGCGATGAGTTCTCACTTCCCGGTTATGAGCTCGTAGGTTGGACTATCAAGGATTCAACAGGCAAGACAGTTAAGACTCTTAAAAAGGCTTCCGGCACTATCCCCAGTCTTTATGAGAAAAATGGTGATTCCTTCACGTTCACTCCTGTTTGGAAGCTTGGAACTTATACCATTACCTATGATTTCAATGGCGGTACATCCAAGAGCAAGAACAAGGTTACATACAAGCTTGACAGCACAACAGTAAACGCGCAGCCTCTTCTTAACTATGTGGCTGATGCTGACGACGAGTACGGATTTGTGATCAATACTGCTACTCCTGAAGTTACAAGAGACGGATATACTTTTACCGGATGGAATGGCGGATATACAAGATCTTACGGTGGAAACAGTTTCAATAATTTGACTTTGAAAGCTAACTGGACAGCTAATACCTACACAGTTAACTGGGATGCTAACGGCGGTTATTTCTTAGGAGAAAGCGTATATTCAGAAGAGGTAGCGTTTAATACCACATTTACTTATAAGCCCTATAGAGACGGTTATACTTTTAAGGGCTGGAAGACCAAGGTTAAGGGCAAAGATAAGACCTTCAAGGCTACAGATAAGATCGCACTTAAGGATATTGACAGAGGCACAGATGGCACTTATTCACTGTCAGCTGTATGGGAAGCAGAGAAGAACAAGATAACATATTACCTCGCCGGAGGAACAATCAAGAAGGCACCTAAGACCTACAAGAGCGGTGAAGAAACAGTCATTCCCAACCCTACCTGGGACGGATATAAGTTTAACGGTTGGCTTGTTGAAGAGTACGATTATGAAGCAGAGGAGTATATCTACATTGACGCAGAAGATGCCGGAATAATCAAGGACGGTAAACTAACAGCAACTAATACAGGATATATTCATTTAGAGGCTTCATGGTCAGAACTTAACTATGATATTACCTTCAAGAACAATGATGGCACAGATCTTACAGATACAGAAGGCAATCCTGTTACCGTATCAGGCTTTACCGGAGTTTATTACTATCAGACACTTGATTTTGCCAAAGCAGCTACACAGATCGAGGCTACAGGAGCCCTTGGAGATAAGGGCATCGCAGGCTTTGCTGTTAAGGCCAATGCCAAGAAACCTACATACAAGCTTAATGTAAATTATTACAAGTTCCTCCAGAAGTCCTATAACGGAGAGGGAACCACAGTTCCTGTAACACTCTATGTAGTAACTCAGGAAAAGGTAAATCGTATTGCCTACAACCTTAATGGCGGTAAAATCAAGAATGCCACATATACTTTCACAGCCAAGAACGTAGCAAAGGATCTTGCTATCAAGGCAACTGCAGCTAAGACAGGCTGGAAGTTCGTAGGCTGGACAGCAGACGAAGCTTATGATGCATATGTAGTAAAGAATGCAGACGGCTATGTAACTGCAGTTAAGGCAGGTACAGCAGCTAATATCGTTCTTGATGCAGTTTATGCTGATCAGAACAAATATACCATCACTCTTATGCCCGGAGCAGCAGATGTTAAGAATGCAGCAGGACAGGTAGTTGACAGCAAGAAGGGTGAGCAGTTCACTGACGGAGAGACCACTGAATTTGGCTATACGGATTACACACATTATCTTAATAGTGTCGTATGGACCAGAGAGGGATATTACTTCGGCGGCTTCTACACAGACAGCAAATTCAAAAAGTACGCTTATTCCACAGCAGGACTCGGCAACGGCAAGAGCACCAATGTTAAGGTATATGCAAAATGGAATCCTATCCAGGTAGAAGTAGAGATTGACAATTATGCACTGGTATATAGAGGAACAGAACCACGCACTGTATATGAGAGCAATTTGAATGCTCAGTTCTCAGGTTATAATTTCGTTAAATACGGAACTAAGGATCTGACTCTTAAGGCAGTTAAGGCTGACGGATACATCTTCAAGGGATACAAGATCATCAACGAGATCACAGATGATTCCGGCATCGAGTATACAGATACTACCAAGACCTACGTAAAGAAGATCAAGAAGACCAACAAGGTAGATATCATTCTCAGACCTGTATTTGAGGAGATCACCTACAAGGTAATGGTTAACCCTAATGGCGGTAAGTACAATGACAGTACAGCCAAGGCTCTTGTAGCTGAGAAGGTATATTACACACAGACTCTTGATGAAGTATATGCTGATATCACAGCAAAGGCCAAGAGAAGCGGATATACAATAGGCTATGTATCAACAACTAAGGACTATAAGGGCAATATCAGACAGACCGGTATCAACAGTGACGGAAGCCGCTTTACATATTTCAAGGCCAGACTTGCAACCAAGCAGGATGCAACAGTTGTACTCAATGTTCTCTGGAATGCGGTAAGTACTGATGCGCCTTTTATAAGAGCACAAAAGACCGGTGAAGATGGAGATACAATCTCTCTTTATTCTGGCTATAGCCCTAGTGAGAACTACCGCAGAGTAGTATTTGAGTATTCAACAAGTGCAGACTTCTCAAATAATGTTAAGTCTTATACATGGGATAAGCTCAACTATACTGAGGAGGGCCAATATGTATATCCTACAGTAACCGTTACTCCCGGCAAGAACTATTATGTTCGCGTAAGACAGGAAATCATTGATTCCACAGGCGAGTATGTCGCAGGCAAGTGGAGCAATACAGTAATGGTAGCAGGCAAGTAATTTTAAATTATAATAATGGTGACAGGCACTTTCGTCCGCGAAAGTGCCTGTCACTTTTCTGTACTAAAGTGCCTGTCACCAAAAAATTACTCAATAACATGCGCTAATATACACAATCTGCGGGGATTTGTCTTGGCTTTTTCCCGGCTGATATGAAATTATTGCTAAAATGTGTCAACTTTTGTAAAAAAGTTGTCTAGTTTCTCTTGAAAGATAGATACATCTTTGGACACTCGCTATAATAGGGTTAAATAAAACGTCAACTTTGTTGTGGAGAGAAAAGAGAGGAGGTAATTGGGTGAAGAAAGGCAAAATTAAGGCATTGCTTCTTGCGATGCTGGTGGGTGTTTCCATGCTTACACCTTCAATCAAGGCGCAGGCAGGAGCAACCTACTACGACAACAAGACCGGACAAGAGGACGGTTACGACTTCGAGCTGTGGAAAGACTACGGCAACACCAGCATGACACTGAACGGCGGGGGAACCTTCAGCTGTCAGTGGAGCAACATCGGCAACGTTCTGTTCAGAAAGGGCAGAAAGTTCGGTGGCAACCAGTCATATCAGCAGGTGGGAAATATCTCCTTTGACTATGGCTGCGATTACAGACCAAACGGCAATTCATATCTCTGCGTCTATGGTTGGACAACAAGTCCTCTTATCGAGTATTACATCGTAGACAGCTGGGGATCATGGCGTCCACCCGGGGGATCACCTAAGGGGCAGATCACCGTTGACGGCGGAACCTATGACGTATATGAGACAACACGTGTAAATCAGCCTTCAATCCAGGGTAACACCACATTCCAGCAGTACTTCAGTGTTCGTACTTCCAAGAGAACCGAAGGAACCATCAATGTTACCGAGCACTTCAAGGCTTGGGAAAAAATGGGCATGAGAGTTGGTAACCTCTACGAGGCAGCTCTTAATGTAGAAGGCTATCAGAGCAGCGGATCAGCCAATGTTTATAAGAACAACATGACCATCGGCGGATCAGGCAGCAGCCAGGGCGGCAACCAGGGTGGAAACCAGGGTGGCAATCAGGGCGGCAATCAGGGTGGCAACACCGGCAGCCAGACTTCAGGCAATGAGACCATCGTTCAGTGTGAGTCAATGACCAAGGCAGGTCAGTACACAGGAAATGTTAGCAATCCTTTCGGCGGCGTAGCACTTTATGCCAATAACGACAGAGTTTCCTATACTCAGTACTTCGCTAGCGGAACCCATGATTTTACACTTCGCGGCTGCTCCAACAATGACAAC
>JAEEGL016220121.1_pt1 | contig 38161 bp, 30 predicted proteins | sample 9134231 | NCBI WGS metagenome assembly JAEEGL01 (sample SAMN16246548, study PRJNA631951) | gut metagenome | biome: gut microbiome; feature: rumen; material: fiber-attached | host: Bos | place: Iran: Karaj | collected 2018-10
ATACAGGAAAACCAAATCAGAGGAAATCAGGAAGAAGAAACCTTCCAACTGATAGTTGCTCCGTATTCGTTTGCAAGTCTGCCCCATCAACTCTATTGATTTATCGCCACGGCAAGCACACCACGCTTGCCGTGGCTCTTTTTTTCTACTCCTCGCTTCCGGCTCTGTTCACACACTCGGGACTTGCACCCGTTAGACAATGCTCATGCCGAGCATAGGAATATAAAAAAAACGCCTCCCATAGGGAAGCGCTTCTTTTTCTCAATATATCAAGACTTAGGCCTCTGCGTTCTTCTCGATGGCAAGTTTGCCGCGGTAGTAACCGCATTCGGGGCATACGTGGTGATACATTACAGGAGCGCCGCAATTGCTGCATGTGGTGAGCTGGGCTTTCTCCAAACTGTCGTGTGTTCTGCGCTTCGCTGTGCGAGTCTGCGAGAATCTGTGTTTTGGATGTGGCATAATTAATTATTTTTTATTTGTTTATTTATCTAACAGTTGTTTGAGTGCATCCCACCTTGGGTCTGTTTCTCCCTCTTCAAGCTCCCGCACGACCTCTTCCTCTGCACTTTCTGCGACCTCCTCTGCCGGCTTATCCGAGATAAACTTCAGCATCTCTGGGTCGCATTTCCCGTCTTCGTGGATCTTTTGTATCGGCATCCTCACTGCCACATACTCATACATCCACTGGGCAAGGTCTATTTGGTACGCTCCCTCGGGTAGATACACCATATTCTCATCCTCGCTAGTCTCGGTGTCGCTAAACTTCACACACAATTTCTCCTCACCTTCCACCGGAACTTCCATCTCACCAAGGCAGCGGTCACATGTTGTCTTTACCACACCATGAAAGGTAAAAGTAAACAGCAACATCTGCTCGCGACGCTCCAAAACGACCTTAAAATCGACATTTCCTTCCCTCAATTCCTCATTTTCATACCCCTCAAAGAAAGAGTTGTCCAACGCGTAACAATACTCGTATCTTCCTGACTTTAATCCACTAAACTGGACAACTGTGTCGATTTTCGGGCTCATTTATGCACTCTATTGAGTTTGCAAAATTACAACTTTTTTTTTACATAGCAAAAAAAATTGTCTTTCACTCAAATCAATGACATAAAAATGTCATCATCCCATTCTCTTCGACACACTCAGCAGCCATGAACCCTACGGAATGAATATATCCGTAGTGCGCAGTACTATCCTACCATTATATAACCTTTTTCGTTCTTGGAAACGAACAAGTACAGATGATGATACGGCAATGGATGGAAGAAAACATATAGGCAGAACGGCAGGACCATGGGGCTGAGAGGTGGTCAAGGCGGATTGGTCCTAGCTCCGATGGGAATAACGAGTTGAGAGCCCTTTGCGACAGGCTGGCAGGGGCAACTACGCTACACTGCCCTTCCTACACGCTGAGACTATCGGAGTTTGAGAGAAAGATGATTTGTTCATCAAGGAGTGGTGTTATGAAACTGGCATGTTTATCAGAAATATAAAAAAAGCTTTACCAGCGTAGAGCTGGTAAAGCCAAACACATGAAAAGATCCAATATATTACTATCGGTCTACTTACGTGCAGCCAGGAGCAATTCCATCATCTTGATGGCGCTCTCGCTGATGACGGTGCCGGGGCCAAAGATGCAGGCTGCGCCCGACTGGAAGAGGAAGTCGTAGTCCTGAGGAGGAATAACACCACCGACAACGACCATGATGTCTTCGCGGCCGAGTTTTTTCAGTTCCTCAATGACCTGAGGCACGAGGGTCTTATGTCCTGCAGCCAGTGAGCTGACACCCAAGATGTGGACATCGTTCTCCACAGCCTGTTTGGCGGCTTCGGCCGGAGTCTGGAACAGCGGACCCATGTCTACGTCGAAACCTAAATCGGCATAACCGGTGGCAACCACCTTGGCACCACGGTCGTGACCATCCTGACCCATCTTTGCCACCATGATACGGGGACGGCGGCCTTCGAGCTTGGCAAACTCGTCGGTCATGGCCTGAGCCTTCTTGAAGCTGTCGCTATCTTTTGTCTGTGTGCTGTACACGTTGCTGATAAGATTAATTTTTGCTTTATAACGTCCATAGACTTTTTCAAGGGCATAGCTGATTTCGCCCAATGAAGCGCGCTTGCGGGCGGCATCAATGGAGAGTTCGAGGAGGTTGCCTTTGCCACTCTTGGCACATTCGGTCAGAGCTTCCAGAGCGGCCTGTACCTCATCGTTGTTACGCTCGGCACGCAACTTGGCGAGACGCTCAATCTGAGCCTTGCGAACGGCAGTGTTGTCGACCTCGAGGGTTTCGATGGGATCCTCATGGTCGAGACGGTACTTGTTGATACCGACGATGGTGTCGACATTGCTGTCGATGCGGCTCTGCTTGCGGGCGCTGGCTTCCTCGATACGCATCTTGGGCACACCGCTCTCGATGGCCTTGGCCATACCGCCGAGACTTTCCACTTCCTGAATATGAGCCCAAGCGCGGTGGGCCAGTTCGTGGGTGAGGCTCTCTACGTAGTAGCTTCCAGCCCACGGGTCGACGACACGGCAGATGTTGGTTTCTTCCTGCAGATAAATCTGGGTGTTTCGGGCAATACGAGCGCTGAAGTCGGTGGGAAGGGCTATGGCCTCGTCGAGTGCGTTGGTGTGCAGGCTCTGGGTGTGACCCAGGGCAGCGCCCATGGCCTCGATGCAGGTACGTGCCACGTTGTTGAAGGGGTCTTGCTCGGTGAGCGACCAACCAGAGGTTTGGCAGTGGGTACGCAGGGCAAGAGATTTGGGGTTCTTGGGGTTGAATTGGTTGACTATCTTAGCCCAGAGCATACGGGCAGCACGCATCTTGGCGATTTCCATGAAGTGGTTCATGCCCACGCCCCAGAAGAAGCTCAGACGGGGAGCGAAATCGTCGACACTCATACCAGCATTGATACCAGCACGCAGATATTCCAGACCATCGGCGAGGGTGTAGGCCAACTCGATATCGGCAGTGGCACCAGCCTCCTGCATGTGATAGCCGGAGATAGAGATGCTGTTGAACTTGGGCATGTGCTTGGAGGTGTACTCGAAGATGTCGGCGATAATCTTCATTGAGGGCAGCGGGGGATAGATATAGGTGTTACGCACCATGAACTCCTTGAGGATGTCGTTCTGGATGGTGCCCTGCAGCTGCTCTTGAGGCACACCCTGCTCTTCGGCGGCGATGATGTAGAACGCCAGAATGGGCAACACAGCTCCGTTCATGGTCATGGAGACGGACATCTTGCCAAGGTCGATCTGGTCGAAGAGAATCTTCATGTCCAGGATGCTGTCGACAGCCACACCTGCTTTGCCCACGTCGCCAACCACACGCTCGTGGTCGCTATCATAACCACGGTGAGTGGCAAGGTCGAAAGCACAACTTAAGCCTTTCTGACCGGCTGCGATATTGCGGCGGTAGAAGGCGTTGGACTCTTCGGCGGTAGAGAAACCGGCATACTGACGGATGGTCCACGGGCGCATCACGTACATGGTGCTATAGGGGCCGCGTAGGAAGGGAGCAATGCCAGCGGCATAATTCAGATGTTCCATCCCGTCGAGGTCTTTCAGACCATAGACCGGCTTCACATCAATCTGTTCAGGTGTTCTCCAGTTCTTCTGAATGTCGTTTTCTTTTTCCCATTGGGCGAAGGATTCTTTGTTTTCCTTCGACGAACGGAAGTCCACTTTTGAAAAATCTGGTCTCATTATCAATCTTTTAAATTATTATTTACATAACTCTATGAAATGCAAATATAGTTATTTTTTTTAATATAATCACCTTTTGCCCCCACTTTTTTCAATTGCAGGAGAATTAAGGGTTGGAAATAGGGCTGCCGAAGACGAGCGGCAGACATAGTTTGACACCGCATAGACCCTTGCCACCAAAAGCAAAAACGGGTGAACCCATAGCTCGTGACATCAAGGGCAAGAAGGTGGGGACTATCAGTGCACGTGAGTGTTACTAAAAAATGATATCTTTTTTCCAACTATATAAAAAAATCATTGTATATTTGCAGAATAATTTGGGATTAGAATACTTACATGAGTATCGGTGACATATTACTGATAATTATTAAATTTGCAGGTGCCGTAGTGGTGTTCATCTACGGTATGAAACTGATGAGCGAGGGGCTCCAGAAGTTTGCCGGCAACAAAATGAGAAGCATTATGGGGCAGATGACCAACAGCCCCCTGAGAGGCATCATTACCGGCGCTGGGGTGACTGCAGCCATTCAGTCGTCGACCGCCACCACTGTCATGGTGGTGAGTTTTGTCAACTCGGGGCTGTTGACGCTGGCCGGTGCCATCGCCGTCATAATGGGAGCTAATATCGGTACCACTATTACCTCATGGATTATTCTGCTGGGTTTGGAGTGCAGTGCCGAGAAGTTTTTGCTGCCACTTATAGTATTTGCCATCGCCCTACCGCTCATATTGTTCAAAGGCGACAAGATAAAGTCTATCAGCGAATTTATTATTGGTTTCGGTATCTTGATGGTGGGGCTTCAGTTTCTACAGGATGTGATGCCGGCCCTCTGCCAAAGCCACACCGTACTTGAGACCTTACACATGTGGTCGAGCTGGGGCTTGTGGTCAATCCTGTTGTTCATTGCCATTGGAGTTATCCTCACGGTGCTGATACAGGCCTCGTCGGCAGTAATGGCCATCACCCTCATTATGACAGCCAACGGCTGGATAGGATTCGACATCGCCGTTGCCATCATCATGGGTCAGAATATCGGCACCACCCTCACAGCCAATATAGCCGCCAGAGTGGGTAACACCGCCGGCAAGAAGGCCGCTCGGGCGCACTTTGTCTTCAATATGGTTGGTACCTTGCTGACGCTTGTTGTACTCTATCCCGAGTTGAACCTGATTGCCTACCTCACCCAGTGGGTATCGGGTCAAGCAACCTGTTTCGACTACCATTCCTTAACTATGGCCACCATCCCCTTGGCGATCACCATATTTCACACTTTCTTCAACGTCATCAACACTATCATCCTTACGTTCTTCATACCACAATTTATCAAGGTGGTGGATTGGATGGTGCCCGCCTCTAACGAGGAGAACGAGGACGAATTCAGGCTGCGCTTTATCAGTGGAGGCTTCACCGATATCGCCGAGCTTAATATCCAGGCTGCCCAAAAAGAGATAGAGAGCTTCTCCAACCACATCCTGCGCATGTTCTCATTTCTTCCCTCGCTACGCACCGCCAAGGACGACGAGGAGTTCAACAAGACCCTAGACCGCATAGAGCGTTATGAAGGGATTGCCGACCGCATGGAGATGGAAATATCCCAGTTCCTCACAAAGACGGCTGCCGGCGACCTCTCGCAAGAAGGTTCGCGCCGAATATCCTCAATGTTGCGCATAGTAGACAATCTTGAGAGCATCGGCGACACCATCTACCAAATAGCTATGACACGCAAGAACAAACGCGAGACCGCCGTGCATTTCGACCAAGGGCTCAACGACAATCTTAGCCACATGACCGACTTGGTGCAGAACGCTCTCGGTGTGATGAATAGCAACCTAAACAGCGAATACAGCCATATAGACCTCAATGCTGCTTACGAAGCCGAACACGCCATCAACCAATACCGCGACACCTTGCGCTCGCGACACCTCGATGCCCTGAAACTAGGCGTGTACAACTTCGGCGTAGGGAATGCTTACAGCAGTTTCTATGCCCTTTATGAGAAGTTGGGGGACTATATAATCAATGTTTCAGAAGCCATCGACAATAGTATCAAAGCCGCCGAAACCCTCGGCGACGCATCACCCACCAAAGAATAAAAACAAATACCTATGGATACCCTGAAATACAACCTCCGCGGAGTTTCCGCCTCTAAAGAAGACGTACACAACGCCATCAAGAACATCGACAAGGGCCTTTTCCCAAAGGCTTTCTGCAAGATTATCCCCGACATCCTCGGGGGCGATGCCGACTACTGCAACATCATGCATGCCGACGGAGCCGGCACTAAGTCGTCGCTGGCCTACCTCTATTGGAAGGAGACTGGCGACCTAAGCGTATGGAAAGGCATAGCTATTGACGCAGTCGTGATGAACCTCGACGACCTGCTCTGTGTCGGAGCCGTCGACAACATACTGCTCTCTTCCACCATCGGACGTAACAAGAATTTGGTTCCTGGAGAGGTAATCAGTGCCATCATCAACGGCACTGAGGAGTTTTTGCAACAGATGCGCGACCTAGGTATAGGTATCTACCTCACAGGCGGCGAGACAGCCGATGTGGGTGACCTAGTACGCACAGTCATTGTCGACTCCACCGTCACAGCCCGCATGCGACGCGCCGATGTAATAGACAACGCCCATATCCATGCCGGCAACGTCATCGTGGGCTTGGCCTCTTACGGCCAGGCAACGTATGAAACAGATTACAATGGTGGTATGGGCAGCAACGGACTCACCTCTGCCCGCCACGATGTATTCTCCAAGTACTATGCCGAGCACTACCCCATGAGCTACGACCATAACCTCCCATCAGAGGTGGTCTACTGCGGAAGCCGCCGTCTCACCGATGCTACCGGGGTACCCCAAGTAGATGCCGGAAAGATGGTCCTTTCGCCCACACGCACTTATGCCCCTGTCGTTCGACGCATTCTTGACCAGTATCGTCCAGCCATCAGTGGCATGATTCATTGCAGCGGTGGTGCACAGACAAAGGTGCTGCACTTTATCGACAATTTGCATGTGGTGAAGGACAACCTTTTCCCCATCCCACCCCTTTTCCGTATGATACACGACGAGAGTGGCACGGATTGGAAAGAGATGTACAAAGTGTTCAACATGGGCCACCGTATGGAGATTTACACCGATGATACCACCGCACAGGGAATTATAGACATTGCCAAAGGATTCAACATCGACGCCCAAATCATAGGCCATGTGGAAGATCACCCCACCGCCCAGGTGACTGTTACGACAGAGAACGGCACATTTGTTTACAACAACTAAAACCCATAGCACCATGGCAACTATTTTTTCAAAAATCGTAGCTGGAGAAATTCCATGCTATAAAGTGGCAGAAACAGAGAATTGTTTTGCCTTCCTAGACATCAATCCTGTAGTACGTGGTCACGTGCTCTGCATCCCCAAAAAAGAGGTCGACTACATTTTCGACCTTGAGGATCCACTCTACAACGAACTGCTCGCCTTTGCCCACCGCGTGGCGAAAGGGATCAAAGAGGTATGCCCATGCCGCAAGGTGGGTATGGCTGTTTTAGGCCTCGAAGTACCCCACGCCCACGTACATCTTATCCCCATGCAGAACGAAGGCGACATGAACTTCCACCACCATGTAAAACTCACCGACGAGGAGTTTAAAGCTTTGGCCGAGCAACTGGCTAAGGCTTTTCACTAGTCTTAAAGGCATCTATAATCTGACGGCTCCACCAGTTAATACTGATGGAGCTGTCTTGTGTAAAATGTCCAATGAAAGTGATACCTGTTTGTTCTCAGTAATGGAAAGGGAAACTACTCGATAGTCAGTTTTAACCCAAATCAGCCATTAAACCCAAATCGGTCATTCGGCCGACTTAAGATACAGAGAAAATGAGATGCCAACAGGAGAAGGGTATCAAAGAGAAGGGAGCATGTTCCAGCCAGTATAATAGAAAAGAAGTGTCCAGCCCAAGAAACGAAGGAATTTGCCTAATAGCATAAATATTCCACAACGGACGGGTGAGATACGATAAAAACCAAGTGCAATGGCGAAGAGATCTCCAACAAAAGGAAGCCAAGTAAGCAGTGCCAACCAGACACCCCATCGTTCAACCCTGTCATGCTGTTTCTCTAGTTTGGTAGGAGACACATGAAACCAACGCTCTATCCATTCCCACTTACCTAACCACCCTATGGCAAAAGAGGTAAGGCCACCAAGCCAATTACCCAAAGTGCCAGCCAAGAGGCAAGCCACGGGAGGACAACCAGCAAGCAAGACACCAGCATAGAGCGCATCGGAAGAAAAGGGGACTACCGTGGCTGCAAGAAAAGACCCTAGAAAAAGGCCAAATACACCATAGGCTTGTAGAAAATCGAGCATAGGAAGTATATAATAGAATCGGGCGATGGGCCATGGCCCGTCGCCCGACTGAAAGAATACAACATAATACTAGCGTTCGACCGAAAGAATCTCGAACTGCATGGTGCCAGCCGGCACAACCACATCAACCTGATCACCCGCACGCTTACCTAAGAAAGCCTTAGCAAAAGGCGAAGTGACAGATATTTTGGCTTGTTTGAGGTTAGCCTCACTCTCGGGTACGATGGTGTATTCTTGTTTTGCGTTGTTTTTAATGTTACGAATAGTAATTTTAGACAGGAGAAGCACCTTAGAGGTATCAATTTTCGACTCGTCGAGCAGACGAGCATTTGCAACCAACTCTTGTAATTTGGAGATACGAGCCTCCAGATGGCCTTGAGCCTCTTTGGCAGCATCGTATTCGGCATTCTCGGAAAGGTCGCCCTTATCGCGCGCCTCAGCAATAGCTGCGGCCGCAGCAGGCCTGTCGAAGGCGATAAGGTGATGTAACTCGTCTTTGAGCTTCTGAAGCCCTTCTTCACTATAATAAATGATTTCAGACATAATGGGTGAAAATAATGTAGTGTTTAAAAATTAGGAAAGGCTTTGTAGAGCCTTTCCTAATCTTAGCTAATATCAATTATTCGCTTAGAATCTGAAGGTGCCGCCAATAAGGTGGGTACCTCTAAGATTATCATTCGTGCGATAAGCGTAGTCAATGGTGAGAGCCGTCTTACCATCGCCCTTCTTCTTGTTAAGAGGGACGTTGATTGAAGCACCGGCACAAAGACCAGTACTGGCCGTGGTGCGGAGATTATCGTCAAGGATATCGGGCTCGTAGACATAACCACAACGGAGACGCAGAATATCGAGCAGGCCGTATTCAAGACCGAGAGCATAGTTGTCCTTCAAAAATGCATTGGAGGTGAAGGCAAAAGCCACAGTTAGATACTGCTCGGCAGCCTCGAAGAGGAAGTCGTAAGAGAGACCAATCTTAAGGTTGGTGGGCAACTCCATCTCGGCAGCGCGGTACTCAACAGTCATGTTGTTACCAGCATCATTGACAAAGGTAGTAGAATGACCTGTTCCACCATAGGAGAAAGCAGGACCCCAGTTCTTGAGGCTAATACCAAACTTCAACTCATCGTTGGCACCAGTGACATACTGAATACCTGCATCAACTGCGAAACCAGAGGCTGAGATATTCTCAGTGGATTCGTTGATGACTTTGATGTTGACACCACCATGGATAGAGGTAGTAAATGAGTGGGCATAAGCCACATTGAGGTTCATAAGCGTGGGAGAGAATGTACCATTGATAGACTCAGGGCTTTCGTAAGTGGTCACATCGATTTCGCCCACACTGGAAGTCATAATACTCAAGCCCAGCACACCACGGTCGAACATACGGATGGCCAAACCAAAACCATTGACAGTACCACCGCTGTTGAGGCCACTATTACCGCCATAAAGCATGGTATTGGAATAGGTTGCCTCAATCTTGTTGATGAAACTGAGACCGGCAATATTGGAGTAGAAGGCATCCAGTCCACGAACGCTAGCGACGTTAGCACCGCCCCAACCGTTACTGCGGGCCCAGGGGTTGACCAACAACTGAGTAGCACCGGCAGTACCACGACGCTTGTCGTTACCAGCCCACACGGACTCAACCGACAGCAGCATCAGGAAGGCTACTACTGTGAATATTCTAAATATGTTTTTCATTTCTGTCATTTTTATTAGTTATCAAACAATGCTTAGAATCCGAAGGAGTTGAGGTCGACCGGACGCATGGTGCCAAACCACTTGACGACACGCTCGCCAATACCCGGGACTTTGAAGTGGATGAGATAAACACCACCGGCAATGGGAATACCAGTATGGTTGTGCAAATCCCAATCGAGAGTTGTTGCAGAACCCGAGGTGGGACCAAGACGACGTACCAATGTACCATCAAGAGTATAGATGGAGATGATAGCACCAGTAGGAACATTGATGAAGCGAACCTTAGTCTCCAACTGGCTACCTCTCTCATAAGGACTATAACTGTAGTAGGGGTTCGGGACGACATTAATAAGGCTCAAGATAGAATCCTGATAGCTCTTACGCGTGGCGTTGGCATTGGCCTGACCAGTGAGTGTAGCAACATCGGGGGTAATCTCAAACATATACATGGGATAGTTCTCGTTCTGTGAAGCAGCACCATCGAAGAGACGGACAGCAGTGGCATTGGGCGACAGATAGCGACCATAGGGCGAATTGACGTCAATGTCGATAGTCACATCACAAGGAATATCGATGGGGTTGTCAAAGACATAACGACTGTTCACAAGAGGAATATTGACCCATGCACAAGAGGCAAAGAAGAGGGCTGCGGAGTCACGCTGTGGGATAAGAGTAGTGCTCTCACCATCCAACACACCATGGTCAACGCGCAGACGGTCAACATCGCTAGAAGGAACAAAACTCATCAGACGTTCAAGAGAACCAAGCATCTGAACAGCCCAACGACCAGCATCGTAAGAAGGAGTTTTGTAAGAGGTAACAACCGAATTGCGGTTATTGACAATGTCGTAGAAAGTCTGGTCAGTAGCATTCATCACATAGATAAAGTGACGGCCTCCCATGACATAGTTCTGAGTACCATCCATGAGGTTGGCAATGCTGAGAGGATTCCACAACATATCAGCTCCGTGATACTGAACATAACGAGAGTCCTCGCCAAACAGAACATTCAAACGCTCACCTGTGACAGTATTGATGGCATAGCCAGGGAACCAACCCATACCAGTAGCACTGATATAATCGGGATTACCAGGATCGTTGACATCGGATGCAACACCGGCCTCTTCAGCTGTACGACCAAGTTTATCGACAGACGCATGGCGACGCATCTGGAAACGGCGAGCATTACCTTCGGACTGAGTGTAATCGTCACACATCTCTAAAACAGGGCAACGGGTCCACTTAGAAGTATCGTTGGTAAAGACAATACGTACACTGGGCAACTTGGAGATATCATTAAAGTTCAAGGACTTGTTACGATAGTTATCCATCATCTTACGAGTAATGGTCCACTTGTTGTAGTTGTTAGCAAACAATGTGCTGATACGAGTGACGCTATCAATGATTTTGTCAAGAGCCACATAGTAACGATAGTTGAAGGCAGGATGGAAGGGCAGGGTAGAAACCAGACCATAAGGAGCCCAGCCACCATTGACACCTTCAAATACCTGATAACGGTCAACACCAAGATAAGAAGGATTCTCACGAATGTCTAACTGGTGACCTTTGTAGAAGTCTTCATCAATATAATTCTCAGTAAGACTAATCTCACCATTGGTAGCGACAAAGTCATTACGAGCACCATTGGAGAACTGGGTACCCGAACGAATCCAGTTCTGAATCATATAGCTGTCATCATCGGGGAGATAACTGAGCCAAGGTTTACTGTTATCGGCAAAAGTGACAGTAGAACGTAGCAGAGTACCATCGTTCACAAGACCGCCCCAATAACGAGAAGCGTAGTTTTCATTATTCTGAGTGGTTATCTCAAGAGGTGTAGCAACTGGGATAGGATTGCTGATCGAAACAGCGATACCCAAATCGAGGAACAATTGCTCGTTGAAACGACCCAGTTTGAAATCAGATCTTGCTGTGAGAACTTCGTCATAAAGATAAGGATTCTCTGCGTAAGTGGGGTCCTCGGGTGATTTGGAGATTTCCCATCCGCAATCATCGATATTGTCGTTATGGTCGAACTTAATAATATATTTACCAGTCTTAACATTGAGCGGGTCAATGATTCTAACACTGATAGGACCATAGTTCTCTAAATAGTGAGGATGAAGAATCTGACAGGGCTGAGGATTGGCTAACATGCCAGAGGCATCAGATTTGAGTTTACCAGCAGGTTTGCCGGGAACACCAGGTGCACCCATCAATTCCTCAATAGAGGCATCAGAGAGACGGAGCACCGCACCACCATTACCATATCCTTCGATACGGGTGATATTGGGCGACATGCCAAATTCGGCCTGAACAACAGTACCGCCATTCTCGATAGAAGGATCATGAGGAATAGCAACAACAGGAGAAATAGTTCTTCCAAACTCGTCCTTACGACCGGCGAGATAAGGCTCTTTCTGACCGTCGAGGAAGGCAGCTTCAGTCTGGGAATATTCCTTAAAGCGGTTTTGAGCATAAGCAATGCAGATGAAGTAGTATTCCTTATTGTTGACAAGGTTAGAGTTACGGCCGGTAGCAAATGCATCGGTAGTGATACGGAACACATGCTGAATACCTTGGTTGGAACCTTCAACCATGATATTGGGCTGAAGAAGACCGGTGGTACTATTCTGGGTGTAGTTTACTAGAGTTCCGATGGGCAACTGGGGATTGGACTCAGTGGAATCGTAGAAGTTTTTGATATCGCACTGAGCAACGAGCTGAGCTTTGGTGATGTCACGGATGTCAGCAATGGAGACGTTAGCGTCTTTCAACTGATAAATCTGATAACCCTCAAATTTATAGCTACGCTGGTCATCACTATAGAAATAAGTGGAATCACCCGTAGTGTATGAACGCACGATAGCAGGGTCAATCTCAGAATAGTGTTCACCATAGTTGTTGCTAGTAGGATTGTCGTACTTGACATAGAGAATAATCTCATTATTCATTTCCTGAACAATCAGGCTAGGAGCATCAGGACCATCCAGAACCTTGAAGCAGTTTTCAAAGAGGGCTTGGCAGACATCATCAATTTCACGAAGAAGGTCGACTGAGGACTCAGCTCTGCCAGAGGGAGCCTGGGCAAACGGAATACCAACAGTAACGTAGTTCAAGGCACCAGGTTTCAGGGTGAAAGGACCAGCTGACTGCATGAAACGACGGTCAGCAGGGCTGTTACCAGCAGTCACCTCAGTCCAAGTGTCCACAGGATTACCATCCGTACCCCAATATAGAGGATCACTATCGCCAGGGAACATAAAGTCGCAGTTGAAATCGGTAACACCTTCGTTAATACCATTTCCACCGTATTTCATGCGCTGACCATTCTTCCAAAAACCACGGAGGTAGTTGTAATAGTCGGTAGCTTTGGAAGGTTCACCACTCACAGCATCAAGGCTGTTGTTGTAATACACGAAACGACGCATACCGAAACGCTCATCGTCAAGGATATTGTTACCGAAGTTGACACCGTTGATAGCGCAGTTGCCAATCACGTCACCAGGAACAAAGTACCATGCCTGGGGATAATACTGGTCAGCATCGTCAGTTAGAGAAATCGTATCATACGTACCATCGGGCAGAAGGTAGCGCTGGAGCTGATTGGGGAAATAAGAACGCATCTTTCCGATGTCGATCTTAGGATTGTCCTTACCATCAGGATCCATGTAGGGACCCTGGAAGAAGTCAATACCTACTGCAGGAGGAATGCCAGCATATGAACCAGAACCAGGACCATCCTCCTCATCACCATTGTAGCAATAACCAAGACCACGCTTAACATCGCAACCCACATAGTCGTCATGAGCATAACCAAGGTCAGCATCGACCCACTGGCTGAAGTAAGTCTCACGCAACTCATAAGTGGAACGGTTGATAATCTCGTAGGAGTAGAAAGTCATGTTGTTGATCTCGTCGTTAGTGGAGAAGGCGAAGGCCTGAGCACGAATTTCCATACCAATGGGCTGGCCCTGTGATTCGGTATGGACATTACCCATATCGTTGAAGACCCACCAAATGGTCTGGTCGCCCTTCAGCACCTGGTCGGATAGGAGACCGCCAGTCACGATACCTGCCTCGGTCTCAGCTGTAGCAGAGACGTGTGAAGTGTATTCACGACCCCACTGGGCTTTCAGCGTACGAGGGCAGAGGACATTATCGAAATCATAGTAAGGGTAATCACCATCTTCCCACTTGTAGACACCATCATGGTTGGCATCAAAGAAGGGGGCTAGATAGGGAGACTGGTTTTCGCCACCCATGGCCGGCCAATTCTTGATAGTGGCGGAGACGGCTTCGGGGGCAAAAGCATCATTAGGGGTAGCACCGTTCTCATCATAGTCAAACATAGACATAAAGTCGAGAACCTCGGTTTTAGTGATGATGTAGTGCTTGTCGTACTGGTTACAGACAGGGAGATCGACAGAAGCGGTGGTCAACTCAAGAGGACCGGGCCAATAGTCGTCACCCTCAGAACCGAAACGCAAAGCAGCAATACGGAGCTGGTCGTTAACATCAGTACCACCAATCCACAGTGCAGCACAGAAAAGAGGACAAGTGTTACTGTTTTTAGGCAGGTGGTATTGAGCCACGCTACCATCGTACCACATGTTGCCATAACCGTTAATCAACGCTCTAACGTTGTTAACGTTCAACTCAGCAGTACTTTGTGCTCTTTTGCATCGGGCAGCTTGAGCCTTGACTGCAGCCTGGCTTGAATGAGTCCTCTTGCAGACCTTGCAATCCTCAGCGTAGGCAGTCCCCACCAACATGGTGCAAAGGCAGGCCACCAATACTAATTTGCTAAATATATTCTTCATATGATTAAATTTTTTCTCGTTAGTGTACTAGAAGGAGTAAGCCAGAGTGAGTTTGAATGTACGAGGCGAACTATATCTCCAATAATTGTTGACCAGAGAAATAGCATACAGGTCTCTGTAGGAGACAGGATCCAAGTAGCTGTTGATGACAGTCTGGGTCTCGGGGTCGGTGAGGTAACCGTCATCCTCCGTGTTACCCGTAACGGGGAACACGCTGGTAGTATTGCGAATATTGAAGAGGTTATTCACCGTGAGCATCAGAGTCAAATTGGTCGGGCGTTTGCCAACTTTGATGGGGAACGACTTGTCAATGACAACATCAAAGAAGAAGCACCACGGCAGACGAGCTCCATAATAGCTACCCACAATGGTACTCTGAGTATGGCTGAACTGCTTCGTATAAGGACGACCTGACTGAGCAACGGCGACAAAGTTCACACCAAAGTTTTCGAGAAGTTTGATGGACTCACTTCTCTCTTCGCCAGTCTCCTTGTCCTTGACCACGCGGTCAATCGTAGGTCCATTATACTTGGAACCACCAAAGAGGCGATAGTCGAAATTGACCTTGAACTCATGACGACGGTCATCATAAATAGGATTGAGCATCTTCAGGGTAGTGTAACCTTCCTTGATCAACTCGGTCATAGTAGTACTCGACAAACCGGTACCCTCAGCATACTGGAGGGTGTAGTTGGCGGCAATACGGATATTCTTTGACTGACGCATATCATATCCAATAGTGAGACCCTTGATGGTCTTGAAGTCGAGGTTATCATAAGAATAATAGTTCTGGTTGGGGTCAGCACCAGCATACTGGACCAACTGGATAAGGTCACGTGTTTCTTTATAATAAGCACTGATGCTAAGAGCAGAATTCTTATTCAAAGCCTGCTGGAAGCCGAGTTCGTAGTTGGTAATCTTCTCGGGCTTCAGGTTGGGGTTATTAAAGTAGGTCTTCTGATTCATGTAGAGGTAGCTCAGATAGTCAGCACGCCAGTTAGATGAGGGACGGCGAGCAATAATGTCGTAGCTAGCCTTGAACTGTGAATTTTCACCCACGGGGAAGGAGAAAGCGATACGGGGCATCACCACAATCTGAGTCTTGTAGTCCTCAAAGGCCTCTTCACCAACAGCGTTGTCGGTAAGAGCCTTCTGTCCCTTCACTGTGCGGTAGGGGGTAGGTTTACCTGACTTACCAGCCAACGAACTGGGAGAACTGAGCTCGACACCATTGGCATCATACCATACAGATCCGTTACGATAGCCATAAATTGTAGGCTCGTCGGCATCGGCAGCATCAACATACACCACCCAGTCGTCGCCGGCACCAGCGTAGATGTTGCCCTGGTAGGGGGCCACACCAGATCTCAGGTCGCGAACCGTATGAGACTCATACAGCAGATAGGGGTCTTTCAACACATACTGGTTACCATCGAAGAAGTCAACACGGACACCCACGTTGAAGATCAAGTCTTGGAAGTAGAACTGATCTTGGATGTAACCAGCATAGTAAGTAGGAGTATAGGAAGGAATGTAACGATATTTGGGGTTGGAGGGATGATAGAAGTCACTCAAGCTCCAGTTGCTGCTATTGTACTTATGACCGGCATGGTCGTAGCCATAGTAGCTAACCAGATTGGAACCATTGTTGAACAGCTCGTCGGATGAGAACATATCCACACCACCTGCCTTAACGTAAAGCTCAGGATTGTATCTGTCGACATCAATCCAGGACTGTGCATTGACTCCGGGATAGCCATGACCGATGAGGTAGTCACGCAGAGCTCTGTCAAAATAGGTCTGACCAGCATAGTTCACCAATCTGTCATAATCGACATAAAGGGTGGTACCTTCCCAACGATAGTGAGGATTACTCAGATCCATCTGTGAGATGTGGGCATTTGCGGTCTGACGCATAATAGTCCAGAGACTTGTTGCACCCAAGGCATAGGAAGACTGGTCGATACGGTCATACTGGAAACCAAGCTCTATATTATGACCCTTGATTTCAGCACCAGCCTTGGCAGAGAGGTAGATATAGTCGCTCTGAGAGTAGTTGAACGAACCATCCTGATAACCTACGTTGTTCAAGAGGCTATAAACATTGCTGGGGACATCACCATTAGCAAGACCTTTGAAGAAACGGAGGTTGTCGAGATTGGTGAGCAACGGTGCAACATCGGGGATATTGAGAAGCTGCAGGTTGTAGTTAGCATAAATCTGGTTGCCGGCATAGGGCTGGTAGGTTGACCAGTCGATTACGTCACGCCAGCTGTTCTGCACCATGGCAGCACGCGAGACACCATTGTAGTTGAACGAGGGAACCAGGTCATACGAACGCTGCTGGTAGGTCTCAACAGTACCATTGAAACCATATTTGAACACATCGTTGATGGAACCGCCATACACCTCATTATAATCGCGCGAACGGGCACGGTTGAACATAGCAGTGATGTTATACATAACATTCTTCACAGCCTTACCCTCTTTGCTCGAGCCTTCGGTATTGTCGGCCGAAGGAGTCTCGTTGTCGGGGAAACGCTGGGTGAAGTCGACCATGACATCCCAGTTGACATATTTGTGAATGTTATTTGCACTACGAGTCATGTTCAGAGGCATCAAGCCAGTGTTGGGCGAATAGCTATAGTCAAAATCGCCAGTGACCGTCAACGTGGCATAATCAGTGAAACGCACGTCAAAAGCCAACTGGGTATTGATAGAGTACGAACGCATATTCGGCACGCGGCTGGCATCTCCGCCGAAATCTTTCTTCGTCAAGTTCTTGATTTCAACGAAATCATCACTGTAAAGACCTCTTTCAGCCGAGTAGTTCACTGCACCAGTGACGGGATCATAGCTGATAGGAGCCTGCTCGTATTGGCGAACCAACGCGTCGTTCACCACACGATAGCGGTACCCCTTGGGACGATACAGACCGTTGTTCTGATAGGCGCCCTGGGCTGTCAGACGGAAGCCGACCAAAGTCTGATCACCCGTCTTCTCGCCATTCTCGTCTCTAATATCTTTCTTGATAACAGGACCAGTCAGATACAACTGAAGCGCATTATACATACGATAGTTTAGGAGAGCGTCGTAACGGAAGGAACCGTGGAACTGGCTCGTTGGCGGTTTTAGGGTGATAATCTGAGTACCACCGATAGCCTCACCGATGCTGGCAGGCGTACCACCGAGGATAACCTGAATTTCAGCAATAGCCTCTTTCGGCACATTGACACCCGTACGTTTACGGACACCACCAGTCATGGTCACCATGCCTTCCTCACCACGGGCGGTACTGGTACCACCATCGCTATAACCGACGCCACCGACCGCAGCCACAATACTCTCAACCGAGGTACCGGGCATGTGGGCGATATCATCGGCCGACATACGTTGGCCAGACTCGGCAGATCCGATATCGATAATCGGGTTCTTGGACTCTTTGATTTCGACCACTTCCAGGGTTTTGGATGCCTGAGTGAGTTCGATGTTACAGGGCGAGATACCGGAAGCTTTCACGTTAAAGCCCTCACGCGTGTAGGTATTGTAACCCACACACGATGCCTGGATGTCATACTGACCCACAGGCAACGGCTTAATCGTAAAATTACCCTCCATGTCTGTCTGCGTACCCTTGATTTGTTTTCCGTCTTGCTTAGCAACGACGTTGGCAAAAGGCACAGGCTCTTTTGTCTTCGGATCGATAATGGTACCTTTAATAGTACCCTGCGCGAGGACGATATTCGCCAACAGCAGCAGACCGATTGTCATTAGTACTTTTCTAAACATACTCATTTAGGTATTATTACTACAATGAATTAATTAATTTCATAAGAGTGCACGTCGGTAAGATATTTATTAGTAAGGATGGTTTGATAAATAACCGCTTGACGCAAATCGAAAGCCTCCGGCTCCTGCTCTATTTGAACAGGGGCGACAGCCACCTTGGCTTTGTGAGCAGTCCACTTCGGAGCCTCGGTTGCACGTCTTCCCGTGCTAGCAGGGGCCTCATAACTATAATACCCTGCATTTGCCGCCTCTGAAGCGAACGATGAAGTGGCTGGCTCAGACGCAGTCTTATCGGGCGACTCGTTGAAGAGCGACTCGAATGTACTCTTCACCGTGCCCTCATCAGACGCAGCGCCGCTCTCAAGTTCGGACATCTGCTTTTGATACGCCTTGCGTACTTTGACTCCGAACCAGAGAGCTACTGCTAAGAATATGAGGAAACCACTCATTTGTTATTCTTTATATCCTTTACTATATATCCTTATCCAACCTTATGCGTTTAGTTCTTTCATCTCTTTGCGGGAGATATCGTACACCACCGAGCAGGCAATGCAAATCGACGAGAACACACCACAAAGAATGCCAACCAAAATGGCAAAGACGAAACCACGAATCACCTCACCGCCGAAGATGAACATCATCAACAGTGTGAAGAAAGTAGTACCACTAGTATTGATTGTACGTGCCAACGTCGAGTTGATGGCATCGTTCATATGGGTCTTGATATTACGCTTAGGATAGAGCTTGCGGTACTCACGTACACGGTCGAAAATAACCACCGTAGCATTGATTGAGTAACCTATAACCGTCAACACTGCCGCAATAAACGACTGGTCGACATCCAAGTTGAACGGCAACAGTCCATGGAGCAAGGCAAACACACCAATGACCAAGATAGTATCGTGTGCCAAGGCAGTAACACTACCCACACCAAAACGCCAGCTGCGGAAGCGGAGACCGATATACACGAACATCACGATCAGACCTCCGATAACGGCCAAGAAGGCATTGCGGACCAAGTCGTTGGCGATGGTTGCACCCACTTGCTCCGACTGGATAATACCCAGCGGGTTGGTTTCTGTGCTGCGGAACTCATCTTCGGTAATCTCATTGGCGAAGAAGTCCTTCGTGCCGTTGTACAACATCTGGGCAATCTCATTATTGACAGCCTCACCATCCTCGTTCACCTTGAACTTGGTGGTAATCTTCAACTGGGTGCTGGGACCGTAGGTCTTCACCTCAGGCGACTCACCAAATTGCTCGTCCAAAGAAGCACGCACATCGACGGCGCTCACCGGCTGGTCAAAACGAACCACATAGGTACGGCCACCAGTGAAATCGATACCACGGCTCAAGCCACGGCCAAACACACCAACCAAGCAGATGACGATTGCACAGCAGGCAATAATATAGAATACTTTGCGCTTGCCGATGAAGTCTACATGGGCATCACGCATAAAGTTCTCAGAGAAGGGGAACGAGAAGTTCATCTTCTTCTTATGGTTCAACATCCAGTCGATGCAGAGACGGGTGATAAAGATAGAGGTGAACAGTGAGGTGGCGATACCGATGCAGAGGGTAACGGCAAAACCTTGCACAGGACCCGAACCGAACATAATAAGCACCACACCCAGCAAGAAGGTGGTAACCTGACCGTCGATAATGGCAGAGAGGGCATTCTTGAAACCTTCGTCAACCGAATTGACCAAGCTCTTACCAGCACGCAACTCTTCCTTGATACGTTCATATATGATAACGTTACCGTCAACAGCCATAGCCAAGGTCAGCACAATACCTGCAATACCAGGCATCGTTAGCACAGCGCCTATCGAAGCGAGCACGCCCATCAGCAAGAAGATATTGGTGATAAGGGCAACGACCGACACCCAGCCACCACGGTTGTAGAACATCACCATGTAGACCAGCACAATGATGAAGGCCAAGATGAAGGAGATAAGACCTCTGTGGATAGACTCTTGACCCAGCGAAGGTCCGACAACAGCCTCCTGCACAATGATAGCAGGGGCAGGTAGCTTACCTGACTTCAGGATGTTTGCCAAGTCCTTAGCCTCTTCGAGCGAGAAGTCACCAGTGATAGACGAACGTCCACCGGCAATCTCACCGTTGACGACAGGGGCGGAGTAAACCAGGTCATCGAGCACAATGGCAATGCACTTGCCGACGTTCTCGCCAGTGATGCGTTTCCATTCGCGCGCGCCTTCATTATTCATAGTCATAGAAATCTCGTTGCCACCGGCATTGCTGAAATCCTGGCGGGCATCAGTGATGACGCTACCGTCTAGCAGAGCAGAACCGTCACGAGTGTTGATGCGGATAGCAAACAACTGATAGATATCTGAACCGTCCTTGATGGGCTTAGCGCTCCAAAGGAACTTCACCGTGCGGCTGTCCAGAACTTTCTTCTCAAAAGCAGTAGCAATCATACGGCTGATGGCATCGCGGCTCTTGGCGCGGGCATAACCCACAACCGGACCCTGCAACAGGCCACCCTGCTCGTTGATATTCGGCATCAGCATATTCTCATTGAAGAGGGGGTGGTCTTTGGCCATCTCATTCATGGCAGCTTCCACATCGCCCTCGTCTCCGGCATTCAGGGCATTCAGCAGGGAGTCGGACTCGGCCTGTTCGCCTTCGTTGACGGTCTCTGTCTCAGGGGTCTCAGCGACCTCTTCGGTCTGACTCTCGGCACCTCCGATAGAGGAAATATATTTGTCAGCCTTTTCCAACATCTGGTAGGCTTCGACATTGTCATAAGTCAGCCAAAACTCCAACTGGGCAGTTCCCTGAAGGAGCTTGCGGACACGCTGGGGATCTTTCACACCGGGGAGCTCAACCAAGATGCGCTCCGATGCACGCAGCTGCTGGATAGTGGGCTGAGCCACACCGAACTTATCGATACGCTGGCGAAGAATCTCATAGGTGCGGTCATAAGCTCCAGCAGCCTCCTCTTTCACCACGCGAATAACTGTCTCATTATCGTCGTTCAGCTTAATCCTGTCGCGGAGCTGGGTGTTGAAGTACGATGCCAGCTGCACATCAGGATTGACCTGGCGTATTGCGTCATAGAACAGCGACACAAAGTCGCGGTTAGTTGTCTTCTTCTGGGCATCCACTGCCATGTCGATAGCCTGGTTGAAGACCGAGTCCTGAGTATGGCCGGCCAGGGCACGAACCACATCAACAGTTGAAACCTCGAGCATCACGTTCATACCGCCCTTCAGGTCCAGACCAAGGTTGATCTCGCGGGCTTGGCACTGGCGATAGGTGAATCCTAAGTACACCTTCTCACTCGCCATGGAATCAAGATATTGAGCCTCGCGATCAACCAAGAGGGAGTCCTTCAGGGTCTGGGCATACAGCGCATCTCCTTTAGCTTTGGCGTTAATTAAATCTTGTGCGGTTTTGCTCTGAACATAGGCATCTGCCACAGCCGAAGCATTCTTCTCAACCCTGCTTGTAACAATCGTAAACGACAATTGATACAAACATACCAACACAAATGACCATGTTAGAAATTTGATAAGTCCTTTATTCTGCATATCTTACGTGTTAAAGTTATATTTAGTTATTACTCTATTTGAACATGCAAAGATAAGAAAAAATATCGACTCAGCAAGGTTTTTCCAAAAAAAATATTTTTCTATATAAATAATCGACCACCCTCAAAAATGCACTATGCAGAACACACCTTCCTTACTCTATTCCCAATCAGAGGAAAATCAACACAAAGTCGGGCAGCACTTACGCTTGAGAATTCTCCAACATTTTTACTCTCTTTTTTCTCGTTCAAATGGAATCTCCCCCACAGCAAAAAACCACCTTCTCTATGAAAGATATATTCGTAAAAGTTGGATAGAAACACAAACCACAACCATCTGATAGCATGATATCTATAACGCAAATACCGCCCAAGCAATCCTCACGCTATTACCCCAAGAAGAGGGGCCCTCTTACCGATCCAATTTTTTTACGTATCTTTGCAAAAAAATATCTCTCCATGGACAACGCAATCCACAACCCCAAGACGCTTCCCATCACTGAATGGCCCGAGGAAGACCGCCCCCGTGAGAAAATGCGCAGCCAAGGCAAGAAAAGCCTAACCGACAGCGAACTCCTCGCCATTTTGCTACGCACCGGCATCAAAGGCGCAAGTGCCATCGACCTTGCCAAAGCCATCCTCCGTCAGACCAACGGCCGACTCACCGACCTCGCGCGTCTAGAAGTCAACGATTTGCAGAGCAACCACAAGGGACTGGGCCTAGCGAAATCCGTCACCATCCTGGCGGCACTCGAACTGGGTAACCGCATGTTAAAAGAGAACAGCGAAAACAAGGAAGACATCGTCCACGACAGCAGCGACCTATTCCACTACATCGCCCCCACCATCATCGACCTCCCCCACGAAGAATTCTGGGCGATCTTCCTCACTCAACGGAACAAAATATCATGGAAACAGCGCATTGGAGCAGGTGGCCTCACTCAAACCACCGTCGACCTTCGCCTCATTTTCCGTGCAGCCCTCGAACATAACGCCGTCGCCCTTGCCGTGGCTCACAACCACCCTTCCGGCCGACTCCAACCCAGTCAGCCCGACAAGGAACTGACCCAACGTATCTCCGAAGCGGGTAAAATCCTACACATTAAGCTACTCGACCACCTTATTATCGGCATCCTGCCCAGCGGTCAGAAAGAGTACTTCAGCTTTGCCGACAACGGTCTTTTGTAATCTCTACCGACACAGCCTCCAACTCGCCGCCCAGCGGTGGAGCCAACTTCGACACCTTGACGCTAACACTATCAATGGCAGGATATTCGCTGAGCACAGACTCACAGATTCTCTCGCCCACATGTTCAAGCAGATGTGAGGGCTTCATCACCTCCCTTTTGACCGTCTGATATACGTCTAAATAGCTGACCGTATCGGATATATCGTCCGTCTGCTGGGCACGGGTTGTGTCCGTTTCGTACGTCACATCCAACCGAAAACGGGTACCTATCGCCTGCTCCTCCTCAAAGCAGCCATGATGGGCATAGAACAACATGTTCTCAAGAGCTATACGACTCATGGAATCAAAACATTAAATGGCAATAACACAATTCTGATACACCCTACACTATAGTGTCAAACTGCTTCAAGAAACGCAAATCGTTCTCGAAGTAGAGGCGTAAGTCGCGCACCTGGTATTTCAGCATGGCCATACGTTCCACGCCCATACCTAGGGCAAAACCCGTATATTCATTCGGGTCGATTCCGCAGGCCTTCAACACATTGGGATCCACCATGCCGCAGCCCAATATCTCGAGCCAGCCAGTGCCTTTACAGATGTTACAGCCCTTGCCCCCGCATATCCCACATGAGATATCCATCTCGGCCGATGGTTCGGTAAAGGGGAAGTACGACGGGCGCAGCCTTATCTGGGTCTGCTCGCCAAACATCTCCTTGGCGAAATAGAGAAGGGTCTGTTTCAAATCGGCAAAGGAGACCTTCTTGTCCACATACAACGCCTCCACCTGATGGAAGATGCAGTGTGCGCGGGCACTGATGGCCTCGTTGCGGAACACTCTTCCCGGAGCTATGATGCGGATGGGGGGCTTGTTGTTCTCCATCACGCGCACCTGCACCGACGAGGTATGCGTGCGCAACGCAACCTCTTGTTTGCCTTCCTCTTTCTCAACGAAAAAGGTGTCCTGCATATCGCGGGCGGGATGCTCGGGCGGGAAGTTCAACGCCGAGAAGAGATGCCAGTCGTCCTCTATCTCAACCGACTCTGCCACGGTGAAGCCGATACGGGAAAATATATCCACTATCTCGTTCATCACTACCGAGAGCACATGGCGGCTCCCCATCGATGAGAAGTCGGTCGGCATAGTCAGGTCGCCAGTCAGAGCCTGCTCTTGGTGAGCCTCGACATACGCCTTAAACTCTTCGATTTTCTCTGTTGCTGCCACCTTGAGCATATTCAGCGACTTGCCCAACTCCTTTTTCTCCTCGTTGGGGACACTCTTAAACTGCTCAAACAAGTCGGCAATGATACCTTTCTTACCCAGATACTTGACCCTGAACATCTCTATGTCAGCGGCCTTATCTTTGAACTTTTCAACCTGTGTGGCCTGTATCTCATTGATATTGGCCAGAATAATATCTTTCAGTGAACTCATCTTTCTACTACAGACATTTTCATTTTCACATCTTCTACCGGTCTATCCATCGGACCGCACTGCACGGCGGCAATCTTATCAATCACCTCCATGCCTTCCACCACTTCGCCAAATACCGTATAGTCACCATCCAAAAACGGTGTACCGCCCACGGTGCCATACACTTCCGCCTGTTCGGGCGTAAAGCTCTTGCCCATGCGTTGCTCCACCATCTTCAGGCGGTTGGCATCCCATACAGTACCCTGCACAATATAGAACTGGCACGACGAAGAGGCCTTTTGGGGATTCACCTCGTCGCCTTGGCGGGCTGCCGCCAACGCCCCCTTCTTGTGGTAAAGCCCGGGCACAAACTCGGCGGGAATGGTATACCCAAGCTCGCCGTCGCCCAGCATCTGACCGGGTTTGGCGGTACGTGATTTGGGGTCACCCCCCTGAATCATAAACTGGTTAATCACGCGGTGAAAAAGCAGACCGTCATAGGTGCCTTCTTTCACCAACTTTATGAAATTATCCCGATGAAGAGGGGTCTCATTGTACAATTTTACCACCATGTCGCCATAAGAGGTCTCTATTTTGACATAGTATACCTTATCACTCCCTTTCTTCTGTTTTTCAACTCCTTGTGCAAAAGTAAAAAGAGAAATAAATAAGAAAAAGAATAAAAAAGAAACTTTTTTTGTTGTCATACCACGTTTTTTTTTTATTTTTGCAGTTGCAAAAGTAGTCAAAAAAAATCAATTACTCACAAAAATAAACAACTTTTTATGAAGAAAAAATGCCTTCCCTTAATCGGTATTCTGTTAATCAGCGCATTATCCGCCATTGCTTTTTCATCCTGCGATAAAGACACATGGTGCTATTTGGACGTCACCGTCGTCGATTCCAAGCACGACAACGCCCCTGCTGGCGGCGCTTGGGTCAAAATCCAATATGTGAAAAAGAACGAATCCGACCCCATGAACAACATCGTCGGCACCATCTCCGACACCGGCCAGTGCAACGCCAACGGCATCTATAAGACCCGCTTCGCAGCCCCCGCCATCTTCACCATCACCGCCCGTGTTGATGAACCCGACACCCTCAACAACAAGTTCTACTACCGCGAAGGCGAAAAGTCCATCCGACTCAAAGAGGGCGAGATAGTCACCGCCACCGTCAAAATCATTGGCGAGAAAGTCCTCGGCCGTGCCGATTTCCAAGAAATCTAACCCCTACTCCCTCTGCCTATGCCTGTCAAATTTTCTGCAAGCGACCTCCAGCAAATTGCGTCGCTAGGGTTGACCGAGAGCGATGTCAACCACCAAATCGACAATTTCCGCCAAGGGTTTCCTAAAACCCATCTGGTAGCAGCTGCCACAGTCGACAACGGCGGCATTCTGCGCCTCGACGACAAGGCCATCAACCGCTATTCCAAATACTACCAGCAGGCTTCCTCGGGGAAGAAAATACTCAAGTTCGTCCCCGCCTCCGGTGCCGCCACCCGTATGTTCAAGGACCTCTACTCCTTCACATCTACCTACTTCGGCATCGATTACAATATAGAGAAAGAACACCCCTCCGTCAAAGAATTCCTCGAGAAGATTCGCACCTTCGCTTTCTACGACGACCTTGTGGCTTGCATGAAAAACGCCAATGCCGACTTCGACGACTATATGCAGCGTGGCGATTTCAGCACCATCATCAACTTCCTCCTCAAAGAGCAGTACATGGGCTACGGCAACCTGCCCAAAGGCCTCCTCAAATTCCATAAATATGGCCATCTGCAACGCACCCCCCTCGAAGAGCATATCGTCGAGGGTGCCGAATACGCCCGCATGGCCGACGGCACAGTCAACCTTCACTTCACCGTCTCGCCCGAACACCGCCCCCTCTTCCGCAAGAAGATTGACGAGGTGAAACGCTACTACGAGGACGCCTTCCACATCAAGCTCAACATCTCTTTCTCCGAGCAGAAACACTACACCGACATCATCGCTGTCGACGAACAGAACAACCCTGTCCGTGACGAAAACGGCAAACTCATCTTCCGCCCCGGCGGACACGGAGCCCTCATCGAAAACCTCAACGAGCAGCGCGCCGACCTCATCTTCGTTAAAAACATCGACAACGTCGTCCCCGACTGGATGAAGCACACCACTATCGTCTACAAAAAGGTGCTCGCCGGCCTCCTCCTCTCGCTCCAACAGCAGACCTTCGACTATCTCCAAACCCTCGACCGCGGCGCCTCCCCTGCCGAACTCAAAAAGATAGAACAGTTTGCCCAGAAGCAACTCTTCATCGAACTCGATGAAAACTACCGCAAGGCCAACCAACGCCAGCGAGCAAAACTGCTTCACGCCCTCCTCAACCGCCCCATGCGCGTATGCGGAATGGTCAAAAACCAAGGCGAACCCGGCGGCGGCCCCTTCTTCACCCTCAACACACAAGGCGTCAAGAGCCTTCAGATTGTCGAGACCGCCCAAATCAACACCAAGGACCCCGCCCAAGAGTCTATCCTCGCTGGCGCAACCCACTTCAACCCCGTCGACCTAGTATGCGCTACCAAGAACTACCACGGCCGCTATTTCGACCTTCGGAAGTATGTCGACCCCGCCACCGGATTCATCAGCAAGAAGACCAAAGGAGCCACCACGCTCAAATCACAGGAACTCCCCGGCCTTTGGAACGGTGCCATGGCTAACTGGACCACCATCTTCGTCGAAGTGCCCCTGGCCACCTTCAACCCCGTCAAGACTGTCAACGACCTTCTCCGCAAGGAACACCTCGAATGCTGACAACCTACACATCATTGATTATCATTACATAAAGGCAGGGGTTAACCTCTGCCTTTTCTTTCTCTTTTCCCCTTCCCTAACCTTATTCCCTTTCTCAACTCATAGTTCGTTGTTCTTACCTAAAAGGTCCTAATGCCTCTCCATCTTTCATTATTCATTAACCATCCAGCCTTTCTTAGCTACTATAATCGAACACAGATAGAATAAGTATCGATTATGCTGCGGACATGACCCGTAGGCACTCCCTAATCATCAGCATCTGTGTTTTGTGTTTTTCTGAAATCGCTTGACAGTTTTTTGCTGGCTAAACTGATTAGCTTGTCAAATTATCTGCTACCGTACTGAATCGCTTGCCAGAAGCGTTGACAATGGATAATGCAGCGTAGCAACCATCATATGCTTTCAGGTGGTGCACCTATTTTCGGCTATTTTGGATCAGACCGTTAAAAATACATAAAATATAGTTAAAAATCGATTTGAAGTGATACTTTTTGGATTTGCATACGTTATATAATATGAAGGGACTGAGAATTTGGATTCGCGTATCTCACAATATTTGCACGTATTTTGAAGATTGAGAATTGAGGATACACTATGATAAACCTACCGATAATCGAAGGCATTGAGATGCGACAGTGCCGCGAGGACGAGTTGACACAGGTGCTGGAGTTGGAGTCGACGGTGCTGGCACACTTGGACCGGCCCGACCAACTACGCCGCAATACCCCTGCCCTTTGGCGACGCTGCCTGCAACCACCCCATATATGCCTAGGGGCCTGGGATGGACCCACCTTGGTGGCTCTAGCTGTTCTTTATGTGTCCTACGATGGGGACCCCGAGGCATTAGCTCCTTTGCTGCAAAAGGTTGAAAGCAAGAATTACCATTCTGCCAACTACAAGATATGCCTTGTCCATCCCAACTGGCGAGGACATCATCTGCAAGTGCTGATGGGCAGGCAACTGCATGAGGAGGCACGTCGGATGGGAATCAACCTACTTTGCGCCACCGCCTCACCCCATAATACTGCCAGCGTAAAAAGCCTGGAAAGACTGGGGTATCGCCCTGACCACCAGGTGGAGAAATATGGTTTTGAGCGAATAGTTTTCTATTGTTTGATATAATTTGCGTATCTTTGCAGGGCGAAAGGGTACTTGATTACCTTTCTTATTATGCCGTAAGATTTACAAGATGAATAGATTGGCTGCAAAGATAGCAATCCTATTGGCTAGTGCAATTATCCTATTGCACGCCATGGTGCCGCACCACCACCATGATTGTGCGGACGAGGCAGGGATTGTGTTTGAGACAGAACTCAACTGCCATTGCAGCCATCAGCATCACTCACACGACTGCAACCACGACTGCGACGACCACCATTCCGACCATCCGTTTGACATCTGCCGCCTTGCCGACATGCTCTCCCACCTAGTGCTGAACACCAAGGAAGACGACAATTTGCTGGCCCTGGTGGTGAAGGCAGAAGTACACAACCTCTTTATGGCAGTGCTGCCCTCCATGGACAGGGCTATCCAGGCCATCGAGAGTGAGTTATATATTCTAGCCCACCCCGACAAACCTTGGTCGTTGCCCTCGCCGCCTCTAGCAGGCGGACATTCTTTGCGTGCCCCACCGATGTGCGCATAACCTCCATCGTGGCAATTTTGCTTTGCCACACCCTTTTTATTTTTTAATTGGCCACGAGGCCACAATCAATCAATTTATAGCAATATGAAGAAAATCATATCTATCATGGTTGCCGTCTGCTTGATAGGCACCATGATGTCATGTCACCCAAAACACGAACATGAAACAGAACATAACCATGCTGAAGCACACGAGCATGGACACGACCATGAGCATGACCACGACCATGAGCATCATCACGACCATGAGCATGAGCATCACCACGACCATGACCATGACCACGAACACGGTCACTCACATGGAGTCAATATAGTAGCCTTCTCAGATGCGCAGGGAGCGAAAGTGGGATTGAACCTAGAGAAGGTGTCACCCCGTCCTTTTGGTCAGGTTATCCGAACCTCGGCACAGGTACTACCCTCACAAGGGAGCGAGAGCGAAGCCACAGCAACCGCTTCGGGAGTAATTACTTACGCCAATCCTTCATTAGTGGAAGGAACAGCCGTGAAGGCTGGACAGATACTGTTCAAGATAGAGAGCAGCGGCATGGCTGACAACAACATGAACGTACGTTACCAAGAGGCGACAGCCAACTATAATGCTGCCAAGGTGGCCTACGAACGTAAACGTCAACTAGCTGAAAGCAAGATTGTCTCACAGTCGGACCTAGAGCAGGCTCGCGCTGCCTATGAGGCTGCCAAGGCAGTTTATGACAACCTCAAGTCGAATTTCTCACCCAAGGGGGCTGTGGTACGGGCACCTATCAGCGGCTATGTACAGAGCATCCATGTAAGCAACGGAGGATATGTTTCGTCAGGTCAGTCGGTAGCGACGGTGACACAGAACCGCGACCTACAACTACGAGCCGAGGTACAGCCACGCTATTACAGTTATTTAAAGCATATACAGGGGGCCAACATCAGCCTACCTGGAGAGAACCGCACATACACTCTCGAAGAGTTGGGAGGCTCATTGGTGTCTTATGGCAAATCGACCCATGCCGACAGCCCACTGGTACCTGTGATATTCCGTATCAGAAACATCGGAAACCTGCTAAGTGGGAGCTTTGTTACTGCCTACATCGTCACCCAGTCGGAGCGTGAGGCATTGACAGTGCCCAACGTGTCGATAGTGGAAGAGATGGGCAACTACTTCCTATTTGTCAAGGTGCATGATGGAGAGTACGAAAAAAGGCTGGTGACGATAGGTGCCACCGACGGTATCCGTACAGAAATAACTTCTGGCATCCAGGCAGGTGAAGTGGTGGTGACCACGGGAGCCTCGATGGTGAGGTTGGCTCAGAATGGTGCCGCCCTCGATCCCCACGCAGGACATGTTCATTAACCCTTAAGACCTACCACTATGCAACATAGACATCATAATCATATTCCCATCACCTGTGTGATGAGCTTGTTCCTTCTTCTGGCGGCCAACGCCCAGGCCCAACCCCACTACAGCCAGGTGTTGCAATATGCCGAGAAGCACAACCCCACCCTGCAGGCAGCCACCAAGCGCGCCGAGGCAGAGAAGACCGCCGCACACTTAGGAGCACTGCTGCCCGACCCAGAGATAGGTGCCGCCTATTATTGGGGCGACCCGGCTGAGATAGGCAAGCGGTGGGACTTGCATGTGACGCAATCGTTCGATATGCCCTCAGTGATGATAAGAAAGGCTCGGCTGCGCAACCTCGAGGAACAAGCCGCAGAACTCAACTACCAACTGGTGAGGACCAACCTGCTGCTTGAGATTCAGGAGATGTGTGCCGACTGGATCTATTACCACGGTGTGGCAGAGGTATACTCCCGCCGACGCGAATCGGCCTACCACATGGCCCAGCTATATCAGAAACGCTTTGAAACAGGCGACTGCTCTGTGCTGGAATACAACCGGGCACAGATGTATTTGGCCGACATGCAGAACATGGAATCGGAAGCACTACTCAAGGAAGACCATGCCACCCACCACCTGAGACTACTAGCTGGTGGCAACGACTTCCCTGCCTTCAGTCCTGAATATGAACCGGTGAAAATAGAATCCAACTTTGAAGACTGGTACCAGGCACTGGAAATGCGCAACCCAACCCTAAGACTGCTGGACAACCAAGTAGAGGCCAGCAACCAACAAATGCAACTAAGTCGTGCCGAATGGCTTCCGACCATGGACTTGGGCTACAACTCAGAGAACCGCGTGGGAGAGACCTTCAGAGGCGTCACCGTAGGACTGAGCATTCCGCTATGGAGCCAGCAACGAGCCGTGCGGACCGCCCGTCTTAGAGCCGAGGCCTCACAGATGGAGTTGGAATCGCAACGCTCCCAGATACGTACCCACCTAAGCTGCACATTCCACCGACATGCAACATTGATGCACAACGTAGAGAGCCTCAAGAAGGCCCTGCGTCAACACGACAGCCAATCATACCTCGAGCAGGCATTGGAAGCTGGCGAGATAAGCCTAGAACAATACCTGCAACAGACGGACTACTACTATAATATAGAGCTCCAGATATGGGAGACCTCTCATGAACTGGAACTGCTCCACCTCTTTTTGTATGCTGTGGAGCTATAAGCCAAAGGCACGAATGTCAACAATCAAAGGACAACTATTATGTTTAACAAAATCATACGTTTCAGTCTAGAACACAAACTATTCATCCTAGTGGCGGGCATCCTGCTCATGATTGCAGGACTATGGTCGGCCAACCGCACCGACATAGACGTATTCCCCGACCTGACCGCACCCCAAGTGGTGGTCATGACTGATGCCCACGGCATGGCTCCCGAGGAGGTAGAACGGCTGGTGACTTTCCCCATCGAAACAGCCGTCAACGGTGCCACCAATGTGCGCCGTGTACGTTCCACCTCGCTTCAAGGATGCAGCTTTGTATTTGTAGAGTTTGACTGGGGCATGGACGTGTTCCGCGCCCGCCAGATAGTCAGCGAGAAGATGGCCACCTTGGCCGAGCAACTGCCCGAAGGCATCACTCCGGTGCTGGCACCGCAAAGCAGCGTGATGGGCGAAATACTGTTTGTCTCCCTCCAAGTAGACACAACCCAACACACCGCCTCCCCGACAAACCAACAGGAATTGCGCACACTGGCTGAATGGGTGGTCAAACCCGCCATATTAGGCACCGGAGGAGTGTCGCAGGTTACCATAATCGGAGGCGACTACAAACAATACCAAATACTTGCCGACCCGATCCGCATGCAGGCTTACGGGGTGACTATGGACGACCTAGAGGCTATCGGCAGCTCCCTCAGCAACAATTCTGTAGGTGGAGTTATCCGCGACTATGGCAACGAATATGCCCTACGCGGCATGGCTCGTACCTGCAACCTCGACGAACTGGGCAGCACCTTTGTCACCATGCACAATGAGCACCCTGTGCGCTTAAGCGATGTTGCAGAAGTGCGCATTGGATCGGCCCCCAAACTGGGCTATGCCTCGTGCAACGCCCAGCCAGCCGTCATCCTCTCCATATCCAAGCAGCCTAATATCAACACACTGCGAGTCACCGAGAACATTGAGACCAACCTAGCAAACATCGCCAAAACCCTACCGCCCGACGTGAAGATGAACACCAAGATTTTCCGTCAGGCCGACTTTATCGAGTCGTCCGTCGGCAATGTGGGCAAGGCCTTGCTCGAAGGGGCCGTCTTTGTCATCATCGTCCTCTTTCTCTTCCTTGGCAGTTTCCGCACCACACTCATCTCCATCATAGCCATCCCCTTGTCGCTATTGGGCACAGTGCTATGCCTCTATCTGCTAGGCTATGAAATCAACACCATGACCCTCGGCGGCATGTGCATCGCCATCGGTTCTTTGGTCGACGATGCCATCATTGACGTCGAAAACGTATACAAACGCCTACGACAGAACCACCAACTACCACGAGAAGCACGACGACCTGCCCTCGAAGTGGTCTTTCAAGGGTCATCGGAGATACGCAGTTCCATCATCCATGCCACCTTTATCATCATGATAACCTTCGTGCCTCTCTTCTTTGTGAGCGGACTCGAAGGGCGCATGCTTAAACCCTTGGGAGTTGCCTACCTCATTGCCCTTGCCATGTCGCTGCTGGTTGCCATGACACTGACTCCCTTGCTGTGCAAACTCATCCTTTCCGACGAGTCATACCTAGACCGCCAGCAAAAGGACAGCCGAGTTGCCACCTGGCTTGCCAAAGTCTACCGGCACGCCCTACAGTGGGCTTTTCGCCATAAAAAGCCTGTGATAGGCACTACAGCATTACTCCTTGTCGTAGCTGTGGGGCTCCTCTTCACCATGGGACGCGATTTCCTGCCCTCGTTCAACGAAGGGTCTCTCACTATCGCCGCCGTTGCCAAGCCCGGCATATCGCTCGATGAAAGCAACGCATTAGGCAATCTGTTAGAAAAGGAACTCCTTTCCATCCCAGAGGTCACCTCTACTTCGCGCCGCACAGGACGCGGCGAATTGGACGAACACTCGCAGGCAACCAACGGAGCCGAGATTGATGTCAACTTCAGCCTCTCCGACCGCAGCAAAGAGGAGTTCATGGCCGATGTACGTGCCCACTTGGCGGCCGTGCCTGGAGTAGTAACCAGCGTAGGACAGCCCCTAGGCCACCGCATCGACCACATGGTCAGCGGCACCCAGGCCACCATCGCCATCAAGGTGTTTGGCACTGACCTTAGCCAGCTCTACCTCATTGGCAACAGGATAAAGAGCGCCGTGTCAGACATTGAAGGGTTGGTCGACATCAACGTGGAGCAACAAACCGAGACCCCGCAGCTGCAAGTAAGAGCCAACCGCGACATGCTGGCCCAATACGGCATCACTACGGCTCAGTTCAACCGCTTTGTCGAGACAGCCTTCAACGGGCTGACCGTGGGCAGCATCTACGAGGGACAACGCAGTTTCGACCTCGTGCTGAAGCAGCAGACTTCCGCCACCGACGGCACGCCCACCATCAACGATGTCCGTGACGCCCTCATCGACACTCATAATGGAGGAAAAGTGCCGCTGGGCACGGTGGCAGAAGTGGTTTCCGTTGGAGGCCCCAACACCATCTCGCGCGAGAACGTGCAGCGCAAACTGGTGGTCTCCGCCAACGTCAACGGCCGTGACGCAATCGGCGTGGTCGAAGACATCAAGTCTACACTTGACAAACAGATTCAACTGCCCGAAGGCTACCGTATTGAATACGGTGGTCAGTTTGAGAGTGCCAAAGCCGCCACCCGTACACTTATTCTAGTATTCCTGATGGCATTGGTTATCATCTACCTTCTTCTCTACACCGAGTTCAAGAATCTCTCCCTGTCGCTCATTGTGCTGCTCAACCTTCCGCTTGCCCTTATCGGTGGCGTACTGGCCATCAAGCTCGGTTCCAATATCCTGAGCATTCCCGCCATCATCGGATTTATCACCCTCTTTGGCATCGCCACCCGCAACGGCATCCTCCTTATTGCCAAATACCAGAACCTCCAAACTCGTTCCGACAACGACCGACTGCCACTCCGCGACCTCATCATGCAGGGCTCGGCCGACCGTTTCAACCCCATCATTATGACTGCCCTCACCACAGCCCTCTCGCTGGTACCCATGGTGCTCGCCGCCGACCATCCCGGCAACGAAATCCAAGCCCCGATGGCTGTCGTGGTTCTCGGCGGGCTCATCACTTCTACCCTACTCAACATCTTTGTAATTCCCATTGTATATGAGTGGTATGCCAAGCGCCGTGCCACCAAGCAAAACAATTAGAACAGATGAAACAGACTACCCTTTGCTACTTGGAACGCGACAATCAGTACTTGATGCTCCACCGCGTGAAGAAAGCCAACGATGCCAGCCACGACAAGTGGATTGGCGTAGGTGGCAAATGTGAGGCCGACGAAAGTCCCGACGAATGTATGATTCGTGAAGTTCGGGAGGAAACCGGACTCACAGTGCTCGACTGGCGCTACCGCGGCATCGTCACCTTTATCAGCGACATCTGGCCTTGTGAATACATGCATCTCTTCACCGCTTCACAATGGAGCGGTGAAGAGACTGCCTGTGACGAAGGCGACCTCGCTTGGATTGACAAGCAACGCCTCTTTGACCTCACCCTCTGGGAGGGCGACAAGATATTCCTACGTCTGCTAGCCGACCCCGACCAGCCCTTCTTCTCGCTAAAACTAGAATATAAAGGGGACGACCTCGTGGCCGCCAAACTCGACGGCCGCCCGTTGGCACTTGCTACTATCGCTCACAAAGAGTGACGTGCACCGTGTCGCCAAAGCTCTTGCCTATCTTCTGACGTATATCCTTGCGCACGCCTATTATATGGCAGGGCGTGCCCATGCGCACTACCTGCCCATCGTAAGGTTCGCCATCGAACGTGGCATGCACCGCCACGCGACCCTTACCAAACAATGCCTTTATGTCAAATGGGACTTCCACATATCCGGCATCCATCGTGTCGTTTTGAATGATGACGGCATCAAACTCCAGCAGTTCCATACTTAGAATCTTCCGTGAGCGCCGCCGCCGCCGAAACTGCCACCGCCAAAGCCGCCAAAGCCGCCCGACGAGCCACCGCTAAAGCCGCCGAAGCCGCCACTGCGGGGTACTCCGCCCCAGTAGGCCCAGCCACCCCCGTTGTTACGATGGTGGGATGAGTTGTCGTCATCTGTGAAATTATCGTGATCATGCGGATGCTTCTTATTATATTGGCCGGCCAATACAAAGCAGACAACCGCAATTAATAACATCACACCCACCACCACAAACAGCGCACGACGGTCTTCGCGTCTATACTGCTCATAGCTGTATTCCCCACGGCACACAGGCTCGATCACCTCCAAGGCGTTACAGATAGCTTGGTAGTAATCGTCCTCCGACAGTGGGGAAATCATCTCGTCGTCGATGATATGCTTGCAGAAGGCATCAGGCAGTGCACCCTCGAGGCCATAGCCTGGCAACAGGGCCACATCACCGTAATCGTCCGACAGTTCGCGGTCACGCGACTTAATCAATATAACCAGACCATTCTTTAAATCCTTCTGTCCCACACCCCACTGAGTACCAATTCGGGTACCCAACTCCATAATCTCACAATCGTGGAGAGAAGGAAGGATTATCACTAATATTTGGTTTGAAGTGCTATCGTCGAAAGCCACAAGCCTCTCTTCCAAGGCTATGCGCTCCTGCGACGACAGCACACCCGAATAGTCATTCACCAACCGATTGGTCGGTTCGGGACACCACAACTCTTGCGCCGACAGCCATAAAGGCAGCAGGAACAGCCAAATAAATACAACCTTCTTCATTAGAAGTCGAACTTGACCTCGACAGGCTCGTCACTACCTTCAGGAGCAGTGAAGTAACCCTTCTTTTCAAAGCCGCAGATGCTGGCAACAATACTGTTGGGGAAAACGCGCAGCTGTTTGTTATATGCATTGACAGCCTCGTTGAAGCGTCCACGCTCGGTAGTGATACGGTTCTCTGTGCCTTCCAGCTGCACCTGCAAGTCTTGGAACCCCTTGGTGGCTGTCAACTCAGGATAGCGCTCCACAATCACATTCATCGAACGGGTCAAAGCACTCGACAAAGCATCCTGTGCTTTCTGGAACTTGGCCACATTTGCCTCACTCAAATCGTTTGCATCCACCTGAACAGAAGTTGCCTTGGCACGCGCCTCGACCACTTCGGTCAGAGTACCCTTCTCATAGTTTGCGGCTCCCTGGACCGTTGCCACCAACTGGGGAATGAGGTCAGCACGACGCTTATAGACATTTTCCACTTGAGCCCATGCCTGTGACACGTTCTCCTCACCATTGATAAGCTTGTTGTTGATGCCGATACCCCAAAGCAGGGCAACCGCCACGATACCGATAATTACAATCCAAACGATGCTTTTCTTTTTCATAACAGTTATAATATTACCAAGTTATTAAAATAATAAGGGCACAACCAGCCCTACATTTAAATTGCAAAGATACCTATTTTTTATCAAATAGAATCAATTTATTTTAAAAAACTAAAGTTTGACAAGCTTTTTTTAGCGCTAGATCTATATGGCATACGGTTTTGGCGTGGCAGTGGCTCTATGTTTGCGGATAACTACAGCCTGAAAGGCTAGAAGGCGAATAGCCTAGGGCAACGCCCTAGGTAATAGAGGACCTGCTATCAACGCCCTGAAAGGGCAAAAGCACGATTCTTTTGCCCTTTCAGGGCGTTGGACGATATACCATATACCCAAGGCGTTGCCTTGGGCTACAGAGATTTTGGCCTTTCAGGCCGTATTGACGAGTAATCCATCATAATGGTATTTGTACCCGAATTTACTTGTCAAACTTTAGTAAAAAAGATTTTCAGCCAAACCCAAAACCATACCTCTACCGCCTCAACCACCATCACTAAAAACAACGGATTTCGTCAGGGCAGATAGGCGGGTAACACCTGTTTTTCCCTGCCAACAAGAGGGTAGACAAAGGCCCAAAAAAGAAAAAAATGAACAAAAAGTTGTGTATATCAGAATTAATGTGTAATTTTGCAGAGCGTTTTTGGAAAGGTAAATTCAAATTACGCACAATGAATCAAGAAGTTAAACGAAAAAAATATTTGTGTCATGGGTATCAATGCTAACAAAAAAATCAAAAGACGCAAGGTCAGAATCAACGGCAACAAGAACTCCACCAACAATTGGGGCATCACCGCTGCTGGCTGGAACGCCGTCCACAAAGCCGTCATCAACGCTGAATAAGCATAGCTGACGCCCCAGCACTGCGAGGCCCACCCCAAGAACCGCAGCCGTTGGGTTAAAACTGAATTCATAATGGATGTTTTTAAAGGGTTAAACCGAGAGGGTGTCCGAATGGACACCCTTTCATTTTCCACTAATCCACACCCCCTCTCTACCCTGCCCCATAGTGCCACATTTATTATTCGCTCTTATTCTGTATCTGACTGATTTTTTACAGCCTCGGAGATACTATATAAACCACCAAATTTTTTTTAAAATTTTTTTTCATTACATTTAGAAACAAGATGTTATATCCATGACTATTGTTATAAATCATGGTAAAAATAGTCTCAACACAGTCGGATTTAAATAATTTTGCTATCTTTGCAAAGTCATTAGCGAGGAATAGAGCCTTATTGCTTCTGCCTTCCAACAGCTTGCGTACTTCTATC